>Ga0207675_100003451_pt1 | contig 15447 bp, 16 predicted proteins | sample KBSSwiS42_FD_184305 | JGI IMG/M metagenome (GOLD analysis project Ga0207675, IMG submission 184305) | Switchgrass rhizosphere microbial communities from Kellogg Biological Station, Michigan, USA - KBS Switchgrass S4-2 (SPAdes) (version 2) | ecosystem: Host-associated > Plants > Roots >... | reverse complement strand
CATCTGGCAGCGCGTGCGGCGGCTGAACCGCTACGTCGAGGAGCAGGCGCCGTGGAAGCTCGCCAAGGACCCCGAGCAGGCGGCGAAGCTCGACAGCGTGCTGGCCTCGCTCGCCGAGGGCCTGCGCGTCGTGACCGTGCTGCTGCACGCCTACATGCCGGAGACGACCGAGCGGTTGATGGGCGCGCTCGGCCAGGACGGCGGCTTCGCGATCGAGGCGGCGCGCTTCGGCGCGGCCGGCGGGGGCACCGTCACCACGCTGGACCCGCCGCTGTTCCCGAAGCAGGTGTGACCCGCCCGATGGACCCCGACACCCTCGGATCGGCCGCTGATCACCGCCTGGCGGCGTCCTCGACCCTCGAAATCCCAGGGGGATTCCTGCGGGTCTGCGTCCTTGCCAGACGGCGCCAGCGACCGCCCGAGGGCGCCGCGGCCCACCGGGCGAATCACTCGTGATCGACAGCCACACCCACCTGGACCGCTCGCCGGGGACCGACGCGGAGCTCGTCGCCGCCGCCCGCGAGGCGGGCGTGCGCCGCATCCTCACGGTCGGCACCGACTCCGCGTCCTGCCGCGCCGCGATCGCCGCGGCCGAGGCCCACGACGAGGTGTTCGCCGCCGTCGGCCGCCACCCCAACGACAGCACGGGCTACGAGGACGCGGTCACCGACGAGCTTCGCGAGCTCGCCCGCCACCCGAAGGTGCTCGCGATCGGCGAGACCGGCCTCGACGACTACCGCGACTACGCGCCGCGCGCCGACCAGGAGCGCGCCTTCTCCGCCCACATGGCGCTCGCGCGCGAGACCGGCAAGCCGCTCGTCATCCACACGCGCGCCGCCGAGGACGACACGATCGCGATGCTCGACCGCGAGGCGGCCGGGCTCGAGGTGATCCTGCACTGCTTCTCGATGCCCGATCGCCTCGACGCGTGCCTCGAGCGCGGCTGGTGGATCTCCTTCGCCGGCAACGTCACGTACCCGAAGGCGCAGGAGCTCGCGGAGGCGGCCGGGCGCGTCCCGCTCGACCGCCTGCTGGTGGAGACCGACGCGCCCTACCTGACGCCGCAGGCCGAGCGCAAGCACCGCAACCAGCCGGCGTTCGTGACCCACACGGCGCGCTTCGTCGCCGAGCGCCGCGGGATCGCCTACGAGGAGCTCGAGGCGGCCGTGGACGCCAACGCCGCCCGGCTGTTCGGCTGGTGAGCGAGCTCCCGGCGCAGCCGAGCCTGCGCCGCATGAAGGCGTTCGGGATCCGCCCGAACCGCGAGCTCGGCCAGAACTTCCTGATCGACTCGAACCTGCTCGACGTGATCTCGCGCGCCGCCGAGGTCGGCTCCGACGACGTCGTGCTCGAGGTCGGCGGCGGCCTCGGCGTGCTCTCCGAGCACCTCGCCGAGCGCGCCCGACACGTGCACGTCGTCGAGCTCGACCGCAGGCTCGAGGACGCGCTGCGCGACGCCACCGACCCGCACCCGAACATCAGCCTCCACCTCGCCGACGCGGTCAAGCTCGACCTCGGCGCGCTCGACCCGGCGCCGACGAAGGTCGTCGCGAACCTGCCCTACGGCGTCGCCGCGACGGTGATCCTGCGCACGATCGAGACGCTGCCCGGCGTGGCGACCTGGGTGGCGATGGTGCAGAAGGAGGTCGGGGAGCGCTTCGCCGCCCGCCCCGGCTCGGCCGCCTACGGGATCCCGTCGGTGCTCGCGCAGCTGGCATGCGAGGTGAAGGTGATCCGGCCGGTCTCGCGGAACGTGTTCTTCCCGGTGCCCAACGTCGACTCCGTGCTCGTCCGCCTGCTGCGCACCGGCGCCGCGCCGGACCCGGCCCTGCGCGCGCTCGTCCAGCAGGGCTTCGCGCACCGCCGCAAGGCGCTCGCGCGCTCCGTGTCGCTGAAGGGCGGCGACCGCGACGCGGTGCGCACGGCGCTGGAGGCGATGGGCCTGCCCGTCGACGCCCGCGCGGAGACGCTCGCCCCGGAGCAGTGGCGCGACCTCTACGGGAGGCTCGCTTGAGGCTCCGCTGCCTCGCGCCCGGCAAGGTCAACCTCAGCCTCTACGTCGGGGCACCGCGCGCGGACGGGCTGCACCCGCTCGTGTCCGTCGTGCAGCCCGTGTCGCTCGCCGACGAGCTGACCCTGGAGCCATCGCGCGGTGCGGCGGCCGACGAGGTCGTCTGCCCGGGCGTCGAGGGCGACAACCTCGCCGGCGCCGCGCTGGCCGCCTTCCGGACCGCGACCGGCTGGGACGCGCCGGCGCAGCGGCTGACGATCCGCAAGCGGGTCCCCGTCGCCGCCGGCATGGGCGGCGGCTCGGGCGACGCCGCGGCCGCGCTGCGGCTGGCGGCCCATGCGGCCGGCGTCGACGACCTCCCCCTGCTGCTGGAGCTCGCCGCGAAGCTCGGCGGCGACGTGCCCTCGCAGGTCGCCCCGGGCCGCACGCTGATGACCGGCGCGGGCGAGCACGTACGCGCGCTGCCGCCGCCGGGCAGCCTGTGCCTCGTGATCCTGCCGTCCGAGCACGCGCTCTCCACGCCCGCCGTCTACCGCGAGTTCGACCGGCTCGGCGCGCAGCGCAGTCCCGACGAGCTCACCGCCCTCGAGGCGCGCGGCGGCGAGCTGGCCGTCCACAACGACCTCCAGGACGCCGCCCGCTCGCTGTGCCCGCCGATCGGCGCGGCGCTGGCCGCCGTGGCCGCCACGGGCGCCGGCCACGTGCTCGTGTCCGGCTCGGGCCCGACCGTCTTCGGGCTCTACGACGACCCGGAGCGGGCGCGCGCGGCGGCGGACGCGGTCGGGGGGATCGCGGCCGAGCCCGTCGAGGCGGGCTTCGGGGCGGTGCGCGCGGCGTGAAGTGGGGCTGGCTGCTGACCGCGGTGGCGCTGTCGGCGTTCCTGTTCGTGCGCCGGCGCAAGCTCGGCAAGGTCGAGCTCGGGGCCGGCGTGCTCGCCGTCGCGGGAGCCGTGCTCGTCGGCACCGGGGTGATCGACCTCCCGAACATCGAGAAGCTGATCGAGGACGTCGGGACCAAGCTCGGCAAGTGGACGTACCTGCTCGTCGGCACGCTCGCGTTCCTCGAGACGGGCGCGTTCGTCGGGCTCGTCGCGCCCGGCGAGACCGCGGTGCTGGTCGGCGGGCTGGTCGCCGGGCAGGGCCAGATCGACCTGTTCGTGCTGATCGCGATCGTCTGGGCGTGCGCCGTCGCGGGCGACGTGACCTCCTACACGCTCGGGCGCAAGCTCGGGCGCAACTGGCTGCTGCGCCACGGCGAGCGGCTGAAGATCACCGAGGAGCGCCTGCACCAGGTCGAGAAGTTCTTCGAGAAGCGCGGCGGGCTGACGATCCTGATCGGCCGCTTCATCGGGCTCGTGCGCGCGCTCGCGCCGTTCATCGCGGGCACCTCGAAGATGCCGCTGCGGCAGTTCCTGCCCTACGACATCATCGGCGCGGGCGCCTGGGCGACGACGTTCTGCGTGCTCGGCTACGTCTTCTGGCAGTCCTTCGACCGGCTCACGCAGTACGTCTCGCGCGGGCTGTTCGCGTTCGGCACGGTCGTCGCGGTCGGCCTCGGGCTGTACTTCCTCGTGCGCCTGCGCAACGACCCGGAGCTGCGCCGCAAGGTCCACGCCTGGCTGCACGAGCGCGAGGACAAGGCGTGGGTCCGGCTGGTGCTGAGGGTCGCCGGCCCGGCCTGGCGGATGTTCGGCCGGCCGGCCGCTGGCGGGCTCGACGCCACCGCGCGCTTCGGGCTCGGCCGGCTCACGCCCGGCAACCTCGGGCTGGAGCTGACCACGCTGATCGCGATCGCCTTCGTCGGCATCTTCACCGTCGTCCTGCTCGGTCGCGTGGTCGAGGAGCAGGGCGAGCCCCAGATCGACCGCTGGGCCTTCGACATCGTCGACCGGATCCAGATGGAGCCGCTGACGTCGATCGTCGAGGCCTTCACGCAGCTCGGCTCCTCGCTCGTGATGGGCCTGCTGATCCTGATCACGCTGCTGTGGGCGCTGCAGCGCCGGCGCTGGATCGACGCCGTGGCGCTCGTCGCCGGCGCGTCGCTGAGCTACGTCTCCGTGCACGTGCTGAAGGCCTACTACGACCGCCCGCGGCCCTCCGGCGCGCTCGTGGAGACGACGCTCGCGTCCTATCCCTCCGGCCACGCGGCCTACGCGGTGGCGATGATCGCGTGCGCGACGATCCTCGTCCGGGCGGGCGTCGGCTGGGCCGTGCGCTCGGCGGTGCTGACGATCGCGATCGTGCTCGTGGCGCTCGTCGCGCTCAGCCGCGTCTACCTGCGCGCGCACTACCTCACGGACGTGCTCGGCGGGGTCGCGCTGGGGCTCGCGGTGTGGGCGATCGTCGGGATCGCCGCCCTGTTCGCCGGGGCCGTTCGTCACAATGACGCGCGACCGTGAGCAACGACGACCAGATCACCTACGCCGTCATCGGGGCCACCGCGCTGATCTCGCTGGTCGCGTGGATGCTGTTGATCGTGGTTCCCGCGTGGAACTCCTACTGGCGCCTGCGCGAGCGGATCCTCGCCGTCGTGATGAGCGTGTACGTCCTCGCGGCGTTCGTCGGCATGGGCGCCTGCGCGGGTGCGGTCTTCCTCTACTACTACGACCGGCTCTAGACTTCCCGCCGTGACCCCGCCGGCCCAGGACGCGGCTGCAGCGGCGGTCGACCTCGGCTCCCTCGCGGCCATCTCCGATGCGGTCGAGTCCGGGCTCGGTTTGCCGGAGGTCGTCCGAGCCGCGGCGCGCGCGCTCGACGCCTCGCTCGTGCTGATCGACCGCTCGAGCTCGGTGCTGGCCGTCGCCGCGCGCTCCACGGCCGACGAGCGGGCGCTGATGTCCAACGCCGCGGGCGTGTCCGTGCACGAGCTGCGGGTCGGCGACGCGATCGTCGGCCGGCTGCGGCTGCGCGGCCGTGCGGGCGATCCGCCCGCCGCCTTCCTGCGCGTCATCACGACGATGATCGCCTCCGAGGTGGAGCGCCTGCGCGCGCCCGACCGCGCGTCGGAGGCCGCCCAGGCGGCGTTCGTGGCCGCGATCATGCGCCGCAAGGTCACCGACCGCGGCGACATCGTCGCGCGCGGCGGCGAGCTCGGGCTCGACCTCGCCGGCGGCGGCGCGGTCGTGGTCGTGCGCGCGCACCACTACGCCCCGGCCGACGACGACTGGCGCGGGCGCCTGCTGAGCGCCGCCGAGCGGGCCGCCCGCTCGAGCGCCCCCGGCTCCCTCGCCGCGCTGCTGGAGGCCCACGCCGGCGACAGCTCGCCGGTCGCGGTGCTGCTGCCCGCGACCGAGGAGGACGTCGTCGCCCGCGTGGCCGACGCGATCTCGCGCGAGCTGGCGGCCAGCCTGCACGGCTTCACCTTCGCGGTCGGCCACTCGCGCGTGGCGACCGACCCGGTCGACCTCTACCGCGCCGGCCACGAGGCGCTGCTGGCCGCCAACGTGGCCGAGGCGCGCCCGGCCGAGGACGGCGGCGGCCTGGCCGCGCTCGCGTTCGAGAACACCGGCGCCTACCGGCTGCTGCTGCCCGCCATGAGCGAGGACCCGGCCGAGCTGGAGCGCTTCTACGAGGAGACGGTCGCGCCGCTCGTCGCCTACGACGACCAGTACGAGACCGACCTCGTGCAGACGCTCGAGACCTTCCTCGACGCGGACGGCAACGTCGCCGGCACCGCGCAGCGGCTCTTCACCCACCGCCACACGGTCCGCTACCGGCTCGAGCGCGTGCGCGACCTCACGGGGCTCGACGTCTCCTCGACCGACGGCCGCGAGCGGCTCGGCCTCGGCCTGAAGGCGATGCGCGTGCTCGGCATCGCCTCACCGCAGGGCCCGGCCACCGAGGCCGGCGCCGGCGGCGGGCGCGTGCGCCGGGAACAGAAGGATCGCTAGAAGATCTCCGGGCACCACGGCTCGACGGCGCTGCGGAACGCCGTCGCGGCCTCGGCCAGCGCGCCCGGGCGCAGCTCGCGGATGCGGCCCGCGGCGGCGAGCGCCGTTACCGGCGTGCCGCCGAGGTAGATCGCGCCGAGCTCCTCGGCCCCGAGCGCGAGGTCGGCCTCCGCGTCCGTGCGCTCGCAGCGGCCATCGCGCAGCCGGTAGCGGCCGGAGCACTCCGGCACGAACGGGTCGTCGAGCCCGAGCACGAGATCGGGCGCGACCGCGTAGGTGCGCGCGGACAGCGCGGCCTCCACGTCGAGCAGCCGGACGAACAGGCCGTCGCCGGCCCGGCGGTTGATCGCGTCGTTGCCGGCGGCCAGGTGCGTCAGCGGGTCATGGTCGGGCCCGAGCCGCCACTGCAGCGTGCGCACGAGGTCGAGCTCGAGCAGGAAGCGCCACAGGCCCGCGCGCGCCTCCGGCGTCTCGGCGACGAGCTCGCGCAGCGTCACGCTGCCCGCCGGGCCGTGGTCGTCCCAGCCCGACTTGCCCGCGAACAGCGCGTAGCCCGCCGGCTCGCCGTCCGGGCCGTCCTGCACCGCGGCACGCAGGGGCCCGGCGCCGTCGCGCTGGTGCTCGGGATCGAAGATGCGCTTGTCCCACCAGTGGCCGCCCCGGTCGAGCATGCCGGGCGTGCGGGCGCGGACGCGCTCGAACACCGGCTGGATCTGCTCCAGCGCGGCGGCCGGCTCGAGGGTGCGCGGCGGCGCTCCGGGGAGCGCCACGTCGCGTCGCAGCGCCACGCGGTCCAGTTGCATCTCGTAGCGCATCGAGCGCGTGGCGATGCCGAAGCCGTAGCGGCCGTAGATCGCGCCCTCGGAGGCCCACAGCATCGCGACGGGCTCGCGCGCGTCGTCGAGCAGCGTGCGCATGATCGCCGTCAGGTGCCCGCGCCGCGTGTGGCCGGCGACGACTCCGACGCCCGACACGCCCGCGACGGGCACCGAGCCGCCGGGCACGGTCAGCTCGCGGGGGAGGACGCAGCCGGTCGCGACGAGCTCGCCGTCCGCGCGGACCCCGACCATGCGCCGCGGGTCGGTGAGCCGCTTGTAGAGCTCGATCTCCTCGGGATGGGCGACCTCGTGGAAGGCGAGATGGCAGGCCTTCTCGAACGCGTCCTGGTCGGCGGCGGTCAGCCGCTCGGCCCCGCTCATGCCGCCGCCCTGCGGTGCCGCCAGACGAGGAACGCGATCAGCGCGAGCACGCCGGCCACCGCGGCCGCGGGCCCGGCGGTCGAGATCACCTGCTCGGCGACGTGGCCGAGGAAGTAGACGCCGAGGCCGATGCTCGCCGCCCACGCGATCCCGCCGAGCGCGTTCCAGAACAGGAACGTCGGCCAGTCCATCTTGTTCATCCCCGCCAGCCACGCGGACGCGATCCGCAGCCCGGACACCCAGCGGCCGAGGAAGACCGCCTTCGGCCCGTGGCGCGCGAAGAACGGCTCGCCGTGCTCGAGCACCTTCATCCGGTGGTGGTGGAACGGGCCCGGGCGGGCGAACAGCTTGCGGCCGCCCTTGCGCCCGATCGCGAAGCCGACGTTGTCGCCGATGATCGCCGCGGCCGCCGCGAGCACGACCAGCCACACGATGTCCATCTGCCCGTCGTGGGCGAGCAGGGCGGCCCCGATCAACGCGGTCTCGCCGGGGACCGGGATGCCCATCGTCTCGACCGCGATCAGCGCGAACACGGCGGCATAGCCCACGTTCGCGGGGAGGTCGATGATCGCCGCGAGCACGTCATGAGACTAATGCGCATACGCTCCCGCGCCATGGCGATCGGGATCATCACGGGATCGGGCACCTACTCCCTGCCGGGCTTCGAGGGGAGCGGCCCCGAGCCGGTCGCGACGCCGTGGGGCGACGCGCTGGTCTCGCGCGGCACGTTCGCGGGCACCGAGGTGCTGCACATCTCCCGCCACGAGGAGGGCCACGTGCGGCTCTCGAACCTCGTCACGCACCGCGCGAACATCGCGGCGCTCGCGCAGGAGGGCGCTGCGGGCGTGCTGGCCGTGACGGTGTGCGGCGCGGTCGACCCGTCGGTCGAGCTCGGCTCGGTGGTCTGCTTCGACGACCTGCACTTCCTCGCCAACCGGCTCGGCGACGGCGAGCTGTGCACCTTCTATCCCGAGCCCGGCGACCGTCGCCGCGGCCACTGGATCTTCGAGGCCCCGTTCTCGGCCGACCTGCGGCGCGCGCTGCTCGACGGCGCCGCCGAGGCCGGCGTCGAGATCCGCGACGGCGGCTGCTACGGCCACGTCGACGGGCCGCGCTTCAACACCAGGGCCGAGATCCGCGGCCTCGCCGCCTGCGGCGTGACGCACGTCTCCCAGACGGGCGGACCGGAGACCGTGCTCAGCGGGGAGGCCGAGCTGCCCTACGCGCTGCTCGGCTACGCGACCGACTACGCCAACGGCGTCCAGGACGAGGCGACGCCGGTGCAGACGCTGCTCGACATGATGGCCGCGAGCACGGAGACGTTCGCCGCCGTCCTCGCCGCCGCGGTGCCGCGCGCGGCGGCCATCGTGCCCGCGCCGGCGGGCATGGTCTACCGCTTCGAGTCCTAGGAGCCCGAGCGCCGCACGACGCGCACGGTCGCGCTCGCGCGGCCGGAGATGCGGACGTCGGCGTCGCGGAACGCCCGCGAGACGTCGCCGCCGGCGAGCATCCGCACGCCGTCGAAGCGCTCGGTCGAGCGGATCCGCTCGGCCAGCGCCTGGAGGTTCTTCGGGCCGGGGTCGCCGGCGCCGTCGTCGAGGCCGTCGATGATGATCGCGCCGAGCAGGCCGTCGTCGGCGACGTCGGCGTCGGTGCCCGCGAAGCGGATCGTGCGCTGCCCGGCGCGCAGGCCGCGCGGGATCTTCACCCGGTAGGTCCGCTTGAAGGTCGACCCGCGGACGCGCCGCAGCGTCACGCGCGCCTTCACCGTCCGTCCGGCGCGCACCCGCGCCGGGAGCCGGATCGAGCGCAGGAACGCGCGCTGCTCCCCGCGCTCGAGGTCCATCCGGACGGCCACCTCGCCGATCCTCGGCGGCTTGCCCTGGTAGTCGTCGATCGCCGTCAGCGCCTCGAAGACGTCCGACGACGCGCGGGCCGCGACCGTGTTGGCGGTGCCGACGAAGTCCTCGTCGGCGGGGAAGGCCGACACGTAGCGGTTGCAGAAGCGCGCGGGGCGGGCGAGGCCGCCGATCGAGACCTGTACGCAGACGTTGGCGGTCAGCCGGCCGGGCGCGCTCCGCAGCAGCGAGCCGGCGGCCTCGGTGACCGCGAGCGGCGCGATGAAGGACAGCGGCGATGCGCCCTCCGGGAGCCCGATCCGGCTCTCGTCGGCGGCCCGGATGCCGGTCACCGTGCTGCGCTCGGTGTCGAGGTCGTTGGCGAAGACGCGGATCGGCACCGTCGGCGGCAGGGCGCCGGTGCGGCCGGCGACGGCGTCGCGCTCGTCGTTGGTGATCGTGCCGAGCGTGTGGCCCAGCGACGCGTACTTGTAGGTCGATGCCGCGCCCGGGATCGCGACCGGGTTGTCGATCACGCGGTAGACGTAGGCGTCCTGGAGCAGCAGGCGCCGCTCGCCGGCGTTCTCGAACGGGTGGCCGAACGCCCACACGCGGTCCTCGTCGGTGTAGGCGACCGTCCCGATCGCGCCGACCTGGATGTCGCCCATCGAGTAGGAGACGCCGACCGCGGCCCCCGGGCGCATCGGCTGCGGGGCGAACGTGCCGAGCGGGCCGGCGGGCGCCGCGATCACCTGGCGCCCGGCCTTGCGCCCGGCGCGCTCGAGCGCGCGGCCGAGCGCGGCGCTCACGCCCGTGACCGTCAGCGGGGTGGCGAGCGGCTTCGCGCGGGCCATCAGCGCGCGGTCGCGGCGCGAGGCCCGTGCCGTGGGGGCGTCGACCGGCGTGCCGAGGATCGCCTCGATCGGCGTGGCGAGCACGACGTCGCCGCCGTACTCCCCGAGCGACTCGGAGATCGCGCCGGCGTTGCGGTCGGTTCCCTGCTCGTCACGGCAGTAGATCGGCGAGCCGGAGAAGCCGGGGCCGACGCCCGTCCCGTCCACGGCGGGCCCGGACACCCGCACGAGCAGCCGCGGGCCCTGCCCGCTGGCGTCGCCGTCGATCACGTCGAGGATCTCGACGCCGAACGAGGAGATCTCGGTCCCGTGGACGACGGAGTAGCCCGTGCACTGCATGCCGGAGCGCACCTGCGACAGGGGCATGATCGGATCGCCGGCCGCCGCCGGCGTCGCCGGCAGCAGCAGCGCTGCGACCGTCGTGGCGAGCAGGCGGGCACGCATGGACCGGCCAATGTAACGGCGCACTTGGCCGTTGTCGGCCGGATTTCCGTCCGCCCTGACCATTGAGGCATGAAATTCCCCTGGCCCATCCCGCTCGCACCGGGAACCGGTTGATCGGCGCGGCCGTACGATCGCCGCCGTGGACGAACGGGCCCTTCACGTCACCAACGGCGACGCGGCGGTGTTCGACATCGCCCGCGCGGCGGGCGTGGCGCCCGAGTCCGTGCTGCCCTGGCGCGACGTTCTGCACGACGGCCCGGTGCCTTCAGGACTCGGCGCGGAGGCGCTTGCCCGCGTGCGCGCGGCGCACCTCGCGGCCCGCGGCTGGGCGAGCGAGGCCGAGGCGCTGCTGTCATTGCTCGAACGCGACGCGCGGCTCGCCGGTCATCCTCAGGACGCCCCGGTGGTGCTGTGGTTCGAGGACGACCTCTACGACGCGCTGCAGCTCGCGCAGATCGGCGACCGGCTCGAGGGCCGCGCCGGCGAGGTCCTCCGGGTGCGCATGCCGCACGACCGGAGCGGCGGGCTCGAGTCCGCGCTCGCCGCGCGCGAGGCCTGCTCGCCCGACGGCGCCGCGTTCGCGGCCCTGCGCTCCGACGACCCGGCCGCGTGGGCCGGCGCCTTCCCGTTCGCGGAGCGCCTGCTCGAGGAGCTCCCGGACGCGCGCACCGGCCTGAGCCGGCTCGAGCGGGAGATCCTCGAGGCGCTCTCCGCCGGCCCGCTCGAGGGCGGCGAGCTGTTCGTGCGCGTGGCCGAGCAAGAGCAGCCCTCGTGGCTCGGCGACACGAGCGTCTGGGCGGCCGCCGACGCGCTCGCGCCGCTCACCGCCCGAGACGACGACGGCGCCCGCCGCATCACCGCCGAGGGCGAGGCCGTCCTCGCCGGCCGCGCGCGCCGCCCCGCGCACGACCACTGGGTCGGCGGCGTCCACCTCGTCCCCGGCGAGCCCGGCTGGGCCTGGGACGCCCGCGCCGGCGAGCCCGTCCGGACGAGCTAGGACTCCCAGCGGAAGAACGAGATCAGGTTCCCGTCCTGGTCGAGCGTCGCGAACTCGCGCGTCCCGAAGTCCGTGTCGTCGACGCCGTCGCGGGAGACGGGGTGCAGCACCCCGGCGGCCGCGAGCTCGACGTAGAGCCCCTCGACGTCGCCCACCTCGATCCGTGTGCTCGCCGTCCCGGCGATGAACGACTCCGCCCCCGAGCACACGGGCCGCTCGGCGAGATCCGCGCGCCCGCGCCACGACTCGTCGCCCGACTCCCACAGGTGCAGCACGGCCTCGTCGCGGCGCAGCACCGCGAACCCGCCGTCGCGATGCAGCACCTCGAACCCGAACCGCTCCTCGTAGAACGCCACCGCCGCGGTCATCTCCCGCACCGGCAGCGCCGGGATCGTGCGGTGCATGCCGGCCTCGGCCATCCGCGCAGTCTCCCCGCTCACGCCGCCCGCGGCAACGGCTCACAAGCTGGGGAGCCAGGGATCGAACCCGGTCTTGAACAGCCAAAGTGTCCCGTGCTAGCCAGTTACACCACTCCCCAGAGCCCGGCCGGCGGAGCCGATACTACGATGCGACCGTGCCTGCTCCCACCGTCGTCATCCTCGCCGCGGGGGAGGGGACGCGGATGCGCTCCTCCCTGCCGAAGGTCCTCCACCCGCTCTGCGGGCGCCCGCTGATCGCGTGGCCGATCCAGGCCGCCCGCGACGCCGGGGCGGGCAAGGTCGTCGTGGTCGACGGCCCCAAGCGCCGCCTCGCCGACCATCTTCCCGAGGACGTCGAGGTCGCCGTCCAGGCCGAGCCGAAGGGGACGGGTGACGCCGTCGCCGCCGCGGCCGGCTCGATCGCGGACGACGCGACCGTCGTGGTCCTCGTCGGCGACGTCCCGCTCGTGGACGCCGAGACGCTGACCGGGCTCGTGAAGGCCCACGAAGAGTCGGGCGCCGCCGCGACGATGCTCACCGCCGAGCTGGAGGACCCCACGGGCTACGGGCGCGTCGTGCGCGACGCCGAGGGCCAGGTCGAGCGGGTCGTCGAGACCAAGGCCGGCGGCGACGCGACGGAGGCCGAGCTCGCGATCCGCGAGGTCAACACCGGGATCCTCGCGTTCGACGGCGCGGCGCTGAAGGAGGCGCTCGGCAAGCTCGAGGCCGCCAACTCGCAGGGCGAGCTGTTCCTGCCGGACGTGCTCCCGCGCCTCAAGGAGGCCGGCCGCGACGTCGGCGCGCACGTCGCCACCGACGCGGCCGTCACGCTCGGGATCAACGACCGCGCCGACCTGGCCCGCGTCCGGGCGATCGCGCAGGAGCGCATCAACCTCGCCCACATGCGCGCCGGCGTCACGCTCGTGGACCCGCGCAGCGCCCACATCGACGCCGGGGTCGAGATCGGCGCCGACACCGTGATCGAGCCGGGCTGCGTGATCAGCGGCGCCACCCGGATCGGCGAGGGCGTCACGATCGGCGCGTTCTCCACGCTGATCGACGCCGAGATCGGCGACGGGGCGACGATCCGGCGCGCGCACATCGACGGCGCCAGCGTGCACGCGAAGGCGACGGTCGGCCCGTTCGCCTACCTGCGGCCCGGCACCGTCCTGCACGAGGGCGCGAAGGCCGGCACGTACGTGGAGATCAAGAACTCGAACATCGGCAAGGGCACGAAGGTCCCGCACCTGTCCTACGTCGGCGACACGGACGTCGGCGAGGGGACCAACATCGGGGCCGGGAACATCACCGCCAACTACGACGGGCGGACCAAGCACCGCACCACGATCGGCGATCGCGTGAAAACGAGCGTGAACTCGTCCTTCGTCGCCCCCGTGACGGTCGGCGACGACGCCTACACGGGCGCCGGCAGCGTGATCACCGAGGACGTCCCGCCCGGCGCGCTGGGCATCGCGCGCGAGCGCCAGCGCAACATCGAGGGCTACGCAGAGCGGGTTTCGCGGAGGGAGCGGTGAGTTCCGCGACGCTGTCCCCGGCACGTCGTACACTCCGCAACAAGGTGAGCGAGCTGCATACCCGCCCCGCCCCGAGCACCTCGCTGGAGCTCGAATACAACAAGCGGCTCATGGTCGTGTCGGGTCGCGCGAACCCGGAGCTCGCCCACCGGATCGCCTCGAAGCTGGGCGTCGATCTCGGCGCCGTGACGCTGAAGACCTTCTCCAACGGCGAGGTCTACTGCCGCTACGACGAGTCGATGCGCGGCGGCGACGTCTTCATCGTCCAGCCCACCTGCGGCAACCCGCGCACCGGCATCACCGCCAACGACGCGCTGATGGAGCTGCTGCTGATGATCGACGCGGCGGTCGGCGCCTCCGCGCACCGCGTCATCGCCGTCACGCCGTGGTACGGCTACTCGCGCCAGGACAAGAAGTCGATGGGCCGCGAGCCGATCTCCTCGCGCCTCGTCGCCCGCGCGATCGAGGCGGCGGGAGCCGACCGCGTCCTCACCATGGATCTGCACGCCGGCCAGATCCAGGGCTTCTTCCAGAAGCCCGTGGACCACATGACCGCGATGTCGATGCTCACGCAGTACGTCAACGACATGCAGCTCGAGGACCTCGTGGTCGTCTCGCCGGACGTCGGCCGCGTGAAGCTCGCGAAGAAGTTCGCGGAGAAGGTGGGCGCCGAGCTGGCGATCCTCAACAAGGAGCGCCCCGCCCACCAGGTCGCCGAGATCGCCTACGTGATCGGCGACGTCAAGGGCCGCAACGCCGTGATCGTCGACGACATGATCGACACCGCGGGGACGCTTCGCGCCGCCGCGGAGACCGTGATGGACGAGGGCGCCAAGAGCGTGATCGCCGCCGCGACGCACCCCGTCCTGTCGGGCGCCGCGTTCGAGAACCTCGCCGCCTCGCCGTTCGAGGAGATCGTCGTCACCGACACGATCCCGCTGCGCGAGGGCGCGCCGGACAACATCAAGGTCCTCTCCGTCGCCGACCTGCTGACGGACACGATCCGCCGGATCTTCACCGACGACTCGGTGTCCGAGGTCTTCGGCGGCGAGAACCAGCTCTTCTGAGCGCTGCCCAACATCTCCAGGAGCTGCTCGGCCTCGATGACGAGGAGCTCCTGGCCGTGCTCGACGAGGACCCGCTGACGCTCCTCACGGGCGAGCTCGAGCACAAGCCCGAGCTGCCGATCCTGCTCGACCTGCTCGCGGAGGCCGAGGAGCGCGCCGGCGCGCCGGTGCTGCGGCGCTGGGTGCGGGCGCAGGGCCCGTCGGGGCGCCCGCTCGACAGCCTGCTGGCGCGCGACTTCGGCGCCTTCGAGGACGCGCTCGCGACGCTCGCCGAGCGCGGCTTCGTGCTGCGCTCGGGCGGCTGACGCTCAGTCTTCGTCGGGCTTCGGGCGCTTCGGGCCCGGCCAGGTGCCCGTGAAGTAGTGGAAGGCGATGGCGCCCTGCCGCTCCACGACGTAGCGGGTCACGCGGAAGATCAGGCCCTGTACGGCCGCGGCGGCGATCAGCCGCTGCCAGGTCGTCTCCTCGGTCAGGGCGCCCGGCGGCTCGCGGTCGTCGAGCTTGGTCCACACGAAGTCGAACACCTTGCGGCCGACGAGGCCGCCGATCAGGCCGATCACGATGGCGAACGGCTTGTAGATCACTCGGAACAGCATGGGCCCGAGCCTACCCGGAAAGCCTGCGACGTCCGTCCGCGGATGGTGGAGAATGTCCGCGAGGAGGTCGACAATCCTTCCAGGAGGACGTTATGGACGACCACGCCGACGATCTGCTCCGACGGGCGCTCATCGACGCTGAGGCGTCGGCTGCGGTCGCGCTGCGCGTCCAGGGCCTCCCGCTGTGCGACACGCTGACGGTCGTCTTCCACGGCCGCCGCGACCTCGGCACGATCCAGACCTACGTCGCCCACGGCGGCCGCGGCGCCGGCGCGTCGGTGTCCGCGGGCGAACTGCTGCGGGTGCCGTGCGACCTCGACCTCGGCGCGGCCGAGGACCGCGAGGAGGCCGAGGCGCTCTACGCCGAGCAGGCCGCCGCGCTGCGCGACGCGCTGGTCGGCGCCGACACCGTGCTCGACATCTGGCGCGAGCCGCTCGAGGAGCTCGCGAGCTCGCGCGTGGAGGTCGACCGCCGCGTCCAGCTCGACGTCCGCCTGCCGGCCCCGCGGCTGCTGCCGGCGGCGCTCGTCGCGCCCGAGCGGCGGATGGTCGTCGCGGCCGTCTGCGGCGCCCGGCCGCTCGCCGAGGGCCGCCCGCC
>Ga0207675_100003449_pt1 | contig 15452 bp, 8 predicted proteins | sample KBSSwiS42_FD_184305 | JGI IMG/M metagenome (GOLD analysis project Ga0207675, IMG submission 184305) | Switchgrass rhizosphere microbial communities from Kellogg Biological Station, Michigan, USA - KBS Switchgrass S4-2 (SPAdes) (version 2) | ecosystem: Host-associated > Plants > Roots >... | reverse complement strand
GAAGGACGGGAGGAGTGATGCGCTACATCGTTGCGTGGATGCTCGGCGTCCCGTTTTCAGTGATCGTGATCTGGTATCTCGTGGGCCACGCCGCGTGCGGCCGCTGACGCCGCGGGCGCGCGCGCTGAGTCTTCTGCGGCGCGGGTGGACAGCGGAAGCCGGACGACGAATGTCGCGCCGGCTCCTTCGCCCGCGCTGCGCGCTTCGATCGAGCCGCCGTGCAGCTCGATCAGATGACGGGCGATAGCCAGGCCGAGCCCGAGCCCGCCGTGCTGACGGGTGAAGGAGGCGTCGGCCTGCCGGAACTTGTCGAACACGTACGGAAGAAACGCTTCCGCGATGCCCATCCCGGTGTCGGACACCTCGAGCACCGCGTCGCCGTCGTCCGCGCGAACGCCGACGGTGACGCGGCCGCCAATCGGCGTGAACTTCACCGCGTTCGACAACAGGTTCCACACCACCTGCCGCAGCCGCGCCGGGTCGCCCATCACAATCACCGGCTGATCGGCCCCGACCTCGAGCGCGATCTTCCGTCCCGCCGCCGTCGGCGCGATCGCTTCGACGCCGGCGTGCGCGACCGCTGAGAGATCGACCGGCTGCATCTCGAGCTTCACGTTGCCGGCGATGCCGCGCGCGACATCGAGGATGTCGTCGACGAGCCTGGCCTGCGCCTGCGCGTTGCGCTCGATCGCGTCAATCGCCTGCTTCGATCGTCCGGCATCGAGCTGCCCCGCAGAGAGCATCCGCGACCATCCCAGCACCGCCGACAACGGCGTCCGCAGCTCGTGCGACACGGTGGCGAGAAACTCGTCCTTCAACCGGTTCAGCTCGTCGGCCTGCCGGAAGAGGCGGGCATTTTCCACCGCCAGCGACACGCGCCGCGCGAAGTCTTCGACCATGACGATGTCGGTCTCGCTGTAATCGCGCTGCGACCGATCGACCGTCGTCCCCAGCGACAGGACGCCGACCGTGCGGCCGCGCACGAGCAGCGGCGCGGCGATGTAGGCAAACGGATTCAGCTCGCGCCACAGCGCCCCGCTGCCCGGCTCCTCGCGATCCAATTCGTCCGGCGCGCCGGCGAAATCGGCGTGCGTCTTGACCATCGTCTTGCCGCTCTTCATCACCGCCGCGGAATAGGCGAAGCGGCTCGTCGCCGCCGCTTCGACCAGATGCAGCGCCAGCTGCCGGAGCGATACCTCTTTCGCCTTGTCGACGTGCGCCCACGCGACATGGCGCATGCGCCCGTGCTCGTCCTCGATCAGGACGTTGCAGTAGTCCCCCAACCGCGGAATCGCCAGGTGCACGGCGCGCTCGAGCGTCTGCGAGTAATCGAGCGTGGTCGTCAGCTTCTCGCTGACGTCGGCGAGAAACGCCAGGCGATCGCGCGCCGCTACGGCGGCAAGCCGCGCCTGACGCTCGCGCTCGGCCAGCTCCTCGCGCAGCCGTTCGGTGCGCCGGCGTTCGGAGATGTCGCGCGCGATCTTCGACGCCCCGACCACCACGCCGGCCGCATTCCTGATCGGCGACACCGTCAAGGCGACGTCGATGTCGACGCCGTCCTTGCGGCGTCGCACCGACTCGAACGGCTCGATGCGCAGCCCTGCCCGAATGCGGCTCAGGACGTGGTCCTCCTCGTGGAACCGATCGGGCGGGATGATGATCGTGATCGACCGGCCGATCGCCTCGGCCGCCGAATAGAGAAACAGCCGTTCGGCGCCAGGGTTCCATGCCTGGATGATGCCGTTCAGGTCCTTGCCGACGATGGCGTCGTCGCTCGACTGCACGATTGCCGCGAGCCGATCCTGGCTGATCCGGGCGGTCGCGGCGATGCCGCTCAATTTGGAGATGAGCACGCCGTTGATCATGAAAAAGATCAAGCCGACGACATCGCGGCTCTCCGACACCCAGAAGCGGCCAATCGGCTCGAGGAAGGCGACGACGGTGATCGCGGCGGAAGAGACCGTGGCAAACACGCCGGGCCGGAACCCGCCGAGCGTGGCAACGAGGATGATCGCGGGATAAAAGAAAAGATACGGAACGGTGCGGCCGAGCCACGGGTCGGCGGCCGTGCGCAGGAGCGCGGCGACGACGACCACGACCGTGACGAGCAGGTACGGATAGAGGCGCCCGAGTGCGCGCGCGATGACCAACGCTCTAATTTGCCATAGGCCCTTTCGGCGCGCCATCACCGTTCACCGGCAGCTCGAGCACCGCCAGCAGCGGATAGTGATCCGAACCGAACCGGCTCGACAGTCGCTGCACGCGCACCGCGTCCAACGGTCCGCGGACGAACATGTAGTCGAGTTGCGCGTGGGCGCCGAGCGGCCCTCGCCACGTTTGCAGGTTCGGTGTCGGCGGCGTCTGCGGGAACGCGCTGCGGAGGATGTTCAACGCCGGCTCGTTCGGACCCCAAAAGGTATTGAAGTCGCCAGCCAGCACCGTCGGCAGCTCTTCCGGGGTACGGAGCGCGTCGATCAAGGCGTGCGCCTGCCGGCGCCGCGCCGCGAACGGCCCGCCGCGCGTCAGCGCCAGCGCGGTGTCGAGGTGGACGTTCGCGACCCGCAGCACCCACGGCGATCCGGTGCGTGTGATCGCCCGGACCACCGCGACGGCAGCCGTCCGCCGCTGGCGTTCCATCGGCAGCTCGACGACGACGAGATCGTGGAGGTCGAGCGTCGACAGGATGGCATTGCCGCGATCTTCCGCATCGACCGACGCGATGCCGTTGCGCATCGCCGGGACGTAGAAAACCGACACGCCGAGGGCTTTGGCCACGTTGCCGATGTCGGGCGCGCGGCCCATCGCGGCGGCAATCCGGCCCGGCGCCGGGAAGCCGCGCGGGATGCGCGCGGGCACCGTCGGATCGCGGCGATACGCTTCCTGCAGAAGCAGGACGAAGTGCTCGATGGCGGTGCCGCCGGTGAATTCTCCGCGCCGCAGCCGCGCGACGAAATCGGCGATGTCGCCGCCGCCGACGTGCACGTTCCAGGTGACGACGGCAAGCCGGTCGATCGGCGCGGCGGCTTTGACCGCCAGCGGCTGAATCAGGATCGGGCCGATGGTGTCGCACCAGCGCGCCAGCGTGTCGCGCTCGGTGCGCGCTTCGGGCTCGACCCAGCGCACCACCGCATCGGCGGGAATGACTTGACGGCAGGCGTGGACAACCGGACCATCGCGTCGTTCTTCAGCGCGAACGGGAACGCGCGAACAGGCAGGTGCGGAGAGGATCGCGAGGATCGCCAGCGCCCGCGCAGGCCTCGACAGCCGGCGCGAAACGGCGCTAGCGGCGGCGGCGGGACGTATCGCGCGCGGTGTGCCGACGGGCGCTGCCGGCATCGGACTCAGACCGTGGTCTCGACGATTCGTGTGCTGCCAGACCCGATTCCCAATTTGGCGAGTAGGTGCGCAGGTCGCGAACCTCGGTGAGCGGTCCCTGCCGGCCCGCCTCGCGATTGCGCGTGAGCTCATGGTTCAGCTCGGCGGCGTCGTGCGTCGCCCGCGACATCCGCTCGCTCATCTCGCGAATACGTTTGAGTTGATCCTCCAGAAATGAGTCCGCCATCGTAGCTCCTGCCTCCATACCAGCGAATCCCGTGCCAGTGGAACGGCCCTTCTCTCATAGAGGATTCGTGATCCGGAGACCCACTGAGGGCTCGGATGAGCTACACCAGCGCGACCACTCATGGTGCCGCGCTGCCACCTGCGGCCACCGGTCGGACCTCCACGAAACCGCCCGGACACGAATGAATCAACGCGGTCTCAAACCCGGACGAGCACCCCGCGCGCCGGCTGAGCCGTCGCCTGCGCGATCGCCGACACATACAACGCGACCTGCCGGCGATAGCGGTTCTCGCCGAGCGTCGCCAGCTCGCGGTCGGACTTGTAATCGACCACGGTCCAGGCACCGTTCTCCTCGAATGCGAGATCGACGATGCCCTCGATCATCGTGCCGTCTGCCACGACGCAGGTCACCGGCGTCTCGCGACGGCAGGCCTGGCGCGCGTCGGCCGCGCGCGCGCGGCCGAGCAGCTCGTGAGCAAGCACGCGCTCGACCGTCTCGACTGCCGCCGCCACCTCGTCGGCCGGCGCCGACAGGATGCGGCCATGAACGTCGGCGAGCGACGCGATCGCGGCTGCTCCGGCATCGAGCGGCGTCGCGGCGAGCATCGCATGCACGAGTTCGCCGAACCTGGCGCCGCCGGGCCGCTCGCGTCCTCTCGCGTCGACGACCTCGACCTCACGCTCCGCCGAATCGGCGGGTCGCGGTGCGGTTTCGCCAGGCGCCGCGATCTCCTCCTCGAACAACCCTCGCTGAACCACTGGCGCACCTGCCCCGGCAGCGGCCGGCTCTCCGCGATCGAGATCGTCCGCGGCCCACTCGGTCGCGGATCGAACCGACAGCGAGGCGATCGAGCCGTGCGCGATCGCGTCGGCGCGCCGGTCCCGCCACTGTTCGTACTCGCGCAGCCCTTCGGCGACGACGCTGCCGGCGACGTCTTTCGCAATCAGCGATTCGCGTCGGATCCCGACTGCCGGTTCGACCCCGAGGTCGAGCGCGTGCGGGTCCCACCAGACGATCGGGTACGGGGGCTCGCCGGCGATGAAATGCTCGCCCGGACAGACGGTCGAAGCGTTCGAGGGTTCGTCGTCCGGACGCCGCCAGACCGAGTCCTTTTTGAACGCAGGACAACCCGCTGCCGGCGCGCCCGCGCGCCGCGACGCCGATGGCGGATAGACCGCGGCGTTGAGCGGGCCGGTCCAGCCTCCTTCCCACGGGCCGTCGCCGACGGCGGGAACGACGAGCAGATCGCGCGCGCGCGTCGCCGCGACGTAGGCGACGCGGACGCCCTCGGCTTCGTCGCGGGCGATCTCGCGCTCCTCGTGCGTCGCCAGCTCGATCGGCGTCCAGCGTCCCAGCCGCAGAAAGCACACATTGCGGTCGCGATCGATCAGCCGATCGGCGCGGTCGCTCCGCAGCTTGGCGGTGATGTCGGCCAGGATGACCACCGGAAACTCCAGCCCCTTGGCCTTGTGCACCGTCATCAACCGCACGCCATCGCTGCCTTCCTCGAGGATCGGCGCTTCCGCCGCCTGCCCGCCTTCGGCCTGGCCGCGCAGCTCGTCGACGAACCCGCGGAACGACATGCCGCCGTTCGCCTCGTACTGGCGCGCCAGCTCCGCGACGTGCAGCACGTTGGCGAGCGCCTGCTCGCCCGCCGGCCGCAGCACGAAGCCGACGTGCGCGCGCGTCGCGTCGAGCAGCCGCGTGATCGTGTCGGCGACGGGACGGTAGTTGCGTCCGCCGTGCAACCCGCGCAGCACCTGCAGCGCGTGTCCGACCGGCCGCAGCGTCGGCGCCAGATCGTCCGGGACGCGGAAGGGATGAAACCCCTTGTGATGATGGCGGTAGGCAAGCAGCGTCTCGTCGTCGATCGCGAACAGCGCGCCGCGCAGGGTGGCAAACACCGACAGCTCGTCGTCGGGCCACTCGATCGCCGCCAGCGCCGCGCGCATCGTCTCGACCTCCTCGCGGCCGTGGAACGACTTGCCGCCGACCAGCAGGTGCGGGACGCCGCGTGCTTCGAGCGCGTCGACGTACGGCCGGGTGACGTCGCCGCCGAAATGCATGAAGCGGCGGAACAGGATGCAGATGTGCCGCGGCCGGAGCGGCATGGTCATCGGCAGCTCGTCGGCGCCGGCGGTGCGCTCGGTGACCGTCCAGCCGCTCGTGGTCACCAGCCACTGCACGAAGGCGCCGACGGCATCGGGCAGCGACTGCTCGATCGCGTAGCCGGCGATGCGGCGCTGGCCGTACGGCTCGGGTACCGGCAGCGCGACCACCGACGGCTGGCCGGCGCGATCGTCGCGATGCGGCGACAGCGCCACGTACTCGGCCTGCAGCGTCTGGCGATCGCCGGTCATCAACGGCGCGAAGGCGTGGTTGACCGCCCGCTGAATCGACGGCGTGGCGCGAAAGCTGGTGTGCAGGTACGCCCGGCGCGCGCCGCGCGCTTCGAGCAGCTCGCACACCTCGCGGTAGGTTTCGACGTCGGCGCGGCGAAAGCGGTAGATCGCCTGCTTCGGGTCGCCGACGATGAAGAGCTTGCCGCGGCGGGGCGTGATGCGGCGCCAGTCGCGCTCCGCCGGGTCGTCGGCCGACAGCAGCAGCAGGATCTCGGCCTGCAGCGGATCGGTGTCCTGGAACTCGTCGACGAAGATGTGCGTGAAGCGCGCCTGGAACGCCTGCCGGACGCGCGGGTAGCCGGTGATGAGATCTCGCGCTCGGAGCAGCAGGTCGACGAAATCGAGCGCGCCGGCGCGCTGCTTCAACTGCTCGTAGCCGGTGACGACGTCACGCAGCTCCTCGTGCAGCAGCGCCGCCAGATCGCAGTCGGCCGCGCGCTGGAAGGCGTCGAGCTCGTTCATCAACGACTCGTAGGCCGCCCAGACCGTGTCGCGGGCGACGGCGGCGCCGAAGGCGCGCTCGCGGCCGCGCCGCGCGCGCCGCAGGTTGCGGTGCTGCGCGAGATCGACGAGCCGCGCTTCCCACCCGTCGGGATCGCCGGCGTCGAAGCGCGAGGCGGTCTGGACGTCGTGACTCAGCTCGCGAACCGGCGCGGTGTCGAGATAGAGCGGATCGCGCGTGGAGATCGGCTGCGCCGTGAGGCCGGCGAGCGCGTGCACCCGGTCGAGCGCCTGTTCCAGCAGAGGGCCGCGTTCGAACAGGTCGCGGCGCCACGCGCCGTCGAAGTCGCGCCATTCGGCCAGCTCGCGGCCCGCGCGGCGGATGCGGTCGACCGGCCCGTCGTCGTCGTCGCGGCCGTCGCGCGACCAGACGCTGCGGCGCAGCGCGCGCCGGACGCCCTCGGGCGGATCCTCGAGCGCCTCGTGCAGCCACGACTCGAACGCTTCGTCGAAGATCCGGTTGGCGCGGGCCTCGGTCAGCACCTCGAACAGCGGGTCGATGCCCGCTTCCACCGGCCGCTCGCGCAGCAGATCGGCGCAGAAGCCGTGGATGGTGCTGACGTGCGCCTCCTCGAGCCGCGCAATCGCATCGCTCAGGCGCTCGCGCGCCTCGCCGTCCGTCGATCGCTGGCGCGCGCTCTCCAGCTCCTTCCTGATGCGCAGCTTCAGCTCGCCGGCCGCCTTCTCGGTGAAGGTGACGGCGACGATCTGGTCGATGGTGGCGCGGCCGCGGGCGAGCACGTTGAGGATGCGCGCCACGAGTTCCGTGGTCTTGCCGGTGCCGGCGGCCGCCTCGACGATCACGGTCTCGTCGAGGCCGTCGCGAATCAGCAGCCGGTCGGCGTGATCGCGAAGCGGCGCGGTCATGGCTTCCTCCGCAGATCGAGGAGATCGGCCAGGGCGTCCTGCGACTTGACGCGAGCGGCGCGCCATTCGGCGTCCGGCCCGCAGACCGGCCGGAAATCACACCAGGTGCACGCGCGCTCCGCCGGGGCGGGCGCGAGGAAGCCGTTTTCGATCGCCCGGTCGACGATCTCGAGCACCTCGAGGCCGAGCCGCCGCGCCGGCGGCGTCAGCGGAATGCGAACGTCGCGGTAGCCGCCGGTGGTGGTCGCGTAGTACAGACGCCCCTCCGCGACGCTCTTCCCCGTCGCCGCTTCGAGCGCGAGCGAGTAGAGCACCGGCTGCAGCGCCCGGCCGCCGTCGACGACCATGTGATCCTTGCCGCGATACTTGCCGGTCTTGTGATCGGTGACGCGCAGCTGCCCGCTGGCGACGTGCTCCTCGATGAGATCGATCGAGCCGTGGAGCTGGAAGCGGCCATCGAGCACGACCGGCTCGGCACGGCTGTCCGGGTCGCGGCCGACGGCGAGCGCGCCGCCGTCGGCGTAGCCGAACGCCCACTCGAAGTGGCGCGGAACCCACTCGCCGCCGCCACGGGCGATCTCGTCGACCCACAGGCGCAAATCCCGCCGGATCGAGGCAATCTCGTCGCGCCAGACGCGATCGATCGCCGGCGCCAGTTCGTCGTACTGAGTCGTCGCCACCTCCTCGATCGCCTGATCGAGCACCGCGAACGCCCGTTCGACGCGATCCGCGGTCACGGGCAGCGCATGCTCCTGCTGCAGCTGGCGATAGAACCTGGTCTGCACCTCGTGGAACAGGCTGCCGCGAATCAGCGGATCCATCCGCTGCAGCGGCTCCAGATCCTCGGCCGGCCTGATCCTGAAGATCGCCGACAGCAGGAACTGGTACGGGCAGACGGCGTACTTCTGCAGCGCCGACAGCGAATAGCGGCGCGCGCCGAGGCGCTGTCCGGCGAGCAGCGGCCGGATGCCGGTGCTCGCCGCGGTAATGCCGTCCCAGTGCGACCACGTCTTCCGGCCGCGCATGTAGCGTTCGCGGACCGACCGCTGCAGGCATTCGTTCAACTGCAGGATGTAATGCGCGCGCCCGCGCGACTGCTGATCCGGCTGATCGACCAGCGATCGCAGCGTCGCGAGGTCGTGCTCGAGGGCGTCGATCGCTTCGCTGCGCTCGGCCGGCGCCGGCCACGCCAGCGTCGCCCGCGACGTGTGCGCGGCGGCCTGCTGCAACTCCTCCGCGCTCGGCACCCGGCCGGTCATCGCGCGCCAGATCTCGAGCGCGTACAACGACGGCACGCGCGGGCGTCCTTCGCCCACTTCAACGGTCGGAAAGGAGACGTAGAGCCGCCGCTCCGCCGCGCCGACGGCCAGTCGCAGCTGCAGCTTCTCGAGCTCCGCACGCTCGGGCTGCCGGATCAATGCGGCGTCGACCTGCGCGCGCGCGTCGTCGAGCAGCAGCGGATCCTCGCGCGGCTTCTGCGGGAACATCCGCTCCGCCAGCGCGGCGACGAAGACGACATCGAACGATCGGCCGCGCAGCTGCGCCGGACTGGCGACCAGCACACGACCGTAGCGCCTGACCGGCGGCTCGGCCTCGATGCTGGCGAGGCGATCGGCAAGCACGCGGGCGGCTTCCTGCAGCGTCACCGGCCCGATGGCGGCCATCGGCCTGAGATCGGCGAGCACGCGCAGCACGCGATCGGGCCGCCGCAGCACGCGCGGCGCCAGGGCGGCAAAGTGATCGAGCCATTCGGACCACGGCGCCTGCGCCGGCCACCCGGCGATCAGGCGAATCACCGGCAACGCGAAGGCCTGGAGCTGGCGGATGTCCTCGACCTTCCGCGTCAGCATGTCGAGGCGCGGCGAGCCCGGTTCGGTGCGCGCCAGCTCGCGGCGCTGCAGCTCGCTCTCGTGGATGAGACCGTTCAGCCGGCGCGTCCAGCGCTCGCTGCCGGCGATGACCCGCGACTCGGCGAGCAGCCGCTCCCATTTCCACGGCGACCGAAAGGCCCGCGGCTCGACCGCGTTCAACTCGGCCCCGCTCGATTCCGCCTCCGCCGCGTCGGTCGCCGCGCGCTCCCCCATCGTCCCGAAGACGTCGTCGCTCGAGGCGGGAAACGCGTCGGGCGGCGGCGGCTTCTCCGGGTCGGGTACCTGGCCGAGCGACAGATATTCGGCAAAACGCCGCGCCGAAAGATGATCGAGCGCGCACGCGACCAGCGCGAGGAATGCGCGCCCGGCCGGGTGCGGGCGCCGCGTGCCGCGCTCGAAGTACACCGGGATGCCGGCGCGCTCGAGGGCGTGCTCGAGCAGGCCGCCGTAGTGCTGCGGCGCGCGCAGCGCGATCGCCATCCGGTCGAAGGGAATGCCGCGCCTTGCCTCGCGCAGCACGCGGCGGGCGATCTCCACCGATTCGCGCCCCTCGCCCGGCGCCGAAAACAGCTCCACCTCGTCGGCCGGCTGCGCGGGCGGCGGCACGGCGGACGAGAACAGGTAGCGGCGAATCCGATCGAGACCCACCGGTCCGTCGTTGTCCGAGTCGAGGTTGACGACCGGCTCCGCGCCCGCGAGGGGAAGGAGCGCCGCCTGCGTACGCGAATCGCCCTCCGGGATGGTGGCCAACGCTGCGGGCGCATGCGCCGCGAGCGCCTGGACGAGATCGCGTTCGGTGGCGTTGGCGATTGGCACGTCGACCAGCAGAAGCCTGGCGCGCGCGTACGGATGCGTCCGGCCGGCGGCAGCGGCGGCCGCGGTTCGCAGGAAAGCCGCGCGGTCGACGGCCGCCGTCGACTGGAACTGCTCCTCGAAGCGCTCGAACAACTGCGCGAGGTCGGCGCCGATCTCGGGCGCGCCGCGGACCGCGGCGGGAGAGGCCATCGCCAGCGCCAGCTCCTCGAGGGTGCGCGCGAGGGCGCGCGGAAATCCCGGCGTGCGGGCGACCGGCGCGAAGTAGGTCAAGGCCTTGTCGCGCGTGGCGTCGAAGAGCGCCCGGGCGGCGACGGCCTGCGCGCCGAGCGCGGTTGTCGGCGACAGCCGATCGCGCGCCAGCACCGGCGCCGCGAGCCGGGCGGCGAGCTGCGTGAAACTGAAGCGATACAACCCGAACGTGGCGCCGCGGCTGCGGCCGATTTCGCGGGCGAGGTCGTCGGCCGCGCCGCGCGAGGCGGCGACGATCACGACTTCAGAAGCCGGGGCAGACTCGAGGATGAAGCGGCGCGCGGCGTGGAGCCGAGCGGCGGCGGAGGTTGAGAGGACGATGCGCATGTTCAGGGACCCCTTCCGGACGCCATGCCGGACACTCGGTAGGCGCGGCGCTCGCCGCGCAAGTCGAAAGTCTTTAGTCGAAAGTCTTCAGTCGAAAGTCGAAGGTCGAAAGTCCTGAGTCGAAAGTCTACAGTCGAACGTCGAAAGTCGAAAGTCCTAAGTCGCGCAGACTAACGGGCATCGACACGTACGTGGAAGTAGCCGCCCGCCTCGTCGACGGTCAGCGGCGCCTCGAACACGCGACCGAGCTCGCGGGCGGTCAGCACCTCTGCTTTCGGGCCGTCGGCGGCGACGCGCCCGCGTTGCAGCAGGATCACGCGGCTGATTTCGGGGATGATCTCGTCGACGTGATGCGTCACCAGCAGGATGGTCGTCCCCTGGCGCGCGATCGCGCGGATGCCGTCCAGAAAGTCGTGGCGAGCGACCATGTCGAGGCCGCGCGTCGGCTCGTCGAGCACCAGGGCGCGCGGGTTGTGGGCCAGCGCGCGGGCGATCAGCACCCGCCGCGCTTCGCCGGTCGACATCGTGTCGAGCGTCGCCCCGGCGAGCCGGGACGCGCCGACGCGCGCGAGGGCGTCGGCGGCCGCCTGCCGCATCGCGCCGGTGACATGGTGGTGCGCGAACACGCCCTGGCTGGCGAAAAAGCCGGAAACCACGGCGTCGAGGCCGGTGATCGTGCCGTTGGAGTTGCCGTGCACGAACCGATCGTGGAGATCGGGCGAGACGATGCCCATCTGGGCGCGCAGCGCGAACACGTCCCACAACTCGCGCCCCATGACGCGGATGGGCGGCGTGCCGTTGGCTGCGGGCAGCGGGTAGAGCTGCAGCGTCAGCAGCCTGATGAAGGTCGATTTGCCGGCGCCGTTGGGGCCGAGAATCGCCGTGTGCTCGCCGGCCGCGATGCGCAGCGTCAGGCGGTCGAGGATGCGGGCGCCGCCGAGCACGACGCTGGCGTCCTGCAATTCCAGCAGCGGCTCAGTGGCCACGGCCGTTGGTGGTGGTGCGGGCGGCGAGCTCGCGATCGAGATCGAGGATCGCCGCCGGATCGGCCTTGACCAGGCGGAACTTGGCGACGATTTCGCGCGCGATCTTCTCCTCTTCCACCTGCTCGGTCAGGAACCACTGCAGCTCGGTCATCTCGGCGAACGCCTTTTCCCGGAAGCACAACTCGTAGAGGGCATTGATCTGCTGCGTGACCCGCTGCTCGTGCGCCAGCGCCTGCTCGAACACCTCGCCCAGCGAGTCGAACGACGCCTTCGGCTTGTCGATCGTCCTCAGGTCGACCGTGCCGTCGCGGGCGAGCGCGAAGTCGAACAGCTTCAATGCGTGCATCCGCTCCTCGTCGCTCTGCAGGCGCAGCCACTTGGCCGCGCCGAGAAACCGCTGCTTCTCGCAGAACGCGGCCATCGCCAGATAGGTATAGGACGCCTCGAACTCCGAGTTGATCTGTTCGTTGATCGCGTTGAGCACGGTCGTGTTCATGTCGAGTCGAACCTCCGTCCTTCGATTCGGCGCGGGTTATCTGACGCCTCGCTCAGGACAGGCCTAGTCTACTTGTTCTCGCGGCCGTCTCCGTCGGCGGTGGCAGCGCGTTTGCCCACGCGCCGGCGCATGATTCGCAGACCGACGCGCGCGCTGGTGATCGCTGCCGGATTCTTCGCTGCCGCTGTGACCGCTTCACTCTCCGTGAAGCGAGTCGTTACAGCCGGGGCGCTGCAGGTCGATCCATCGCCAGCGCAGCCGGTGAGAGTCGGCGCGCAGGCCGCGGGCAGCTTTGCCGATGCGACCGGCCACTCCGGCCAGTCGCACCTGGTGTACGCGGCGAACGCCGGGGTCTGGTGGCTGTTCACGCTCACCTCGTCAGCCGACTCGGCCGGCGGCGCGAATCATCTCGTCAAGGCGTACCGCTCCTCGGGCGCCGACCTCGCCACCGCATCGTGGATCGCCGCCGGCGACAGTCCCGGCGCATCGGTCTCCGCCGGATTCGCGCCCAACGGCTTCATGGGCGGCGGCCGCGCGCTCGGCATCGTCTACATCAACAACGCGCCGGCCGACATCATTCATGCGGAGGTCGCGATGGCGGCCGACGGGCAGGACGGCATCTCCGGCCACATCCGCGCCCGCCTGACCGCGGCCGGCATCACCTGGGAAAGCTGGAATTACAAGGTCGAAGGCGCGGCGACCTGGACGTTGCCGCGCGCCGTGTCGCTTGGCCTGTCGAACGGCCGGTTCATTCATTCCGGCGGCCCGACGCTGCAGCAGGAGGTCGACGCGAACGCGCGGCGATCGACCAATGCCGATACCGGCGCCGCCTGGACGTCCGGCTTCTCGTCGGTCGTGGTGATCGACAACAGCATGCTGCACCAGTGCAACGCGATGGCGTTCGCGCCGCTGGCCGGGGAAACGATGCTGGCCGTGTACGACAACGGCCGCGGCACCGAACCGGGGCAGACCAACCTGCGCTACAAGCGATCCAACGCCAACGGCACGTGGACCGGCGTCGTTGTCGGCAGCCAGCTGGGCGGCGACGGCGACGTCTTCGCCACGACCGCCGCGATCGATCAGAACGACTGGGCGCTGGTCGCGCTCAACCCGGCGACGATTCGCGCCTACCGACGCAATGCCGCCGGCACCGGCGTCGACGCGGCGGCCTACAACCCGGCGAACAACGCCTGGTCGGCCGCGCCGGCGCCGCCGGCCTTCGGCCCGGGTCAGGCGTTCAAGAACGGCGGCGGGCTGTTCGGCGCGAACGACGGCACGTCGACCTGGCTGTTCGTCGTCGACACCGATGCGGCGAACACCATCCTCTATGCGAAACACGATGGCAGCGCGTGGTCGGCGTGGACCGCCGTGCCCGGCACATCCGGCGGCACGCACTCGCGGCGCTTCCTCTCGGGGCAGCCGGCCGTCGCGGCCGGTCAAATAGGCCTCGCGTGGACCGAGGGCTCGACGGCGTTCGACATCTTCGTCGCCGCCCTGCCGACGGCGCCGCCCGCACCAGATGTGACGGCGCCGGCCGTCTCGCTGCTCGCGCCCGCCGACGGGTCCACCGTGTTCGGCGCGGTGTCGATCAGCGCCAGCGCGTCCGACGACCGGTCGCTGGCCGGGGTGCAGTTCCAGGTCGACGGCGCCGACTTCGGGCCGCGGCAGACGAGCGCGCCGTTCGGGACGACGTGGGACTCGCGCACCGTCGCCAACGGCACGCATTCGGTCGCGGCAATCGCCGCCGATGCGGCCGGCAACTCGAGTTCCGCGTTCGCATCCGTCTCGGTCTCGAACCGGCCGGTTGTTTCAGGCGTGTCCGCGACCGCGTTGACGACGACCTCCGAGTCGATCGCCTGGACGACGGACGTCGCCGCGACGAGCGTCGTCGACTACGGGCCGACCACCGGCTACGGCGCGTCCGCGTCGAACGCCGCGCTGGTCACCAGTCATCAGGTCACGCTGCCGGGGCTGACTCCCGGAACCACATATCACTACCAGGTCACCAGCGCCGACGCCGCCGGCAACGCCTCGTCGGCCGGCGACTTCACCTTCACGACCGCGACGCCCGACACGACCGCGCCGGCGATCGCGACGCGGACACCGGCGCCGAACGCCACCGGCGTCACGACGGCGACGACGGTGCGCGTCACGTTCAACGAGGCGATGGACGCGTCGACCATCAACGGCACGACCTTCGCGCTCCGCAACGCGAGCAACGCGCTGATCGCGGCTGCGGTGTCGTACAGCGCCTCGACGTTCACGGCGACGCTGACGCCGTCGGTGGCGTTGACTGCCGGTCAGACGTTCACGGCAACCGTGACGGGCGGGAGCGCGGGCGTGAAGGACGTGGCAGGTAATGCGCTGGCGGGCGACGCCGTGTGGTCGTTCACCACCGCCGCTGCGGCAACCGATACCGTCTCGATCACCCGGCTGGAGTACACGGTCTCGAACCGCCAGCTCCGCGTAGAAGCCCAGAGCTCGTCGTCCAGCGCGGTGTTGACCGCTTTCGTGACGTCGACCGGGGCGCGGATTGGCGCGCTGACCAACAACGGCAGCGGCCGCTACAAGGGCACGTTCACGCTGACCGCCAACCCGCAGAACGTCACTGTCAGAAGCAGCCTCGGGGGACAAGCATCAGGCACCGTGGTCGCTAAATAGCGCTGTGGATCAGCGGATGCGCCAGCCGTTCACGGGTCCGGCGTGGAAGAACGCCGCGGGCGTCATCACGCCGTCACGCTTGAAGACGAGGCCGTCCTTCATCACGAAGCGCACCTGTTTGAGCGCCTCGATGTCCTCGAGCGGGTTGCCGGGCACGGCGATCAGATCGGCGTAGAATCCCTTCTTGATCGGGCCGCGTGTGTTCTCGGTCTCGCTCACCTTGTAGCCGTTGATCGTCATCGCGCGCAGGATGTCGGCGTTGGGAATGCCGGCGTCCTTCCATGTCTTGAGGAAGTCGAGGCACAGCTCGCCGCGCGTCTTGCCCTCGACGTAGTAGTCGGCGTCGGTCGAAAACGTCAGCGGCACCTTGTTGTCGTAGGCGTTCTTCAACCCCGCGACCGTGCGCTTGTAGGCCTCGGGTGAAACCGGGTGCCCGGGAATGCCTTCGGGCGTCTCGGTGCCGGCGCGCCAGATTCCCTTCTGCGCCATCTGCTTGTGCATCTCCTCGTTCAGCGCGCCCGAGTGCGCGATCGACCAGATGCCGGCCTCGATCGCGTTCTTCGCGCCCTGCGGCGTCTGCACGTGCCCCTCGACCTTCAGCCCCGACTTCGCCGCCTCGCGGATCACCAGCCGGATCTCGTCGGCGGTGTAGCCGTACGGCTTGCAGTCGACGCAGATCTTGATCACCTTCGCGCCGAAGAGGATGTTCTGGCG
>Ga0207675_100003447_pt1 | contig 15462 bp, 16 predicted proteins | sample KBSSwiS42_FD_184305 | JGI IMG/M metagenome (GOLD analysis project Ga0207675, IMG submission 184305) | Switchgrass rhizosphere microbial communities from Kellogg Biological Station, Michigan, USA - KBS Switchgrass S4-2 (SPAdes) (version 2) | ecosystem: Host-associated > Plants > Roots >... | reverse complement strand
CCCCTAGCTACGACGACCCCTCGAAGTTTGGCGGCGGCACGGCGTTGCCGGTGCGCTGAGGCTTCGAGCCAGGCGATCGACCTTGTTGTACCGTCATCTCTGCCGGATCCCGCTGACGAGGTTGATCGAAATGACAGTCGTGGCACTTTTGAGACATGCCGACGGTCCGCGATTATGTCTGCTTGCGGGGGTAGATCGGAAGTGAGCTGTACGCGGCCAAAGCGACGCGATTGACCCGGAACGGACAATCGTGCGAGCCGGCGAACGTTCTACCACCTCACCACGGCGGCGCTGATTCGAACTCACGCGCCAACCGCGCGCAGCCGTGCCCCTGTAATCGGCCTCAGACAAGGGCGGGATGCGGTGCCGATCGTAGTCACGGAGCCTTCCGGCCCTTGCCGGACATTTGGGCGCTCATGTCCTCGACTCTCGAAAGGAACAGTTTCAGGATCGGTGATCTATTCGCCTTGTTGTAACCGACAACCAAGTCGATCGTTGGGGCATCTCCTCGGATCGGACGGCTGGTTACGAACGAAGGAAGAAGATTATTTGGGTAGGCAGGCAGAAGCGCTACGGCGCCGGTCGACGCGATCATGGACACCGCATGGGTAATGTTGTCCACTTCGTGAGCCGGAACGATAGCCAGTCCGGACCGCTTCAAGTAGTTCTCGATCACAGCGCGCGAGGTCGGGGCCGTCTTCGATGGTATGATGAATGTTTCGCCCACGATCTCTCGCAGATCGACGGCGTCATGCCCGGCAAGGCGGTGGTCGCTGGGGACCATGACGACGAACGGCTCCGTAGTCACACGCTTGTAAACCAGATCGTCCGCCCGCTCTTCCAACCGCATGAACGCGGCGTCGAGCCTGCCCTGCATCAAGGCGTCAGCAAGGTCCGGGGAATTCTGGCTAGAGACCGTGACGTCTATATTGGACAGTTCATCGTGAAGGATGCGCATAGCTTCAGGCAACCAATCTATTTCCTTCCCGGTGAGACACCCTAGAGCGAAGGTCGGCTTGGCGGGTTGAGCCGCGCGCCGCGCTGCTTCTTTGGCTGTATCTGCCTGGGTGAGCGCGAGTCGCGCATGGTCGAGAAAGACGCGACCAGCGGCGGTCAATTCAACGCCGCGCACGCTGCGGCTCATCAGCTGAACGCCGACCTCGTATTCGAGATCGCGGATCTGCCGGCTCAGCGAAGGCTGCGCGGTGTGCAATCGTTTTTCAGCCGCGAGCGTCAGGCTGCCCTCTTCGGCGACCGCAACAAAATAGCGAAGGTGCCGCAGTTCCATGACGGTATCCCATATCTCTCAGGCATGCCCATCAACTTATAAAGTCTTTGGTGGAGGCGCTAGGGGTTCCTACTTGCTCAATTATGAAAGCGCTCTCGGAGGAAATCTGGAGGGCTTTAGTAGCTTCCCGGCGGGACGATCCATGCTCCGTCGGCAGGATCAATGCATCATAAGGAACCCAGAAAATGAGCAACCCAGTCGTATTAGTCACCGGCGCTTTGACCGGCATCGGTCGCGCCGCCGCCGTCGCCTTTGCCAAGAAGGGCGCAAAGCTCGTCATCGCCGGTCGGCGCGATGAGGCCGGCAAGGCCCTCGTTAAGGAGTTGCGCTCGCTCGGCTCGGAGGCCGAGTTCATCAACACCGACGTCCGCAAAGATGATGACGTCCGTGCTCTCGTCGACAAGACCGTCGCACGGTTTGGCCGTCTCGATGTCGCGGTGAACAATGCCGGCACCGAGGGCAAGGTTGGCCCGATTACGGACCAAACCACGGAAAGCTACGCCGCGACGTTCGACACCAATGTTCTTGGCGTGCTCTTGAGCATGAAGCATGAAGTGCGCGTCATGCAGGGACAGGGCAGCGGCAACATCATCAACATCTCCTCGACCTACGGCCACGAGGGGGCGGCAGGCGCCTCTGTCTATGTCGGCAGCAAGCACGCTGTCGAAGGCATCACCAAGTCGGTGGCGCTGGAGACCGTCAAATCGGGGATACGTGTGAACGTCGTGGCGCCTGGTCCCATCGATACCGGCATGTTGACCCGCTTTACGGGTACGCCGGAGAACAAGGCGGCTTTGGTAACGACTGTTCCGATGCATCGCCTTGGCCTCTCGGAGGAGGTCGCGAACGCCATCGTTTTTATCGCATCGGACGAAGCATCATTCATCACGGGCCACGTCCTCAACGTCGATGGCGGCAAGAGTCACTGACCCGGTCTGGACGCGGTGATTACACCGCGTCCAAGCCGTTTCCAATTGAAAAAGGATGCAAATCATGGCTGACAAGGTGGTGAAGATTGCGGAGCCCGACCACCCCATTTCGATCGAAGCAAACCTGTCCCGCGTCGTGGTCAAAGTCGGCGGCAGAATTGTCGCCGACACCCGCGGTGCGCTGACGCTTCGCGAAGCCTCCTACCCGACCGTCCAATATATCCCGCGTCGGGATGTCGATATGGCCGCGCTCGTGCGCAGCGAACACACGACGTATTGCCCCTACAAGGGTGACGCTTCCTACTACAGCATTCCAGCCGGCGGTAATCGTTCGAAGAACGCGGTGTGGACTTGTGAGACTCCATTCGAAGAGATGGCGCAGATCAAGGATTACGTCGCCTTCTACGCTGACCGTGTCGATGAGATCAGTTAACCCACGCGATCAGGGAGATTGATAGACTTCCGCTGTTGCACCTTGGGACATGCCGACGAATTGTCCGCTTATCGGAGTAGATCGGAAGTGATCGCCGGACGCTCGAAACGACGCTTCTGACCCAAAGGCGAAGTGGCGGGTTACTCGATGACTTCATCCGCGGGTGCGAGCATCGTGGGCGGGATGTCGAGGCCAATAGCCTTGGCAGTTGCGAGCGGCGATAAGGATGTCGCATTTAGGCAACAGCTCCAGTAAATGTGACCCATCCCAATCTTGTCTGTCGCCTCGCTTGGGACATTCCACTAAAAACGAACTCGCCTTGGACTACGGGGAACATGCGTGTAGCGTTCTTTCGGGGACCGTGCCGCGGGGTTGGGGGCAATGAAAGCCTTGCAAGCCACCTGCATCGTGAGTGCCACGGTATTCACGGGGATGATCCATCAGGTTGGCGGAAACACGCCAGGCGCGACCGTGCCGAACGCAATGCTGGAAGCGGCTGGGAGCGCCGAGACGCCCGGTGCGCCTGCGCTCTCCGCCGCCGTGCCGGAGGCATCTGCCGCGGGCTCCGGACCGTCGTTGATGGCCCAAACCGAAATCGGCGACGATTCTTTCGAGGCAAAATGGATGGCCTTGGGCCACCGTGATGCCGCCCAACCGATGCCGACAACGCACGATGCGCCCGACGATGCTCCCAAGCCGGCACCGGTGACGCAGGATTTCCGGTATCTCATCTATTACGTCTGGTCCGAACTGCCGCCTGCCGAGAAGCCGGCGGCTATCGTTTTAAGTTCACTCAAGGATACCCCGGTCGGAACGCCGGTCGAGGAGATCAAGCGCGCTTCCGATGCTTTCGGTCTGGATTTCAATTTCATGAAGGCGGTTGCCAAGATCGAGTCCGGTTTCGACCCCAAGCAACGCACGGGGTCGTATATCGGCCTGTTCCAACTGAGCGAATACGAGTTCAACAAATTCGGCTCCGGGCAGATTCGTGATCCCCGCGACAATGCCGTTGCGGCGGCCTACAAGGTCATTACCGAAGGCATTTTGTTCGAGTGGGTGACGCACAAGAAGCCGACCTTGAGCGATCTTTACCTAATCCATCAACAAGGCTGGGAAGGCGCAGCCGAGCACATCAGCCAACCTGATCGCATCGCTTGGAAATCCATGTGTGCCACCAGCGAAGGCAGGGAGAAAGGCGAAAAATGGTGCAAACGCGCGATCTGGCGGAATACTCTTCCGGCTGTCAAACACGCGTGGAAATCGGTCGATAAGCTGACATCGGGGGCATTCGTCGGAATGTGGCGCGACCGGGTTGCTGATTTCTATTCGAAATACATGGCCACCGCGGCCGCACGGGCGACCCAGTAAATTTCCGTTGAGTGGTTGGCAGGAGTTGCCGCCAATACTCATTCAACAATGTGATAGAGTGTAGCACTCACGACCGCGGAAGTGCCATGTTGATCTCCGGTCGCTGCCATTGCGGCAATATCTTTTTCGCGCTCGACTGGCGGCCGGAGCCGTCAGAAATCCCGGCTCGGGCCTGCACCTGCTCGTTCTGCGCGAAGCATGGCGGTGTTTGGACCTCGTGCCCGACCGGATCGCTCACGGTGAGCGTCAAGGATCGCACGCGCGCGTCAAAATACGCGTTCGGCACCAAGACTTCCGAGTTTCACGTGTGCGCCGGGTGTGGCGTGGTGCCGGTGGTCACCAGCCGAATCGACGGCTGCCTCTACGCCGTCGTCAGCGTGAACGCATTTGAGAATGTAGAACCTGCGCTGCTTCGACGCGCGCCGGCAACCTTCGAGGGCGAGAGTGAACAAGCCCGCCTGAGCCGGCGCAAGCGCAATTGGATTGCCGATGTCCGGTTTGAAGCCACGAGCTAGGCGCTCGGGCTCACCATCTCGGAATCGGTCTTGCTGCTCGCCGACGAGTTGATCGAATACAGAGCTATCTGTTGCGGTGCGTGAGTCCGCAGTTGGCACTTTTCGGACCTGCTGTGATGGCCCGAGGATGTCTGCTCCTGAGGATGGCACGGACATTCCTGTCCCGAGGGGCAACTTCCGAAAATGGACCCGCAACGGACATTGAACCGCGCTTCTGATGCCGATTGTCTGCCATTTCACACTCGCGTGGTTTGCTCGCGTTTGGAGGCACAGGTTCAGGGTCGATTTGGTCGATTTGCTTGAAAGTGTTTCAAGCGTCGTGCGTATTTTCTGATTATGCCGCAGCCATAAGGTCTCTCGAGGTGCCGTAACGGCATCTGATCGCAGAATGACGAGGTCTGCAATGAAGACGCGGCAATTGGGAACCAACGGTCTCAAAGTCTCTGAAATAGGTTTCGGCTGCATGGGCCTGAACTCCACTTACAGCCATTCGCTCGCCAATGAAGAGAGCATCGCGTTGATCCGATCGGCAGTCGATCTGGGCGTCACCTTCTTCGATACCGCCGAAATCTATGGTCCTTTTACCAACGAGAAGATTATCGGCGAGGCTTTGCGCAACGTACGCGACCAGGTCACTATTGCGACCAAGTTCGGCTTTGCAATCGATCCAGCGACCAAGGCGAACACCGGCCTGAGCAGCCATCCGGATACCATCCGCAAGGCCGCCGAGGGATCGCTGAAGCGACTGGGTATTGAGGTCATCGATCTGTTGTACCAGCATCGCGTCGATCCCAACGTGCCGATCGAAGATGTCGCCGGCACCGTCCGCGACCTGATCGCCGAAGGCAAGGTCAAGCATTTCGGCATGTCCGAGCCGAGCGTCGAGACGCTGCGCCGTGCCCATGCAGTCCAGCCCGTCACCGCGCTCCAGAACGAATATTCACTGTGGACGCGTGGCCCTGAGACCAACGGCATCCTCGGCGCCTGCGAAGAGCTTGGCATCGGCTTCGTGCCGTACAGCCCGCTGGGCCGGGGGTTCCTGACTGGCGCCATGTCATCGGAAACCAAGATTGCGGAGGGTGATTATCGAAAGCTTCTGCCCCGCTTTACACCCGAAGCGATGCGGAAGAACAAGGCGCTGGTCGACCTGCTGAATCAGATCGCGCGCGAAAAGAACGCCGCCCCGGCTCAGCTCGCGCTCGCCTGGCTGCTGGCGCAGCGCCCGTGGATCGTCCCGATCCCAGGCACTACGAAGCTCCATCGCCTGCAGGAGAATATCGGCGCATCGACCGTCGAGCTGACCGCTGCCGATCTCGCCGAGATCGAACGCGCAGCTGCTGCGATCCAGGTCGAGGGCGACCGCTATCCCCCGCAGCTCCAGGCGATGATTGGTCGCTGATTGAGCTGCACTCAGCGGCCCTTGGTCGCCATACCCGATGATATCCAGCGAAGGATTGCCACGCTTACACGGTGCGCGCCTCATCGGATGCCGTTGCGAGCTCCGCCTCGACTTGCCGAACCTGCTCCCAGATGAAATCGATCACAAGACGCGTGCGTGGCGCGAGATGCCGTCGCGATGGATAGACCAGGCTGAACGGAACACCGGGAGCGGGAAAGTCCCTTAGTACGCGAACCAGCCTGCCATTGCGGAGGTCATCGGCCACTTCGAACAGGGAGAGATAGGCGATGCCGTATCCGGTCCGAGCGGCCAGGTGCACCGCACGTACGTCGTTGGCGAGAAATCCGCCCGACGCCCGAAAATCCTTGGGGCCGTCCGGCGTAACAAAGGTCCAGACGTCCGAATTCGGCCCGACGTCGTGCACAATGCAGGTGTGGTTTGCGAGATCGGCGGGACTGGATGGTTCGCCGTGCCGCTTGATGTAGCTTGGCGCTGCCGCGGCAACGCGCACGCTGGTCCCGCTACGGCGCGCCACCAGTGACGCATCCGTGATCTCGCCGACGCGCATGGCAAGGTCGAGCCGCTCTTCGATCATGTCGCCGAGCCGGTCACCTACCACAAGTTCGACCTTTAAACCCGGATGATCGGCGAGCAAGATCGGCAGACGTTGCGCGACAAGGCGGCTCGCCGCCACCGTGACACCCACTCGCACGAGCCCGACAGGTGAGCCGCGCTGCCGCCCAAGCGCTGCTTCCAGCCCGTCAACACCGTGCAGCACGGGCCGGGCCAGACCCAGCAGCATCTCGCCATCGTCGGTCAGGCTGAGCTTTCGCGTCGTGCGGTGAAAGAGGCGGACCCCGAAATGTTCCTCCAGCTGCGAGACCTGGCGGGCGACCGCAGCCTGGCTGAGCTCGCGCTCACGGGCGACGGCCGAAAACGAGCCCGTCTCCACCACGCGGACCAGGATTCCGAGCGCGCCGAGAAGGTCCATCGATTTCCTCGAAAAACGCAAAGGTCATGCAAAGCAAAGCGGGATTATAGCGCCAAGACAAGGGGCGTATCTTAACAAGAGCGCAAACCGGTGTTGCGGCCCAAGCATTAACCGAGCCGTCCGCCGTTCGAATCGAGCCCGAAAGGCAGCGAGGTGTCCGATGTCAAAGCTTCTCGCAATATTAGCCAGTCTGAAGGCCATTCTCATCGCGGCCAGCGTCGCCCTTGCACGCGGCGACATGCTCCCGGTCATCCTGATCTCGATCTTGCTCAATCTCGCCGAGTTGGGGGCGAAGCCGGCCGGTCACGCTGAGCCGCCAGACACCATTGTGGTGCCGCGCAGCCTTGATGATCGTCGCTGATTTCGAATGCACGCAACCAAGTCTCTGGTGATGGTTATGGAACGACCGGAGTCCTACATTTGGCTGACACACACATGGATGGCACCGTAGTTCACAGGAAGCTGAGGTTCGGCCCTTTTGAGCTTTCGATTGGCGAGAGGGAGCTCCGGCGCGACGGTCGAGTGCTTCCCCTCGGGGATCGGGCGTTGGATATTTTGACCTATCTTGCCGACCGCCCAGGTGAGGTCATCGCGAAGCAGGATCTGATGGATCATGTCTGGTCGGACATAACCGTTGAGGAAGGGAGCCTCCGGGTCCACGTGGCCGCAATCCGCAAGGCGCTTGGTGACGGCCAATTTGGCAATCGATTCATCGCAAACATCAAGGGTCGGGGCTATTCGTTCGTCGGTACCGTTGTCCGACTAGAAGATGGCAAGGGCGACGGGAGCAATAGTCCCAATTTCCGAGGAAGACTCGCTGCGCAACCCCCAATGCTGATTGGCCGCGAGGTGATGGAGTCCGAGGTTCGTAACTGGATTCGACAGGGACGGTTCGTCACGCTGCTTCGTCCAGGGGGCATCGGCGAGACGACGGTCGCCGTGGCTGACGGTCATGACGCGGATGTGAGACTGATTGCAGCCTTGGTTCATGCGCTGCAGGCCCGGCGTTGACCCCTCGGGCACCGTCTGGGCGATGGTGTCAACTATTCCCGTGGGCTCGACGTCTTCCGACACTACTTGCCCGTACCGACGAGTTGATTGAATGAAGTAAAAGCCACTTCCGTTTTTGGGCACTTTTCGGACCTCACGCGAAGTCCGGCTTGAATCCGGAATGCGCACCGAAGCGGACATCGGCCGCCTCCGGTGGTCGATTACCCACATCTGCCCTTCGCGGCTGTCGCCTTCTCCGCTTTGTCTCGTTGATGCCAAGCTTTTTTACTGTTCAACGCCGCGAAGGACCTCGTCGAATTGCTCTCGATCGGCCGAGCGCGCCGGCAGCTCTGGCTGACGAGTGTCGCTACGACGGCGCCACCGCATTTCTCATCATCATGGCCATCACCTTTGGGCTGATTCTCCCGCGCATGCTGTTCGAGCGCGTACTGCCCTCCCCCCGCATGATGAGGCACGATCGTTCAACGCACCGCAGCGCCGTCCAAGATTAACCCGACGCCCCGATGCTAATCGGACGGCTGGCCCCAGAGACCGTCGGACATCCATGACTACAGTTCTGACCAAATCGTTCCCGCAAGAAAAGCCACCTGTAAGAAAGGCGGTCCCGGACAGAAAACGCGTCTTGATCGTCGGCGGTGGCTTTGCCGGTATTGCGGCAGCGCGGGCACTAAAACGAGCCGATGTCGAAATCACGCTAATCGACCGGCGTAATCACCATATCTTTCAGCCTCTCCTGTATCAGGTCGCCACCGCTGTTTTGTCGCCTTCCGAGATAGCGGCGCCGATCCGGCAGCTCGAGGCAAAACAGAAGAACCTCAGCGTGTTGCTGGCTGAGGTTAAGGGCATTAACCTGGGGGCGCGCACCGTCGAGGCCATTTGCCCGGGGATTGGCACTCGAAAACTCGAGTACGACTTCCTGGTGATCGCCACTGGAATGCGTCCGAGCTATTTCGGTCATGACGAGTTCGCGCGGTTCGCACCAGGCCTCAAGAGCCTCAACGACGCTGAAACGATCCGAACCAAGATCCTGAGTGCGTTTGAATTGGCTGAATCGACCGACGACCCGAAAGAACGCGCTCGCCAAATGACCTTCGTGTTGGTGGGCGGTGGCCCAACCGGCGTCGAGCTCGCCGCTTCGATCGCTCAACTGGTCTCGGTTACCCTGCGCAACAATTTCCGCAAGATCGACCCTGCCAAGAGCCGAATCTTGTTACTGGACGGCGGCGCTCGTATTCTTCCGACCTTTGCAGAGTCGCTGTCAGGAAAGGCAGCCAAGCGACTAGCCAAGCTCGGCGTTGAGGTTTCGACGGGCGTAAAGGTCGAGAAGGTTGACGACCAGGGCGTGATCGCGGCTGGCGAGCGGATACCCAGCGCCACCGTGCTTTGGACAGCAGGCGTCAGCGCCTCGCCTGTCGTTAAAATGCTCGGTTCGAAGACCGACCGCGCCGGGCGCGCCTTCGTTGGCGCTTTCATGGATATTCCCGAGGCGCCCAACGTGTTTGTGGCGGGCGACGCCGCCACGATGACCCAGGATGGTCACCCCGTCCCTGGAGTGGCGCAGGCAGCCATTCAACAGGGACACTTTGTCGGCCATGTCATCGCCAACCGTGTCAGGGGACGCAAGGATGGTCGACCGTTTCGGTACCGCAACAAAGGCAATATGGCGGTGGTCGGCAAGAACTTCGCCATTCTCGAGTCCGGCCATTTGCGCAGCAGCGGCTTTGTGACCTGGCTGGTGTGGGCCGCGCTACACGTGCTCGCGCTGCCGCAGCTTCAGAACCGGTTCCGCGTTCAAACGCAATGGTTCTGGTCTTATCTGTCAGGGCAACGAAGCTCACGGCTGATTTCCGAAGGGCCGCGGTCGTCTGGGTCATAGTAATAGTTAGGCTGGGTAATTATCACCGCTGGATTCTGCACCTGGTTGGGGACTGCACCTGTGGACGCCTCCATCATCTCCGCCCTCTCCGCCCTCACCGGGGCGGCTGTCGGTGGCTTGACGAGCGGAATTGCGAATTTGCTGAACCACCGAAGTCAGCTCCGCGCCCAATGGCTGCTTCACGAGAAGAGCCGCCGGCAGATCCTCTACGCGGATTTCATCGACGAAGCCTCCAAGTGTTACATTGATGCGCTCCAGCACGGTGAAGGCGACATTCCGGGTCTGATCGGTCTTTACGCCAAGCTGAGCAGGATGCGGGCCCTGTCTTCAGCGCCGGTGGTCCAGCGTGCCGACGAAGTCGCCCGAAAAATCCTCGATACCTATTTGGAGCCGGACAGGAGCTTCGTCGAGCTGCGCGAAATGGCCATCGACGGCACGATCGATCTGTTGCAAGGCTTCAGCGCCGCGTGCCGCCACGAATTCGACGAGATGTGGGCTGGACAATTTTGACCCTGTCGGCCCAGAGCGGATCACTTCGCCGCCAGTAGCGATCGAGCGAATGGCAACTCCAGTCTCAGCCAGACGTCGACCAGCGCATCGATGAGTTGGTTTATCAACGCCTCACCATGGAAGGGCGTCGGCGTGATCCGAAGCCGCTCGGTTCCCTTCGGCACCGTCGGATAGTTGATCGGCTGGATATAGATTCCATGATCGCGCAGCAGCAGGTCACTGGCCTGCTTGCAGAGGCCGGCGTCGCGGACCATCAGCGGCACGATATGTGTGCTTGTCTGCATGACCGGCAGCCTCGCTGCGCTCATGACCTGCTTTAGGCGTGCCGCGCTCGCCTGCTGCAGCCGTCGTTCCTTGTCGGACCTCTTGAGCTGCCGGATTGCTGCAGTCGCGGCAGAGCAAATCGGAGGGGGAAGAGCGGTCGTAAAGATGAAGCCTGGCGCGTAACAACGAACCGCGTCGATCAGATTGTGGGTCCCCGCGATATAACCACCAAGACATCCGAACGCCTTGGCAAGAGTTCCCTCGATCACATCGATCCGATGCATCGCGCCGTCGCGCGCCGCAATACCGGCTCCGCGCGCACCGTACATCCCGACCGCGTGGACCTCGTCGCAGTAGGTCATAGCGCCGTAGCGGGTGGCCAAGTCGCAGATCTGCCCGATCGGCGCAAGGTCGCCATCCATGGAATACAGGCTTTCGAAGACAATCAGCTTGGGCCTTGCGGGTTCTGCCGCAAGCAGGCGCTCGAGATCGGTAAGGTCGTTGTGCCGCCAGATCTTCCTGTCAACGCCCGACTGCCTGATACCCTCAATGATTGAGTTGTGGTTCAACTCGTCTGAAAGAATGAGACAGTCGCGAATGAGCCTTGCGATCGTCGAAATTCCAGCCTGGTTCGACACATAGCCGGAGGTGAACACCAAAGCCGCCGCCTTGCCGTGCAGGTCGGCAAGCTCGCGCTCAAGCTCGACCAGCGGTGAATTGGTGCCTGCGATGTTGCGCGTGCCCCCGGCACCGGTTCCGGTGCGCGACGCGGTCTCGGACATGGCGCTGATCACATCGGGATGCTGGCTCATGCCTAAATAATCGTTCGAACACCAGATCACAATCTCTCGCGGACCGCGCGGAGAATTCCAGACCGCGTACGGACAGCGCCCCGCGGTGCGTTCGATTTCGATGAAGATGCGGTAGCGCTGCTCGTCGCGCAACCGCGTCAAGGCATTGGCGAAAACATCGTCATAGATCATGTTGGGCGGTCTGCGCTGCGCGGCCCATTCCTTTACTTTCGGAATTGCGCCGTTGACTTTGAGATCGGATTGTCTCGACCCAATTCGCGAACGCCTGCATGAACGCCTGCAGGAATTTTCCGGTGCCGTCGCTGACGAGCTTGCCATGTTCATCGAAGAGCTTGTCGACATGGCTAACGTAGGCTTCGGGCTGCTGCATGGTCGGCACGTTCAGAAACACGAGCGACTGCCTGAGGTGATGGTTGGCGCCGAAGGCCCCGATCGCGCCCGGCGAACCGCTGACGATCGCACCAGGCTTGCGGTCCCAGATGCTTGCTCCATATGGCCTGGAGCCGACATCCAGTGCATTCTTGAGGACGGCAGGCACCGACCGGTTATATTCCGGCGTGACGAATAGAACTGCATCAGCGGCCTTGACGCGCTGGCGGAACGCGGTCCATTGCGCCGGCGGAGCGTTGGTCTCAAGATCCTCATCGTAAAAAGGCAATTGCCCGATCTCGACGATGTCGAGTTTCAGCGAAGATGGCGCGAGCGAGATCAGCGCATTCGCCAGCATCCCGTTTAACGAAGCCTTCCGCAGGCTTCCAACCAATACGCAAACATTCATCGGCTTATCCATGGTCATTTTACGGTCGCTGGAGATTTGACGCTCCTCGTGAAGTCAGGCTTGCGCTTTTCCAGAAAGGCCGTAAGCGCCTCTTTTGCGTCTTCAGAGCGGACTTGTGCACTGAACTCTTGGTTCTCGGCCCTCATCGCCGCCTTGATCTGCTCGCGGAATGGTTGCTTCATGAGCCTCTTGCTGGCTTGCAGCGCTGCGGCCGGCTGCGCTGCCAATTTCCGTGCCGTTTCGGTCGCTCTCGCCAGGACATCCTTGTCGGACACGACTTCGGTAACCAGACCCAACTCCACGGCGCGCCTGGCATCGAAGGGAGCTCCCAACAAGATCAGCTCCGCCGCACGGAGGTGACCGATCCGCGCCGGCACGGAGCAGCTCGATCCGAATTCCGGTACGACCGCAAGATTGATGAAGGGCATCTGGAATTTCGTGCTCTCGGCCGCGTAGATGAAGTCGCAGTGCGTCAGCATGGTGGTGCCGCCGCCAATCGCGGCGCCGTGGACGGCCACGACGATCGGTTTGTCGAAGTTGACCAGCGCCTCCATCAGTCGGGCTTGCGGAGATTCTCCAGGCCCGGGAGGATTCTTGAGAAAATCCTCGATATCATTGCCCGCGCAGAACGAATCTCCAGCGCCGTGCCAGAGAACGACACGCGTGTTCTCGTCCTGCGCCGCCTCGTTGAAGATGCCTGCGAGAGCCACGTACATGGCTGACGTCATCGCATTTCGCTTTGTCGGGCGGTTGAACTGGACCCGCAAGATGCTGCCGGCGTGTTCGGTGACAATATCATCCATTGTCGAACTCCTGGTGTCTTTGGTGAATTTCACCGCAAGTCGAAGCTTGGGGGCGGCTCCCGCCGCCCCCGCCGGTCGGTCACACTAAGCCGCATGCTCCTTTGCTTTCGGAACGGCACCGCTTTCATGCAGACCATCGATTTCTGCCGCGCTAAATCCGAGCTGCCGGAGAACTTCGTCGTTGTGTTCTCCGATCTTTGGGGCGCGCTTCGCGGGCACCTTGGTGACGCCATGTACCTGTAGCGGGCTGCTGATGGTGGATGTCAACTTGCCGCCGGCCCCATTGAGCGGAACGATGATATCGTTGGCCTGAAGCTGGGGATCCTTGATCACCTCTTGCGGCCCACGCACCGCTCCGAACGTCACGTGAACGCCATTGAACACCTCGTACCAATGTGCCATCGGCTCGGCACAGAAGATCTCGTCGAGGATCGCCGTGAGCTGCGGCATATTCGCCATCAGCTTCGCCGGATCGGAGAATCGCGGATCGGTGAGAAGATCGGGGCGGCCGATGGCCTTGGCGACGGCTGCCAGCTTGTCGGGCGTGATGATGAGAACGAACCAGGTGTCATCCTTGGCGCGCCAGACGTTCATTGCCGCATTTGCAGGATTCTTGCGATCGTGCAGCCCGAAGAATTTTGCGTCGCACAGCGCTGCCTGGATCGAGACGCTGGCGGACCACACACCTTCGGCAAGCAGCGAGGTCGTGACATGCGCCCCCTCCCCCGTGCGCTCGCGACGATAAAGGGCAGTGACGATCGCCGAATAGAGCCCGACGGCGGTAGCATTGTCGCCGCTGCCAGCCACCGGCCAGGTCGGCGGCGCGCCGGCATCGCGCGTCATCGACAACAGGCCGCTACGCGCCCAGTATGAAGTGATGTCGAAGCCGGGAAGATTCGCATCCGGCCCCTTGTCGCCGAAGCCTGAGATGTCCGCGTAGATCAGTCGCGGATTCCACCGCACCACGTCTTCATACTCAAGCTTCAGTCGCGCGCGTGCCGGATGCGGCGTATTGACGATGAGAACGTCGGCCCATTTGACGAGCTTTTCGAGAACTTGCTGCGCGCCCGGGGATTTCAGATCAAGAGCGACGCCGCGCTTGTTGCGATTGGCGAGGTGCCAGGGGTAGGCATCCTCGGCGACCGGCTGCGGCGGGAGCTTGTTTGCATGCCGCCACAGCTCGCCGCTCGGCGGCTCCACTTTGATGACGTCGGCGCCGAAGTCCGACAGAATCACTGCGGCGCTGGGGCCAGCGATGAAGCTCGCCAGATCCACCACCTTGAGTCCAGAAAAGATGTTGTCGTTCGGCATGTTTGTCTCCTTAGTGTTGAAGTTCGGGCGCGATTGAAACGCGGCGGTCGTCGTCGTTCAGCTCTTCCAGCGTTTGAGAGATCCAGCCGAGCAAGCGGGTTTGAACTTCCCGGCGGTTGGTCTCGTTCAGCATCTCGTGTCGGCCGCCCATATAGAAATCGAAGGCGATGTCGCGCAGACCGGCGTCGCGGTAGCGGCCAATCAGTGTGTAGAGTCCGCGCAGGTGCTGCCCGACGGGGTCTTCGCTTCCGGAGAATAGATAGATCGGCAGATCACGGCGGATCCTGCGGAGCGCGACCGGATCGCACAACTGCGGCGCCGTGCCGAGGAAGGAAACAAGAGATTCGGGGTGAAGGTCTTTAAAGCAGAGAGGATCGGCAATGAACGCATCGACGACTACCTGATCGCGGTTCAGCCAGTCGAAAGGTGTGCGCGCGGGCTCGAACGCGGCGTTGAGGAGATTTCTGCCCACAAATGCCAGAAGCGGGGCGCGGGCCAGTCCGTCAAGCGCTCCCGATCCCGAGAGGATCAAACCATCGATCTCGTTGCTGTGATCGATGACATATCTCTGCGCGGCAAAGGATCCCATGCTGTGCCCCAGGAGGAACAGCGGCAGGTCGGGATTTTCCTCTCTGGCGATCTCACTCAGGCGGACCATATCTTGGACAAGAAGTTCAAAGCCGCCCCTGCCAAATTCTCCCAATTGCGAGTGGGCCGAGAGGCCGTGCCCGCGATGATCGTTGGCGTAGACGGTGAGACCTGCCGCAACGAGGGCATCGACGGTGTCGGCGTAGCGCCCCATATGTTCGCCCATCCCATGGGCGATCTGAATAACGGCGCGGGTCGGGCCGCGGCTGTCCCAGCGAGTGCACGCGATGCACAGTCCGTCGGAGCTGGTCAGTCGGAAGCGCTCTGTCGGAACTGGGGTAGAAGGCGTTGCCATGGCCAATGTCCGGTCTCGCTTGCGCTCGAATTTCAACGTCCGTGAAACTGCGGCGCGCGTTTTTCGAGGAAGGCGGAGGTGCCTTCCTTCTTGTCTTCCGTTGCCGCGCAGATGCCGAAATAGGACGCTTCAAGCGCAAACCCCTCGGCCTGGCTGGTGTCCATCCCCTTGTTGGCCGCTTCCAGCGAGAACTTCACGGCGATCGGCGCGTTGGCGGAGATCTGCTCCAGG
>Ga0207675_100003446_pt1 | contig 15463 bp, 18 predicted proteins | sample KBSSwiS42_FD_184305 | JGI IMG/M metagenome (GOLD analysis project Ga0207675, IMG submission 184305) | Switchgrass rhizosphere microbial communities from Kellogg Biological Station, Michigan, USA - KBS Switchgrass S4-2 (SPAdes) (version 2) | ecosystem: Host-associated > Plants > Roots >... | reverse complement strand
ATCGCCGTCGCGCTGCTCCACATCGTCAACGGGGCGGTGATCCCGGTCGGCTGGATGAAGAGCTACTCGGTCTACGCCGGCGTGCAGGACGCGATGGTCCAGTGGTGGTACGGCCACAACGCGGTCGGCTTCTTCCTCACCGCGGGCTTCCTCGGGATGATGTATTACTTCATCCCGAAGCAGGCCGAGCGGCCGGTCTATTCGTACCGGCTCTCGATCGTCCACTTCTGGGCGCTGATCTTCACCTACATGTGGGCGGGCCCGCACCACCTGCACTACACCGCGCTGCCCGACTGGGCGCAGTCGGTGGGGATGGTGTTCTCGCTCGTCCTGCTCGCGCCGAGCTGGGGCGGAATGATCAACGGAATGATGACGCTGTCAGGAGCGTGGCACAAGCTGCGCGACGACCCGATCCTCAAGTTCCTCATCGTCAGTCTGTCGTTCTACGGCATGAGCACGTTCGAGGGACCGATGATGTCGATCAAGACGGTGAACGCGCTCTCGCACTACACCGACTGGACCGTCGGCCACGTCCACTCGGGCGCGCTCGGCTGGGTCGGCCTGATCTCGATGGGAACGCTCTACTACATGGTGCCCCGGATGTTCGGCCGCACCCGCATGTACAGCGTGCGGGCGATCGAGCTGCACTTCTGGATCGCGACGCTCGGCATCGTCCTCTACATCGCCGCGATGTGGATGGCCGGCGTCATGCAGGGCCTGATGTGGCGCGACGTCAACGCCGACGGCACACTCGTCTACAGCTTCGTCGAGAGCGTCAAGGCGACCTTCCCGTTCTACGTGATCCGCTTCGTCGGCGGGCTGCTCTACCTGGGCGGGATGCTGCTCATGGCCTGGAACGTGGCCATGACGGCGCGCGCCGGCCGCGTCACGCCCGCGGCCATCCCGGCGCCGGGGCTCTCGCCCGCGGCGCTGGCGACCTGAACCGAAAGAGGCCCATGAGCACCGAGCACCCGACCTCAGGTCACGAGAAGATCGAGACCAACAACTTCCTGATGATCGTCCTGATCCTGCTCGTCGTCGCCGTCGGCGGCATCGTCGAGATCGTGCCGCTCTTCTTCCAGCGCTCGACGACCGAGCCGGTCGCCGGCCTCAAGCCGTACACGGCGCTCGAGCTCGCCGGCCGCGACATCTACACCCGCGAGGGTTGCTACAACTGCCACTCGCAGATGATCCGCGCCCTGCAGGCCGAGACCCTGCGCTACGGCCACTACTCGATGGCCGGCGAGTTCGTCTACGACCATCCGTTCCAGTGGGGCAGCAAGCGCACCGGCCCCGACCTGCACCGCGTCGGCGGCAAGTACAGCGACGAGTGGCATCGCCTGCACCTCAACAACCCGCGCGACCTGGTGCCCGAGTCGAACATGCCGTCCTACCCGTGGCTGTTCACCGCCAAGGTCGACGACGCCAGCATCGCCGCCCACATGACCGGGCTGCGCCGCGTCGGCGTCCCGTACAGCGACGACGAGATCGCCAAGGCCGCCGACGCGGTGCGCGGCAAGGCCGAGATCGACGCTCTCGTCGCCTACCTCCAGGTGCTCGGCACCGCCGTCAAGTAAGGAGACCGCATGGACGTCAACGACCTGCGCATCGCCGTCACGCTGGTGTCGCTGCTGACCTTCGTCGGCCTCATGGTCTGGGTCGGGCTGCGCCGCAACCGGCCCGGCTTCGACGAAGCCGCGCGCATCCCGTTCGCGGCCGACGACGGCGAGGGAGCCTCTTCATGAGCGACTTCTTCAGCAGCGGCTGGTCGCTCTTCATCGCGCTGGCGACACTGATCAGCCTGGCCGCCTGCCTGGTCCTGCTGGTCTTCGCGAGCCGCAGGAAGCCGATGGCCGGCGACAACAGCACCGGCCACGTCTTCGACGAGGACCTGGTCGAGATGAACAACCCGCTGCCGCTCTGGTGGGTCGTCCTGTTCGTGCTGACCGTGCTGTTCTCGTTCGTCTACGTCTACGCTTTCCCGGGGCTCGGCGCGTCGCCCGGCACGCTCGGCTGGACCAGCCGCGGCGAGCTCGAGGCCGAGCAGGCCAAGGTCGCCGCGTCGATGGCCAAGGTGTACGCCGAGTACGCGCAGCAGCCGGCCGAGGCGCTCAGCCGCGACGTTCGCGCGATGGCGATCGGCCAGCGCCTCTTCATCAACAACTGCTCGACCTGCCACGGCTCTGACGCGCGCGGCAGCAAGGGCTTCCCGAACCTGACCGACGGCGACTGGCTGCACGGCGGCACGCCCGAGAAGATCGAGGAGACGATCACGCTCGGGCGGATCGGCATGATGCCGCCGATGGCCGCCGCGGTCGGCAGCGCGAGCGACGTTCGCGACCTCGCCAACTACGTGATGAGCCTGTCGGGCGACCCGCACAACGCGATCGCGGCCGCCGCCGGGCGCAAGAAGTTCGCCGCCTGCGCCGCCTGCCACGGCGCCGAGGGCAAGGGCAACCAGGCGATCGGCGCGCCCAACCTCGCCGACAAGGTCTGGCTGCACGGCTGGGGCGAAGCAGCGATCGTCGACATGATCGACCACGGCAAGACGAACGTGATGCCGGCCCAGGGCGGTCGGCTGACGCCGGCGCAGATCCACCTGCTCGCGAGCTACGTCTGGAGTCTGTCGCAAAGCCGGCAAACGGCGTCTCGCTGAGTCCCGGCGGCGGCGACGCGCGGCGCCTCGCACCGACATGAACCAGATCATCCCGATCGCTCTCGACCGCGACGCCGCGCCGCTCGAATCGCTCTACGTCAGCGAGGCCAAGATCCAGCCGCGCTCGGTGAGCGGCTGGTTCGCGACCTGGCGCTGGGTCCTGGTGTGGGTCACGCAGCTGCTCTTCTACGGCCTGCCGTGGCTGAGCTGGAACGGCCGCCCGGCGGTTCTGCTCGATCTCGCCGCGCGCCGCTTCTACATCTTCGGCATGGTGCTGCATCCGCAGGACGTGATCTACCTCGCCCTGCTGCTGATCCTGGCAGCGTTCGGGCTCTTCCTGTTCACGACCGTCGCCGGCCGCCTGTGGTGCGGCTTCGCCTGCCCGCAGACCGTCTACACCGAGATCTACATGTGGGTCGAGCGCCGCTTCGAGGGCGACCGGCAGGCCCGCATCAAGCTCGACGCCGCGCCGTGGTCGCTGGGCAAGCTCGCGCGCCGCGGCGCCAAGCAGGCGGTCTGGCTCGCCATTGGCCTCTGGACCGGATTCACCTTCGTCGCCTACTTCACGCCGGCGCGCACGCTCGCCGGCGAGGTCGCGAGCCTGAGCCTCGGCGCGTGGGAAAGCTTCTGGATCCTCTTCTACGGCCTGGCCACCTACGGCAACGCCGGCTACATGCGCGAGCAGGTCTGCAAGTACATGTGCCCTTACGCGCGCTTCCAGAGCGCGATGTTCGACCGCGACACCCTCGTCATCAGCTACGACGCCAGGCGCGGCGAGCCGCGCGGCTCGCGCCGGCGCGGCGTCGACGCCGCCTCGGTCGGCAAGGGCGACTGCATCGACTGCACGCTGTGCGTCCAGGTCTGCCCGACCGGCATCGACATCAGGAAGGGCCTGCAGTACGAGTGCATCGGCTGCGCCGCCTGCATCGACGCGTGCGATGCCGTGATGGACAAGATGCAGTCGCCGCGCGGCCTGATCCGCTACGCGACGCAGAACGGCATGGAGCGCGGCTGGTCGCGCCGGCAGATGTGGCGGCGCGTGCTCAGGCCGCGGGTGCTCGTCTACGGCCTCGTCCTTGCGGTGATCGCCGCCGCGTTCGTGACCAGCCTGGCGCTGCGCGCGCCGTTCAAGGCCGACGTCGTCCGCGATCGCGGCTCGCTCGCCCGCCTCGTCGAAGGCGGCCGGATCGAGAACGTCTACCGGATCCAGCTGATGAACGGCACCGAGCGGGCGCAGCGCTTCCACGTCGGCGTCGAAGGGCTCGACGGCGCCACCGTCTCGCAGTGGTCCGATGTCGAGCTGGCGCCGACCGAGGCGCGCTGGGTGCCGCTGGCCGTGCAGGTGCCGCCGCAGGCCGCCGCCGCGCTCGGGCCGGGTGCGCATCCGATGCGCCTGCGCATCACCCTCCTCGCCGACGCCGCCTCGCATGCCGCCGGCGACGACGACGCGCTCGCCGAGCGGCGCGAGAAGTCGACCTTCGTCATTCCGCGCTGAAGGGAAATCGCATGACACCGACCGACGCTTCCACGCTCCCGCCGACGCCGCCCTGGTGGCGTTTCCCGATCGTCTGGTTCGCCCTCGCCGGCCCGATGCTCGTCGTCGTCGCGGGCTTCGCGACGATGGCGATCGCCTACCGCCACGCCGATGTCGTGCTGGTCGAGGCGACGACCGCGACTGCGACCGGGCGCAGCGGCGCTCGCCCCGGTTCCACCGCGCCGGCGCTGCAGGCGCGCAACCACGCGGCGACGCCGCCGGCGCGCCCGTGAACCGCGCCATCTGCATCCTCTGGCCGGCGTTCCTCACCGCCGCCGTTCTCGACGCGCTCGTGTTCGCGGTGATCGACCCGCATGACATGCGCTGGTTCGGCGGCGCGCTCATCGGCTGGTCGCCGGTGACGATCTATTCGGTCACCTTCCTGATCTTCTGGGCCGGCATCGCGGCAGCGGCAGCGATGACCGCGCTGCTGTTGCTCAGCGCCGCCGAGGTCAACGCGTTCGGCATGAGCGACGCGGCGCCGGCGCAGCCGGAGCGCGGCTGAGCGCCGCGGTCGCGACCGGACTCGCGTCATGGACAGCGCCCTCGTCGCCTCGGCCTTGCTGATGGGACTCGCCGGCGGCCCGCACTGCGCTGCCATGTGCGGCGCCGCATGCAGCGTCGTCGCCGGGCCGGGTCGCGGCGCCGGCGTGCTCGGCGTGGCGTCGCCGCTGCTCGCATTGCACGCCGGCCGGGTCGCCGGCTACGCGACGATGGGCGCGCTCGCTGCCGCCAGCGTCGCCGGCATGGGCGCCTTCTCGGCGGCCGCGCCGGTCGTCCGGCCGCTGTGGACGATCGTCCACGTCGCCGCGGTCGCGCTCGGTCTCTGGCTGGCGCTGTCGGGCCGCGCGCCGGCGTGGCTCTCTTCGGCCAAGCCGCGCCTCGGCACGCTCGCGCAGGCGCGCCCGATCCACGTCTACCGCAAGCTGCCCGCGCCGGCGCGCGCCGGCCTCGCGGGAGTCGCCTGGGTGATCGTTCCCTGCGGCCTGCTCCAGTCGGCCCTGCTCGTCTCCGCCCTGGCATCGAGCCCGGCGTCGGGCGCCGCCGTGATGGCGGCGTTTGCGCTCGCCTCGACCGCCGGTCTGTTACTGGCGCAGCGGCTGTGGTCGGGCCTGCGCCGATCCGGCGCCGGCAAACGGTTCGCCACATGGCCGGTGCGCGCCGCCGGCGCGCTGCTCGCCGGCGCGTCGCTGTTCGCCCTGTGGCAGGGGCTAGGTGCCGCCCTTTGCGCCGTCGGCTGACGCAGAAGTCCAGAACGAACGCGCCGGCTCGCCCCCTGGATACGACTTCTGCAGCGCTTCGAGCGCGGGGCCGAGGCCGAGCGGTGCCGGCAGGGTCATCAGGATGCGCTTGAACAGCGGCCGGAACGCGTCGTCGCCCTCGCGATGCGTGAGCGGGTCGCGGTTGTGCATGAACGCGGCGTCGAGCTCGGCCCAGTCGGGGGCGGTGAGCACGCGCTCGGCCAGGGGCAGGATCTCGACTTCCTCGATGCGGATGTGGTCGAGGTAGCCGGTGATGTAGGCCTGCGTCGCCTCCTCGAAGCGAGCGCGCCGCGCCGGTGCGTCCGCCGCCTCGCTCATCATCTCGAGCGCGAGGAGATCGTGCTCCAGGTCGAGCACGGCGCGATGGCTGCGCGCGTGGTCGCCGTCGAGGCGGTCGATGACGCTCGCCGCCTCCGTGCTGCGCGCCCGGATCTTGGGAAAGAGCAGCGCGGTCTCCTTGGTGTGGTGCACCTTCTCGGGAAACTCGTCGATGTAGAACAGCATCGCGCGCAGGACCCGGAAGTCGAGCGCAAGGCCGTGGCGGCGGCTTTCCGAAAGGAGCAGACCGATCGAGCGCAGGACCGCTGACAGCGAGCTGTGCTCGTCGCGGATGATTCGCAGGGTTGCGTGCATGGGGGTGTCCTCAGGTCGTTTCATCGATGGGTCGCGCGAACGGCTCGCAAGCACGGCTTCGCTCACCTCAGCTCGAGCAGCAGCACGGCCTGGACGAGCAGCCGGCGCTTCTTTTCGAGCGGCTCGGGGCCGTTCAGCTCGAGCGCAAGCTGCGCGATGGAATGCGCAGGGGTCGCGACCCCGTCGAACACCGGCACGCCGGCCTCGCGACCGAGCTGGACGACGAGCGCCGGCGCGAGCCCCTGGCATTCGATGGCGTCGTAGAGTCGGCCGAGCAAGCGCGCGGTGCGAAGCAGGCTGCCTCCGGTGACACCGCCGGCGGGCGCCAACTCGGGACGGATGTGCGAGACGCTCGCGCCCAGCGCCTCGGCGGCCTCGCGGAACCGGGTCGCGTCGGCGTCGTCGTCGGATTCGCAGACGAGGCCGAGGTTCTTGCCGCGCAGTAGCCCCTCCATGTCCGACCCCGGCTCGGCGCGCTGCAACAGCCGCGCATTCGCGAGCAGCACCTCGGCCACGCCCGGCGGGGGCGACGGCGGAGTTCCGGACGGTGCGAGCATGGTGATCACGGCCAAGGCCATCGAAGAGGCAAGGGTAGTGAGCCGCTCGCGTCCGAAGTTGATGCGCGTCAACCCCGGGTCGTGCCGATGCCGACCGCGACCGGGCTGACATCATCCGTTTACACACCGCTACCGAACGACGTGCAGCATTGGCACGCGAGTCGTCCTCGCTTCCTAGCATTCGATCCAAGCCCGCTGTGGGCCGCCCGGAAGGACCGAACATGCTCAGCACCGCGCCCGTTCTCGCCCGCTCGTTCTTTCCCGCCGTCGCGTCGCGCGCGGCGTTGGCGGCTCCCGACGATCGCCAGGCCGAGTTGCTGGCGAGCCGACGCGTCGCGAACAGCTTGAAGCTCCTGGAGGAACGGTTGGCGCCGCGGCGTCGCCTCGTCCACGCCGGCGACATCGTCTACGGCGCCGGCGAGCGCTTCGCCCACCTCTACATCCTGAACGCCGGCTTCTTCAAGATGATCAACGTCAGCGCCGACGGTCGCGAGCAGGTCGTGAGCCTCAAGTTCCGCGGCGACTGGCTCGGCTTCGACGGCATCGCCAGCGGCACTTATTCCTGCGACGCCGTGGCCATGGACACCGGCGAGGTCTGGGTGGTCCGCTACGACGAGCTGCTCGCCGCCTGCCGCGACTTCCCGGAACTGCTCACCGTGCTGCACGAGGCGATGAGCCGCCAGATCGACCGCGACCGCGAATCGCTGATGTCGCTCTGCACGCTTCCCGCCGACGCGCGCGTCGCCGAGTTCCTGCGCCGCTGGGCCGACGCGCTCGCCCACGGCGGGCTGCGCTCGGACCAGATCACGCTGCGCATGACGCGCGCGGAGATCGGCAACTACCTCGGCATGACGCTCGAAACGGTGAGCCGCGCCCTCTCGCGCCTGGCCCGCGACAAGGTCATCTGCTTCGCCGAGCGAGGCCGCCGCGACATCCGCATCCCCGACGTCGCCGCCCTGTCGACCTTCGTCCAGCGCTGCCTGGCGCCGGTGGCGACGCTGCAATAGCGGTCAGGGCGGCGGGCCCGCGTCGAGGACGCGGGCGATCGCCGCGCCGAGCTCCTCGCGCGAACAGGGCTTTCGCAACAGCTCCCACGCCGGCGGCGAGCCGCTGTCGGCCTCGAGCAGCTCGGCCGAATAGCCCGACATCAGCACGACGGCGACGTCGGGTCGCTGCTCCTGCACGCGCGCGGCGAGCTCGCTGCCGCGCATGCCGGGGCCGAGCGCGATGTCGGTGAGAAGGAGCTCGAAGTCGAGGCCCGCGCCGATCGCGAGCAGGGCCTGCTCGGCGCTCGGCGCTTCGTTGACGACGCAGCGGAACGACTCGAGAAAGCGGCGCATCACGGCGCGCACTTCGGCGTCGTCTTCGACCAGCAGCACGGAGCGGCCGGGCGCGATCGCACGATCCGCTGCCGCGGTCACGGCCGGCGCGGCCGCTTGCCTCGGCGGCGGCAGGAACAGCGTCACCGCCGTCCCTTCGCCCGGTGCGCTCTCGAGCGTCAGCGCGCCGCGCGACTGGCGCGTGAATCCGTAGACCGTGCTCAGGCCGAGGCCGGTGCCGCGCCCGGGTTCCTTGGTGGTGAAGAACGGCTCGAAGGCGCGCTCCCGCACCTCGGCCGACATGCCGCTGCCGTCGTCGACGACCGCGATCGCGACGAAGTCGGCGCGCGCCTCGGCGGGATCGATCTCGGCAGCCACCTTGTCCGGCAGCCGCTCGCAGCGCTCGGCGCGAAAGCGCAAGGTGCCGCCAGCCGGCATCGCGTCGCGCGAGTTGATGGCGATGTTGAGCAGTGCCGACTCGAGCTGGCCGGGATCGACCAGCACCTCGAGCGGATGCGCCGGCACGTCGACCTCGATCCGGACGCGCTGGTCGAGGGTGCGACGCAGCAGGTCGGCGAGCGAGCGCAGCATCTCGACCGCGTCGACCGCGACCGGCTGCAAGACCTGGCGGCGCGAGAACGCGAGCAGCTTGCCGGTCAGCTCGGCGCCGCGCCGCGACGCGCGGCCGGCGGCCTCGACCAGCTCGCGCGCGGTGCCGTCGCCGGCGAGCAACGGCAGGTCGCCGAGCACCTGCAGGTTGCCCTGGATCACGGTCAGCAGGTTGTTGAAGTCGTGGGCGATGCCGCCGGTCAGCTGGCCGACGCTCTCGAGACGCTGGGCGTGGCCGAGCGCCTCTTCCGAATGGGCACGCTGCAGCGTCGTCGCCAGCAGGTTGGCGAGCGACTCGACGAAGCTCACCTCGTCGTCGCCGAAGAAGCGCCCGGCGCGCGAGCGGACGACGAGCACGCCGATCGTGCGGCCGCGATCGGACAGGGGCGAGGCAAGCGCGCTGGTCAGGCCGGCGTCGAGATAGGCGGGGTTCACCTTGAAGCGGGTCTCGGCGGCGTAGTCGCGAACCGTGATCGAGCGGCCCTGGGCGAGCACGAAGCCGAGCGAGGTGTCGGGCCGGTTGGCGACGCGGTCGCCGATCCTTTCGCCCGGCATCGCGCCGACCATGCTGGCGATGCGCAGCTCGAGCGCGTTCGCCTCGAGCAGGTAGACCATCGCGACGTCGCAGTCGAGCGCCTCGGCGGCGACTCGAGGCACTTCGTCGAGCAGGACCTGCGGGTCGCGCGAGTCGACGGCGAGCCGGCCGACCTGCGCCAGGCGCTCGCTGTAATGCGCGCGCTGCAGCGCCTGCGCCATGCGCGGATAGGCGCCGATGTCGCGGATCGCGGCGACCACCAGCGTGCTGCCCTGGTCCTGCAACGGGCTGAGGGCGATCTCGACCACGACCTCGCTGCCGTCCTTGCGCTTGGCGACGAGCTCGGTCTGCTTGCCCATCGGCCGCGCCTGCGGATGGCGGCCGAACGCGTCGCGATAGGCGGCGTGGCGCGGCCGGATCGAATCGGGAACGAGCTCGTCGACCTGCACGCCGATCAGCTCGTCGACGCCGTAGCCGAGCAGCGCCGCCGCCGACGGGTTGGCGAGGACGATCGTTCCGGCGCCGTCGACGACGATGAGGGCGTCCGGATAGGCGGCGAAGAGGGTGCGGAAGACCCCGCTCTCGTCGGCGACTCCTCCCCGCGCTGCCGGCTTCGTCATCGATCCGTCTCAACCGGAGGTGACCGGCGCGACGAGGATGTAGCCGGCGCCGCGCACCGACTTGATGATCTGCGGGTCGTCGCTGTCCTTCTCGAGCTTCTTACGCAGCCGGCCGACCTGGACATCGATCGTGCGGTCGAACGGCGCCGCCTCGCGGCCGCGCGTGTGCTCGAGCAGGAAGTCGCGCGAAAGGACGCGGCCGGCGTACTCGATGAAGGTCGCGAGGAGATCGAACTCACCGGTCGTCAGCGCCACCTCATGGCGCTCCGGGTCGAGCAGGCGGCGCGCCGCGACGTCGAGCTCCCAGCCGGCGAAGCAATGCTTCGACCGGGCGGCGGCCCCCGGTGCGGCCTGGATTCGGCGCAGAACCGCTTTGATGCGGGCGAGCAGCTCGCGCAGGTCGAACGGCTTGGTCACGTAGTCGTCGGCGCCGACCTCGAGGCCGACCACCTTGTCGACCGCGTCGCCGCGGCCCGTCACGATGACCAGCCCGCAACGCCAGCGTTCGCGCAGCTCGCGGGCCAGGGCGAAGCCGTCCTCGCCGGGCAGGCCCAGGTCGAGCAGCACCAGTTGCGCCGGATCGTCGCCCATCAGGCGGAGCAGGGTCGCGCCGTCGTGCGTCTGAGAGACACGAAAACCCTGGGCCTGCAGGTAGGTCGCGATCAGCCGGGTGATGTCCGCTTCGTCGTCGAGGACCGCGATGTGAACTGCAGCAGCCAACTAGAAAAAGCGACCCCGGATGCAGCGGTCGCAGGAGTGGACGGAGCCGTCAGCCTACCAGCTTCGACGGCCGCGTCCGGCGAGCGGCGCCCGGTCGTCAGGCGGCAGGCATCTCGAAGGTCGAGGCCGAGTTCACCTCCCTGTCGTGGTCGTGACTCCCTCACTCCGGGATCGGGATCGTAACCAAATCTTGCAAAGACCGAGGGGAGCGCGCATGATCGTTCCCCCTCCGAGCCGGAGGGTCCTGAATCCGGGGCCGCCATGAACAAGACTCTCACCCGCATCTCGATCGCAGGGGCCGCTCTCGTCTGCATGCTCGCGGTCAGCCTGCCGGCGAACGCCATCTTCGTCGCCAGGATCTGCAACGACCTTGCGTGCGCGGGCGGCGACGACTTGGTCATCCAGGACAACGCGGCAGGGGACACGATCGCCTCGCTGGGCGCGATCAGCTTCTCGACGTCGGCTTTCGGCTACTCACTGCTGGTCAACACGTCGCAGAGCAAGCCGATGCTCGGCAGCGCGACCGCGCCGCAGCTCGACCTCACGTTCTCGGTGACCAACAACGGAGCCGCCGGCAACGTCTTCCTGTACGCGTCCGACACCGATTTCGTCCTTGCCGGCGGAACATTCATGGTGAGCCTCGGCGGCACCAACTCCGGCAACAGCGGCAGCGTCCAAGGCCGCGCCTGGGGCGGTTCGACCAACACGGAATTCCAGTTCTCTGGGGCCAACCTGCTCGCGTCGATCGGCCCGCTCACGACCAACTCGTTCGCCGGCAGCGCAACCGGGCTTTTCGCGCCGACTGCGAACCCGTACTCGCTGACGATCGGCACCACCGTGTCGCGCGCGGCCGCCGGAACGAGCACCGGCGACCTGAACCTGCAGATCTCGCCGATTCCCGAGCCGAGCACCTGGGCCTTGCTGCTCATGGGCCCGGCGCTGATGGCGTTCGTCGTGCGCCGTCGCACGCGTCGCTAGCCCCACCGATCTTCGGCGACGAGGCCCGCCGAAGCGGGCCTCGTCGCTTGCGCGCCGCCGTCAGCGGGCGGTCTTGGCGACATCGTCAGACTTGGGGGTCGCACAGACGCGGAGGCGGCTTACCGGCCTGCCGCCTCAGGGTGGCCCGCGATTTGCCAACACGCCGTGGTGTTGATACAGCGGGATCGGCCGTGCCTCGCCGCAGATCGAGCATTGGGCGGCGCATCGGCGCACGTTTGCCTGAAATCACTCTGGTGATCGCGGTTGTCGCCGTCGTTGCAACTGCCTTATGGGTGGCTTGGCTGTTCCAATGGCTTCCCTGATCCGGCCTATTGCATCGGCCCGTTACGCACCTCGACCGCGCGCAAGTTCGAAGGCCGCTCTGCGTCGCCCACCGATTCGCCGAGTTGGTAGACCGTTCGCACGACGCGTGTTGGTTCGTCGGGCTGAACGTTGCCGTAGAGCGCGGTAGCCGTCGCGCGATCCATGGCACACGGTGTGCGGAGACGCTGCCCCGTCACATCGTCGTGGAACCACCAGTAGAAGAGCTCGAGCTCGTTCGACATCACGGAATGATGCCTGATGCTCAAGCGATGGGTCGAGAGTGGCGCTCCGCACCCCTACACAGACCATCGCCAAGAGAGATGATCACCGCCGAGGATCGGATGGCGAGCGATCAATTGGCAGGTCAGGAGTCTTCCCCTCTGACCTCCCGAGTCGCTGCTGCGAGCAGCTCGGCGAGCTGCGGCGTCTCGCCGACGACGACAAACAGCGGAGGATCGGCGTTCGGGAAGCTCACCGACATCACCCGGCGGCCTTGATGAGCCAGCAGATCCTCGGCGGCCTGCAATAGCCGTTGCTCCAGGTGCAACTCGTGCCTGGCCGGCTCTTTTCCTCCTTCGTTCACGTCAATCCTTCACGTCGAGGAGTGCGGAGCGATCACCGTGTTCGCTCTTATGCGGTCAAATCCATCGTATGTCGCCGCCGGGACTTGTCGCATCCCTTGGTCACGGGAGCATTGCGACCGATAAGGCCGATTGCGACCCGCTGTTCTGCCCGGTTAGTCTGCAGACTCGCTTTTGAACACCGGCTGTTACGCGCCAACCAGAAAATGTCTACCCCGACCGAGTTCTTCCGCTGGTGGATCGTCGACGAGCGCACCGGCGAGCGCCGCCTGACGACCTACGCGCTCACCCGCGCCGATGCTGCGCGGGCATTCCCCGGCGCCGAGCCAGACCTGCAGACGCGCGAGTTGCGTCACCTGCACGAACCGGGCGAGGCGCCCGCCAACAGCAGGTCGGGTGACCGGTGACGAGTCCGTTCCGCGAGAGTCCCAGGGTGGCGCAAGCGGGATAGCTCCAGTCTTGGCGAGGCGATGCGCGATCGATCGCAAAGCTTGCGGTAGTCCGTGTCGGCGTCCGGCGTCACGCTTCGACGCACTTCCGGCGAGCGACTCCTCGGTCATCCGGCGGCGTATTCACTCGACCTGTCGGTCCGTGCGCAACAGGATCGCAGACGTCAGCGACAGGCCGAGCGCCTTGGCGGTTTTCGTGTTGACCACGAATTCGAATGTCGTCGGCCGCTCAATCGGAATGTCGCTGGGCTTGGCTCCTTTGAGGATCTTGTCGACGAAGACGGCGGAGCGGCGATAGAGCGCCAGGTAGTTCGCGCCGTAGCCGAAGAGCCCGCCCGAGTCGGCGTACTCGACGAAGCTGATCGAGGGAAGACGCTGCTTGATCGCCGACTCCGCGATGCGGCGGTGGTTCTGGATGAGCACGATGTCCTCCACGATCGCAAGCGCATCGACGTTCTCGTTGGCCACCGCCGCGAGAGCCCCGTCCATGTCTGCGAGGCTGCGCACGTCGCACCGGACCAAGGCCACGTTGAGCTCCTTGGCAGCGACTTGCATCGCCTGCAACGCTGGAAGGTTGCCCGGATTGTCCGGGTTGGCGAGGACCGCGACCCGACGTAGGCGCGGAAACGCAACCTTGAGCAGTTCGAGCCGCTTCGCCGCGAGCTCGGGAACGAAAAACGTGTCGCCGGTGACGTTGCCGCCCGGGCGCGCGAGGCTTGCCACGATTCCCGCTCCGAGAGCATCGGAAACGTTGGTCATGACCACCGGGGTCCGGTCCGTGGCGGTTGCGTGCTTCGCGGCGAGCGCGCCCGGCGCAGAGTGAGTCACGATCACATCCACCTTGAGCCGGACAAGCTCGGCGGCGAGCTCGGGAAGACGGTCGTACTGCCCCTGGGCAAAGCGAAACTCGATCGCGATGTTCTTGCCCTCGGCGTATCCCAGGTCTCGCAGCCCGGCCCGAAATGCATTGACGCGCGTGGTCCACGCCTCGGGCGTGGAAACGCCCAGAAAGCCGATTCGCGGGACGCTAGCGATCGGCTGCTGCGCGCGGCCAGGGGATGGCCCGCACGACAGCGCGGCCAGGGCAATCAAGGTCCGCCGTCGTTCGGTGTGACTCAAGACCCCCTCCCCCTCTGCGCGAAGGAAGCTCGCAACCGAGATCGTCGATCGGGCATCGAGTCATCGTTCGTTCGGTTGCAAGGGATGTCGCATGCCAATGCGATGACCAACGTCTGGCATCAGCGGCGGCCTCAGGCGCAGCCACTGTATTCGGGCGTCGGACCGACGGCAATGCCGAAAGCGCCAGGGGGTCGCGAGCAGGGACCGGCTGGCCTCAGGCGATCCCCTCGCCAGGTCGTGCGAGCGCGCGTCCGACCGACACGCTTCTTCGCCTCCGACTGCCGTGCGCGGCCTTCCGCCGATGACTGGACATTGGAGAGTCCGCGGGGCGAGGCGGAGCCCCCGCACCTTCAGCGTCGGCCTGATCGACCTGGCATTCGATAGTCGGTGGCGGCGTCCGCGGCGTCGCGCTTCAACGCTGCACTGGTGTCGGGTCTAGGCTCGGGACGGAGTCGCCGCATCGAACCGGTTGGTATCCGAATTGGTATCCATTACCGACCTTTTGCGCCGATAGTTAGCAGGCGCTCCGCTGCAACGCAGCGATTTTGATGGTGCCGGCTGTCCGAATCGAACGGACGACCTTCCGCTTACAAGGCGGGTGCTCTACCAACTGAGCTAAGCCGGCCTGGGGGGCCTGTCGCCGGGCGCACGCCGGGCCGCGGCAGTATAGGTGGGCGGTTCCGGTGGCACCGGCGAGCGGCGCCGATCGGGCGCGCGCCGCCGTGCTACTTCACGCGCTTGAGCGAGGGGCGCTTCGGGCTCGGCGGATCGCTCGGCGGCGGCGCGTCCGACGGCGGCTCGGCCTGCGGTCGCGACGCCGGGCCCGGGCTCGGGCTCAGCGTCAGGGCGGTGCCGCCCTTGCGCGCCGGGCTGCCGCCCGGCCCCGCCAGGCGCGGACCCCGCGACGCTGCGCCGCCCTCGGGCTTGTCGGCATCGCCGGCGGCGTCGGTCGGCATCGGGAACGCCATGCCCTGCCCGTTCTCGCGCGCATAGATCGCGATCACGTGGTCGATCGGCACCGCGATCTCGCGCGAGGTGCCGCCGAAGCGCGCCTTGAACTCGATCAGCTCGTTGCCGAGCTTGAGCGCGCTGGTCGCCTCGAAGCCGACGTTGAGGACGATCTCGTTGTTCTTGACGTACTCCTTGGGCACCTGCACGTGCTCGTCGACGAAGACGGCGATGTACGGCGTGAAGCCGTTGTCGGTGCACCAGTCGTGCAGGGCACGGATCAGGTACGGCCGCGTCGACGTGCCGGCGGTGGCGGGGGCGATGGGCGATGTCATTGCGGTCTCCGACGGCCCCGGCCCGCTTACTTGCGCATGACCTTCTCGGACGGCGTCAGCGCCTCGATGTAGGCGGGCCGCGAGAAGATGCGCTCGGCGTACTTCAAGAGCGGCACCGCGTTCTTCGACATGTCGATGCCGTAGTAGTCGAGCCGCCAGAGCAGCGGCGCGATCGCCACGTCGAGCATCGAGAAGTCGTCGCCCAGCATGTACTTGTTCTTGAGGAAGGTCGGCGCCAGCTGGGTCAGGCGATCGCGGATCTGCGAGCGCGCCTTTTCGAGCTG
>Ga0207675_100003445_pt1 | contig 15464 bp, 16 predicted proteins | sample KBSSwiS42_FD_184305 | JGI IMG/M metagenome (GOLD analysis project Ga0207675, IMG submission 184305) | Switchgrass rhizosphere microbial communities from Kellogg Biological Station, Michigan, USA - KBS Switchgrass S4-2 (SPAdes) (version 2) | ecosystem: Host-associated > Plants > Roots >... | reverse complement strand
TTGCGGCCGGTAAACGGCTTTGGCGGGAACAGGGCGCGCCTGTAGCACCGTTACAACACGCGGATGCGTTTCGTTTTGGGCGCCGCCGGTCGCCGGCTTGAACCTTTGGTTGCCGCGTGGGGACACGCGCGGATCTCGTGGTGCCCGCGCAACCATCGCGCGATTTGACAGCCGTTGCCGCCGCACCTAACGTCTCCTTCATGACACACGTCGCGTGTCAAACACCTGTTCACAAGCTTGCAGCGCCAACTCGGGGACGCGGGCCTTCGCGCCGCGTTCTGCGCATGCCTATCGTTTCGAGGGGGAGGGGCCCCGTCGCGGCGGCTTCGGCCGCCGCGGCGGTGTTCTCGAGGTGAGCGCATCCGCGTCAGTATCCCTAACCGCACGTGCACGCTATGAGCACACGTCACCCGCGCAGTGGTTAGCGCATGCCTCGCGCAGTTGCCACCAGGCTCGCCGTACTCGTCATGCTCGTGGCGTGGCCGGTCTTCTTCGCTTGGCTATCCGAAGTCGATGAAGGGCGTAGAGCGACCTGGTCCACGCTCCATCAGGTCTACTATCTGCCGTTCAGTTGGGTGGGACCGCCGCTGTTCCAAGCGGATTCCGCGGTTGGTTTGGTGGTCCAGCCGACAGGGCGTGCGTTCGCCGTCTTCTTTTATGTCCTGCTGTTCTATGTCGTCGTCCGCATCGTCGATCGGCACGCGCTCGCGAGCGCCTACGGCAAGAGCAAGTCCGATGCGGTTCGTGATTGAGCATATCGAGAGGGCTCGATGAGCACGCGAACATACCTAGCCGCGCCAGTCCCCGAGTTGCCCGTCGTCGACCTCGAGCGCGCGCAGCAGCACTATCGCGACGTGCTGGGTTTCGAGGTGAATTGGACTTACCCGGACAAGACGATCAGCGGCATCTCGCGCGGCGACGTCTCGATCTTCATTCGTCTACGAACGCCGCCGTTCGAGCCGGCGATCCATTGGATGTTCGCGCCGGATATCGAAGCCACGTACAACGAGCTGAAAGCATCCGGCGCGAATATCGTGGACCCGCTCGAAAAGAAACCGTGGGGCTTGTGGCAGTTCACGCTGGAAGACTTGGATGGCAACATCTTTCACATCCATCACGACTGAACGCGCCGCGGGGCGCGTGTGTGATGACAGATCGGCCGCGACTGACAAGTTACTTGTCAGTCTAGGCGGGTCTGACAACCTCCTTGTCAGTGACGGGGGCGGGACGTCGCTACGCGAATCCTTGCGATATTTTCGGCGCGAGGGCCGAGGAGCGCCGCGGGCTAGCGGCCCGCTTGGTCGACGCGGGTGCGCGCGTGACGGCTCCTTCTCCCCGACCGACAAGTTGCTTGTCAGTCTACGCAGCATTGACAACTCCCTTGTCAAGTAATGCTCACGGCCTGATGGAGGGCCTTCTCATGACGCACAAGCTCCGCATTCTCATCGCGCTCGGCGTGAGCGCAGCCGCGGTAGTGAGCGCTTCGGCGCAAGCGCCGACGACGAACGCCGCACGCGCGGGCGGTCCGACCGAATTGTTTCGCACTGCGCTGCCCGACGCGCCCGGCAAGCAGCTCGTCGTCGTCGCGCTGACGATCGCGCCGAAGCAAACGAGTCAGCTGCCGTCGGCGGGCCACCGTCATCCGGGTTCGGTGTACGTCTACGTCACCGAGGGCACGGCGCGCTTCGGCATCGAAGGTCAGCCCGTCAAAGAGGTGAAGACGGGCGAGAGCTTCTTCGAGCCGCCGGGCGCGCTGCACACCGTCATGGAGAGCGCGAGCTCGACCGAAGGCGCGAAGGCGATCGCCGTGATGATCGTTCCCGATGGCGCGCCGCTGACGCTTCCGGCCCAACGGTAACTGCACGTTCGCGCGAGAAACTCGGGTGCCAAAGGCGAGGGCGCGGCGTACAATGACCCGCCCAGGCGGAAGCACGCCCAACTAGTCGACAAGGCCCAAAGAGGCCAGTAAAAACAGGAGCTTGCATGGCACGAGGCGTCAACAAGGTCATACTCATCGGCAATCTCGGCAAGGATCCCGAGACGCGTTACATGCCGAGCGGAAGTGCCGTCACGAACCTGACTCTCGCGACCTCGGAGTCGTGGAAGGACAAGCAATCCGGCGAGCAGCAGGAGCGCACGGAGTGGCACAAAGTCGCGATGTTCGGCCGCCTCGCCGAGATCGCGGCCGAGTATCTGCGCAAGGGCTCGCAGGTCTACGTCGAAGGCAAGCTCCGCACGCGTAAGTGGCAGGACAAAGAAGGCAAGGACCGCTGGACGACCGAGATCGTCGCCGACGAGATGCACATGCTCGGCGGTAAAGGCGGCGGTGCCGCGGCAGGCGCGGGCGCTGCGGGCGCCGCGGCCGCAGGCAGCGGCGGCGGTGGCGGTGGCGGCAGTGGCCGCGCGGCCGTCAACGACTCGGGCGCGCCGCCCGGCGATTTCGACGACGACATTCCGTTCTAAATGGCCGAACGCTTCTTCATTCAGACGTACGGCTGCCAGATGAACGAGTACGACTCCGCCAAGATGGCGGACGTGCTCTCATCTGCGTTCAACGCGCACGCGACCGCCGACGCCGCGCAAGCCGACATCGTGCTCGTCAACACATGCTCCGTGCGCGAGAAGGCAGAAGAAAAAGTCTTCTCGCTGCTCGGCCGTTGGCGCGCGCTGAAAGAAGAGAATCCGAACCTGATCATCGGCGTCGGCGGCTGCGTCGCGAGCCAAGAGGGCGCCGAGATTTTGAAGCGCGCGCCGTTCGTCGACATCGTGTTCGGTCCGCAGACGCTGCATCGATTGCCGGAGCTCGTCGCGCACGTGCGCTCCGGGAAATCTCGTGTCGTCGACGTCTCGTTCCCCGAGATCGAGAAGTTCGACAAGATTCCGCAGCCGACCTCGTCGGCGTGCACGGCGTTTCTCTCCGTCATGGAAGGCTGTAGCAAAGCGTGCTCGTACTGCATCGTGCCGATCACGCGCGGCAAGGAGATCAGCCGGCCGCTCGAGGACGTGCTCGCGGAAGCGCGGCGCCTCGCCTCGCTCGGCGCGCGCGAGATCACGCTGCTCGGGCAGAACGTCAACGCGTACAAAGGCGCGACCGCGAGCGGCGGCAAGAAAGCGGACCTCGCGGCGTTGATCCGCCGCGTCGCGGACATCGACGGCATCGAGCGCATCCGCTTCACGACGTCGCATCCGGCGCAGTTCACGGACTCGCTCGTCGGCGCCTACGCCACGGTGCCGAAGCTGGCCAGCTTCTTGCATTTACCCGTGCAGAGTGGCTCGAACCGAATCCTCAAGCTCATGAAGCGCGGTTACACGGCCGAGAAGTACGTCGCGAAGGTCGAGAAGCTGAAGGCCGTGCGCCCCGGCATCTCGCTGTCGACGGACTTCATCGTGGGCTATCCCGGCGAGACCGAGGAAGACTTCGAGCAAACGCTCGCGCTGATTCGCACCGTTGGGTTCGACCAATCGTTCAGCTTTATCTACAGCCCGAGGCCCGGCACGCCGGCCGCCGAGCTCGAGGACCTGCCGTACGAGGTCAAGCAAAAACGCCTCGAGCGGCTGCAAGCGCTCGTCAACTCACAAGCTGCCGCGATCAGCGCGAGCATGGTCGGCTCGGTGCAGCGCATCCTCGTCGAGCGCGAGAGCGTGAAGAGCGCGCGCGAGCTCGCGGGCCGAACGGAGAATCAACGCTGGGTCAACTTCATCGGCCCGCCTTCGCTCGTCGGTGAGTTCGCCGACGTCGTCATCACCGATCCCATGCGGAACTCCCTGAGAGGTCGCCTCGTTGCCGGCGAGACGCACAAATCCGTTGCCTGATTCATCGAAGACGGAAGCCGCGCTGACGGTCGTCCTCACGCCGGACGATCCGCGCCGCCTCGCGCGCGTCGGCGGGCAGTTCGACGAGCACTTGCGGCAGATCGAGCGGCAGCTCGGCATCCGCATCAACAGCCGCGGCAATCGCTTCGAGCTCGTCGGCGCCGACTCGGCGGCCGAGCGCGGCCGGCGCGTGCTCGAGGATCTGTTCGATCTCGCGGAAACCGAAGAGCTCGACCCGGAGCGCGTGCACATCACGCTCGCCGAGCACATGCGCGCCGATTCGCTCGACGGCGAGGACGCCGACGGCAGCCTCATCATCAACACGCGCCGCCGCGCCGTGCGCGCGCGCGGCCCGCATCAGATCGCGTACACGAAAGCGATGCGCGAATCCGATCTCACGTTCGGCATCGGCCCCGCGGGCACGGGAAAAACATACCTCGCGGTGGCCGCGGCCGTGGAAGCGCTCGCGAGCGACGCGGTGCGGCGCATCGTGCTCGTGCGCCCGGCCGTCGAAGCGGGCGAGCGGCTCGGCTTCTTGCCGGGCGACCTCACGCAGAAAGTCGATCCGTACTTGCGGCCGATGTACGACGCGCTCTACGAGATGATGGGCTTCGACAAGGTCGGCCGGCTCATCGAGCGGCACGTCATCGAGATCGCGCCGCTCGCGTTCATGCGCGGCCGCACGCTCAACGAATCGTTCGTGATCCTCGACGAGGCGCAGAACACGACGCCGGAGCAGATGAAGATGTTCCTGACGCGCATCGGCTTCGGCTCGCGCGCCGTCGTCACGGGTGACGTCACGCAGACCGACTTGCCGCGCGGCAAGGAATCGGGCCTGAACCAAGTCGGCCGAATTCTCGACGGCGTGCCGGGCATCGCGTTCATCCACTTCGACGCCGAGGACGTCGTGCGGCACCCGCTCGTGCAGCGCATCGTCGCGGCTTACGGGCGCGAGGAAGAGACAAGGCGCGAGCAGCGCGAGCCACGCGTCGAGAGGCCTCGTCGCAACGAGGAACCAGAAACGGAATGACGCGCCGCGCGCGCGCCGTTGCCGTCACGGTACAGAACCGCGCACGCGGTGCCGGCGTGCCGAAGGCGGCCGAGCTGAAGCGTTGGGCGCTGCACGCGCTCGCGGAAGACGTGCGTGGGGAGATGACTGTGCGCATCGTCGACGAGCGCGAGAGCGCGGAGCTGAACTCGCGCTACCGGGGCAAAGAGGGCCCGACGAACGTGCTGTCGTTCGCGGCGGAGGCGGCTCCGGGGCCGGGCGGCGAAGAATCGTTACCGTTCGGGGACGTGGTCATCTGCGCCGCCGTCGTCGCGCGCGAGGCGCGCGAGCAAGGCAAGCGAGTTGCGGCGCACTGGGCGCACATGGTCGTCCACGGGGCGCTGCATTTGCAGGGCTACGATCACGAAAACGCGCGCGATGCGGGTATCATGGAGGCCCGCGAGCGGGCTCTCCTGGCCGAACTGGGCTTTCCCGATCCCTATTCTATAAAATAGTTCCAATGTCGGACGATAGTCACCCTAGTAGCGACACCGGTGTATCCGGTTGGTGGCAGCGACTCGTTCAAGGGCGGGTCGAGGTCAAGAGTCGCGACGAGATCGCCGAGTTCCTCGCCGGATTTCTCGAGCGCGGCGTCATCGGCGAGGACGAGTTCGCGATGCTCGAGGGCGTGCTGAAAGTCGCGGACACGCAAGTGCGCGACATCATGGTCCCGCGCAGCCAAATGGTCGTCGTCGCGAAAGACCAGAACGCCGAAGAGGTGCTGAAGGTCATCACGGAGTCGAACCATTCGCGGTTCCCCGTGATCGGCGGCGACAAGGACGAAGTCGTCGGCATCGTGCTCGCGAAAGATCTGCTGAAGCACTTCATCGCGAACCAGACGCCGTTCGATCTGCAAGCGTTCTTGCGTCCTCCCGTCTACATTCCCGAGAGCAAGCGCCTGAACACGCTGCTGACGGAGTTCCGCGAAGGCCGCAATCACATGGCCATCGTCGTCGACGAGTACGGCGGCGTGTCGGGTCTCGCGACGATCGAGGACGTGCTCGAGCAGATCGTCGGCGACATCGACGACGAGCTCGATCCCGAGGAAGCGTCGTCGATCCAGCCGGTGGACGGCGGCAAGTACAACGTGATGGCGCTGACGCGCGTCAACGACTTCAACGAGTTCTTCAACACCGAGCTCTCCGACGCCGACTACGACACGGTCGGCGGCCTCGTCATGCACGAGCTCGGACGCTTGCCGCGCCGCGGCGAGCAGCTCGACTTCGCGGGTCTGCGCTTCAAGGTGGTGCGCGGGGATCGCCGGCGCTTGCACACGCTCGAAGTGACGCGCCTGCCGCTGCCGAGTTCCGAGTAACTGCTTGACCCGCATTCGCGCGCACTACTTGCTCGCGATCGTGGCGGGAGCGGCGTTACCGCTCGCATTCGCGCCGTTCCATCTGTTCTTCTTGGCGCCGCTGTCGTACGCGGCGCTGCTCTACGTCTGGACCGACGCGGCGCCACGCCGCGCGCTCGGGCTGACCTTCGCCTGGGGCTGCGCGAGCTTCGGCTTCGGCACGTACTGGACGTTCATCGCCGTGCGCATCATCGGCGGCGCGCCGATCGCTGTAGGACTGTTGTTGATGATCGGGCTGACGCTCGTGCTCGCTGCGTTCGTGGCCGCGGGTGCGTGGGGCGCGGCGAAGTGGTTCCGCACGCGCGGCGCCGTCGCGTGGCTCGTGACGCTGCCCGCGTTGTTCGTGCTCGCGGAGTGGCTACGCGGCTGGCTGTTCACGGGGTTCGGCTGGCTCGCGGCGGGTTACAGCCAGACGGACTCGTGGCTCATGGGCTACGCGCCGCTCGGCGGCATTCTCGCGATCAGCCTCGCCGTGCTCGTGACATCGGGCGCGCTCGTGACGGTGGTATTCGGCTCAATGCGCGAGCGCGCCGCCGCGGTCGTCGTGGCGGTCGCGGTCTGGGCCGGAGGGCTCGCGGCGCGCGGCGTCGAGTTCACGCAAGCGAAGGACGAAGCCGTGGACGTCGCGCTCGCGCAGGGCAACATTGCGCAGGACACGAAGTACGATCCGGAGGCGTTGCCGCCGATGATGGCGCTCTATGCGGAGCTCACGCGGCAAGGCGCCGGCGCCGATCTCATCATCTGGCCCGAGGCCGCGATCCCGACCTACCTCGACTACATCGAGCCGTACGTCGCCGCGATTCGCCGCCTGGCGGCAGAGAAGGGCAGCACCGTGTTGCTCGGCGTCCTGCAACCGCCGCCGCATCCGCAATCGATCGACGATTTCCAGAATGTCCTCGTCGCGCTGACCGAGCAGCGGCAGTTCTACATCAAGCGGCATCTCGTGCCGTTCGGCGAGTTCTATCCGGTGCCCGGGTTCATCCGCGAATGGATGCGGCTCAATAACTTGCCGACCATCGACGCGACACCCGGACCCAAAGATCAGCCGCCGCTCGTGGTCGGCGGCGAGAAGCTCGCGATCACGATCTGCTACGAGGACGTGTTCGGCGCGGAGCAATTGAAGTACCTCGCCGACGCCACGCTGCTCGTCAACGTCAGCAACGACGCGTGGTTCGGCGACTCGATCGCGCCGCACCAGCATTTGCAGATTGCGCGCGTGCGCGCGGCCGAGGCGGGCCGCTATCTGCTGCGCGCGACGAACACGGGCGTCACGGCCGTCATCGACGCGCACGGCCGCGTCGTCGGCGAGCTGCCGCAGTTCGAAGCCGGCCTGCTGAAGGCGACGGTTCGCGGCTACACGGGCGCGACGCCGTACGCGCGCGTCGGCAACTGGCTCGTCGTGCTCGTGTGCTCGGGCGCGTTGATCGTCGTGCTCTTGGTTGCGAGGCGACTGACGTCCGCTCAGTTGACGGCTTCCGGCGGGAAATAGGTCGGCGGATCGAGGTCGCCGTCGAGCGCGGCCCAGCGATAGCCATTGGCGCGCTCGAGCTCCTGTAGCGGCGTCAACGGCGGCGGCCGTTCCTCGCCGGTGCGGTCCTCGCGACTCTTGTCGTGCTCTTTGATGATTCCAGGGGAACTGGACATGGCTCACTCCTGCTCGATTGCGTGAGCGCAGAGTAGGGGTGAGCGAAGTCTCAAGTCAGTCGCAGCGCGGCTACGATTCGGTTACGAAAGTCTGCCGAACTTCTCAACGTAGCAGCCGCTCGATCACTGCAGCGGCCGCTTCGGCGCCCCGCTCTTCGCGCACGACGATCGAGACGGCGGCCGCGCGCTCGCGGTAACGCGGCTCGTCGAGCAGCGCGCGCAGGTCGCGCGCGACGCGCTCGGCGCGGTACTCGTTCGGGAGCAGTGTGCGCGCGACGCCGAGCTTGCGCACGCGGCGCGCGTTGTCGAACTGATCGTGGCCGTGCGGCACGAGCAGCATTGGATGACCGCTGCGCAACGCCTGCGCCGTCGTGCCGGCGCCGCACTGGTGCACGACGACGCTCGCGCGCGGGAACAAGAGCTGGTGCGGCGCGCGGTCTACGAGCAGCACGTTCGGCGGGACTTTATCAGGCCGGTTCTGCGCGAACCCGCCCGTCAGGAGCACGGCGCGCACCCCGAGCTTCGCCGCGGCGGCGGCGCTCTCGTGGTAGAAGCGGCCGGCCGCGCCGACGGCCGACGTGCCGAGCGTGAACACGACGGGTGGCTCGCCGGCCGCGAGGAACTCATCGAGCTGCGCATCGAGCGGCTCGGGACTGTTGTAGAAGGACGTGCCCGTCACCGTGACGTTCGGCGGCCAGTCCGCCTGCGGCTCCGCGAGCACGCGCGAGAACAGCGCGAGCGTGCCGTGCGGCGAGAACTGGCCTTCGATCATCGGATGGCCGGCCGGCGGGAGGCCGAGCTCGTCGCGCAACCGTTCGACCGGCTCGACCCAGCGCCGCAGCGTCGGCCGCGCGAGCTTCAAGATCGTGTGCGCGAGCCACGGCCCGACGAGCGGCACGTCGTTGAGCCGCGGTGCGGTCGGCAACACCGCGGGGTCGCGCGCCGAGAAGAACGACAGCGGCGCGAGCACCGTCGAGAGCCAGGGCAGGCCCGCTTGCTCGGCGACGATCGGTCCCGCGTACGTGATCGGATGATTCACGAGCAGGTCCGCGCCTGCGGCGGCCGCTCGCAGCTGCTCGTAAGTCTCGCGAAATCTCGGCATCAGCAGCTCGGTGACGATGACCTCGCTGCCCTTGACGGGATCCATGACGCGCTCGTAGAGATCGCGCGCAAGCGGCGAGCTCGTATCGATCGGCGGGCCGGCTTCGGCGAACGGGATGCCTGCGCGCTCGATCTCGGGGCGGTAGCCGACGCTGGTCGCGACGACGGGCGAATGGCCGCGGCGCTTCAGCGCCAGCGCGAGCCCGATGTACGGAAAGAGATCGCCGTGCGATCCCCAGCACGAGATGACGACACGCTTGCCCAAATCGGGCTCAGCCGCCGCCGACGACGAAGTTCACGATGCGGCCGCGAACGTAGATCGCGCGCTTCACGTTCTGGCCCGCGAGGTGCTTGCCGACGTTCTGATCTTGCTTCGCGATCTCGATGACCTCGGCTTCCAGCGCTTCCGCGGGAACCGAGATCTTGCCGCGCACTTTGCCGTTGACCTGCACGGGGATCTCGAGCACGTCCGCTTTGAGCAGCGCGGCGTCGGCGACGGGCCACGCGTGATAGGCCAGCGACTCTTTGTGGCCGAGCCTCTGCCACAGCTCTTCGCCGAGGTGCGGCGCGAGCGGCGCCAGCAGCAGCGCGAACGTGTCCGCCACGGAGCGCGGCATGCTCGGCCATTTGTACGCGGCGTTCGTGAGCTCCATGAGCGCCGAGATCGCGGTATTGAAGCGCATCGCCTCGATGTCTTCGGTGACCTTCGCGATCGTCTGGTGCAGCAAGCGCTGTTGCTCGCGCGTCGGCGCCGCGTTGTCGAGCGGCGGCGCGTTGCCGCCGTCCTCGGCATCGGCGCCGGCGATGAGGCGCCACGCGCGATTCAAGAAACGCACCATGCCCTCGACACCGCGTGTGTTCCACGGCTTCACTTGCTCGAGTGGGCCCAGGAACATCTCGTAGAGCCGGAACGCGTCGGCGCCGTAGCGCGCGATGATGTCGTCCGGGTTCACGACGTTGCCGCGGCTCTTGCTCATCTTGAATGCGCGCGCCTCGAGAGCGACGTCCGGCGCGTCGCGCAGCACGAACTTGTCGCCGCGCTTCTCGACGTCGTCCTCGGAGACGCGCTCGCCGTTCACGGTGAACTCGAGCTCGCCCAGGATGATTCCTTGGTGCACGAGCTTCTGGAACGGCTCGGGCGTCGACACGATGCCGGCGTCATAGAGGACCTTGTGCCAGAAGCGCGCGTAGAGCAGATGCAGCACGGCGTGCTCGCCGCCGCCGACGTAGAGGTCGACGGGCTGCCAGTACTTCTCGAGCTCGGGATCGACGATCTGCTTCGCGTTCGTCGGGTCGATGAAACGCAAGTAGTACCAGCACGAGCCGGCCCATTGCGGCATCGTGTTCGTCTCGCGGCGCGCGCGCTTACCGGTTGCGGGGTCCACGACTTCGAGCCACGCGCCTGCTTTTGCGAGCGGGCCCTCGGGCGAGCCGCTCGGTTTGAAATCGTCGAGCTCGGGCAGCAGCACGGGCAGCTCGCTTTCCGAGACCGTCTTCGCCTTGCCGTCGATGAACACAATCGGGAACGGCTCGCCCCAGTAGCGTTGGCGCGAGAACAGCCAGTCGCGCAGCTTGTAATTGACGCGGCGCTCGCCCTTGCCCTCGTGCTCGAGCCACTCGATCATCGCGGCTTTCGCCTGCTCGACGTTCTTGCCGTTCAAGAAGCCGCTGTTGATTGCGACGCCGTCGCCGAGCCACGCGCTCTTGTCGTCGAAGTCCGGCGGCGGCTGCACGGTGCGGATCACGGGCAAACCGAACTTCGCGGCGAACTCGAAGTCGCGCTGGTCTTGTGCCGGCACGGCCATGATCGCCCCGGTGCCGTAGCCCGCGAGCACGTAGTCGGCGATCCAGATCGGAATCTCTTTGCCCGTCGCCGGGTTCACGGCGTGTGCGCCCGTGAACACGCCGGTCTTGTCCTTTTGCAGCTCCGTGCGCTCGAGCTCGCTCTTGCGCGACGCAGCTGTGCGATACGCGTCGACGGCCGCGAGCTGCTTCGGCGTCGTGAGCTGCGCGACGAGGTCGTGCTCGGGTGCCAGCACCATATATGTAGCGCCGAACAGCGTGTCGGGCCGCGTCGTAAACGCGCGCAGCGCCAGACTCGAGTGCCCCGCGACAGCGAAGTCGATCTCCGCGCCTTCGCTGCGGCCGATCCAGTTGCGCTGCATCTCTTTCGTGCTGTTCGGCCAGTCGAGGCCGTCGAGGCCTTGCAGGAGCTGATCGGCGTATTGCGTGATCTTCAGCACCCACTGGCGCAGCGGCCGGCGCACGCAGTCGAAGCCGCCGACCTCGGACTTGCCGTCGATGACCTCTTCGTTCGCGAGCGTCGTGCCGAGCTCAGGGCACCACCAAACCGGCAGCTCCTCTTGATAGGCGAGCCCGCGGTCGAAGAGCTGCTTGAAGATCCACTGCGTCCATTTGTAGTAGCCCGGGTCCGTCGTGTTGACCTCGCGCTCCCAGTCGTACGAGAAGCCGAGCGACTTCAGCTGCTCGCGGAAGCGCTGGATGTTGCGCTTCGTGGTGATGCGCGGATGCGTGCCCGTGCGCACTGCGTACTGCTCGGCCGGCAGGCCGAACGCGTCCCAGCCCATCGGATGCAGCACGTTGAAGCCACGCATGCGCTTGTAGCGCGCGACGATGTCGGTTGCCGTGTACCCCTCGGGGTGGCCGACATGCAGGCCGTCGCCGGAGGGATACGGGAACATGTCGAGCACGTAGTACTTGGGTTTCGACGTGTCGACCTTGGCGGGCGTGCGAAACGTGGCCTGGCTCTCCCAATGGGCTTGCCATTTCGCTTCGATCTCTTTGAACGGGTATGCGGCCATGTCGCGGTGCGAGTCACGCTCAACGCAGGCGAGGCGCTATTCTGCCACGTCGCGCCGCGCGGGTGTGCCGCGAGCAACAATAGTCGCGCCCGTCGAGCCTTTTCAGTGGTTTTGCTGCTACCAGGTGTAGCGCACGCGGTACCGCACGACCGCCTCGCCGTCGGGCGGGATCGTCACGGGGAAGTGCACGGTGCGCGCGTCCTCACGCTGATACTCGTGCGTCGTCTCGACGATCTGGTTCGTCGTCCAGCGGTACAGCACCTCGCGCACGAGCACGTCGACGGGCTCCATCTTGTGGTTGCGGACCTTGACCTCGATCGTCTCGTCCATGCGCTCGGCATTCGTGTCGATCGTGAACGCGACCTGGCGCCGCTCGCCCACGACGTCGAACGCCGAGCCGAGCGCGACGCGCACGGTCTCGTCTTTCGGCGTGTGGTCGATGACGTCCTCGCCGATGAACTCGAGCGAGTCGTCGGCGGCGTCGAGCTGCGACACGCGCATGCGGCCGGCCGGCAGCGGGATCCCGAGCCCCGCGGCCTCGCGGTTCTCGAACTCGAGATAGACGTCGACCTTCGTGTTCATCGGCACGCCGAGCTCGCGCTGCGTGTAGCGGCCGCCGAAGCCGAGATATTCCGGCAGCAGGCCGTAGTAGACGAGCAGCTTCTTCGCCGGCACGCGCCGCACGGTCGGAAAGAGCTCGATCTGCTTCGTCGAGTTGTTGTCTACGTTCGTGTTGCGGCCGAGCGTGTAGAGGTGGAACTCGAAGAAGCTCTGCTCGGCGAACCCATTATTGCCTTGAATGTCCTGTTCGAGCGCGCGGCGTGCGAGCGCGCCTTGCGGAACCGGCGGCTGCGCGCGATTGACGTCGCCGGCGATGAGCTTGAGCCGCGCGTCGCGGTAGCTCGCGCCCGAGCGGTTCAAGATGCTGACCCAGGCGCCGACGTCGAGGAAGCCCGAGTTCGCGTCCGCGCCGGGGCTGAACGTCAGGTTGTAGTCGGACCACCAGGTGATGCCGGCCGTCTGATACGTGACGCGCGTGTTGTGCCGCCCGGCTTGCTCGGTCGCGACGTCCCAGATCAGCGTCGGGCGCGTCATCAATCCGCCCGGCAGATCGGGGAAGTGCACGCCCGTGTAGCTATTCAGCGTATGAATCTTGCCGTCCTCGGCGGCGAGCACGAGCCCGCCTTGCGTGCTGAGCAGTCGGCCGCTGAGCTGCGTGACTCGATTGCCCGCGAGCTGATCGACGGTGACGATTTGGTCGAGGTAGCGCTCCATGAGCTTCTCGGTGCTGACGAGATCGAACTGGAAGCTCTGCTCGATGACGCGCGTCGCATCGGGCGCCGTCAGCGACTCGAACGCGACGGTCGTCGGATCGATGTAAGCCGCGACGTCGCGAAAGTTCAGCCGATTCACGCCGCGCGTGAGGTCGAGCGCGCGCTCCTGGCGGATCATCGCGTAGCCGGGCACTGCTTGCCCCGGATAGATGTCGCCCTGGCCCGGCACGGGACGGTAGAGGTCGGGCGAGACGGAGCCCGGCTGAGTCGTCGAGTAGATCGTCAGCGACGTTGCGCCGACATCGTCCTGCGCGATGACGCGCGCCGCTAACCCAAGCGCGAGAGCCAGCGCGGCAGAGCCGCCGAGGATGCGGGAACGAGCGTGCATGAGGCCTCCATGGTCGAAGAGATGAGCGCGTACGAGCGAAGTTACGCCAAGGCTACGTGGCGCCTGCACGCGGCAACAGGCACGAAATTGTAAAAACGCGCGGGCCCTTGTGCGCGGCCGGAACGTGGAGTGCTATTCTGCCGTGGAGATCCGTACTCCGTCGCATGCAATTGCCCGCGCACATACTCGCCTTTCCGCGTCGCTTTCGCGCAGCGCTCGCGCTCGCCTGGCTGCTGGCGGCGTCGGGCTGCGGCTTCCATCTGCAAGGTGCGGGCACGCTGCCGCCCGCGATGGCGCGCACCTTCGTCGACACGAACCGCCCGCACTCGGAGTTCCTCGAGTCGCTGACCGACGTGCTGCGGCAACGCGGCGCCGAGGTGCTCGCGGCACCGGCCGAAGGCGCAGCCGTCCTCGACATCACGTCCGACGAGACGGGCCAGCGCGTGCTCTCCGTCTCGGCACGCAACATCCCGCGCGAGTACGAGGTCTTTTACGCCGTCACGTTCTCGCTGCGCGTCGGCGCGGAAAGCTTGATCAGCAACGAGTCGCTCGTCGTGACGCGCTCCTACACGTACGACGAGACCGAAGTGCTCGCGAAGTCCTCCGAGGAGCAGATCTTGCGCGACGCGCTCGCCGCGGATCTCGCGCGGCGCGTCATGCAGCGCATCCAATCGCTCGGCGCGACGGCCGCGGCGTTGCCGCCGCACTGAGCGCTCGCGTCATGTCCGCTTCGCTCGCGTATTCGTCGGCGGCCGTCGTCACACTCGCCGATCTCGATCGGCGCGAGGTCGTGGTACTCGTGGCCGGCTACGGCGCGCGGCTCGTCGAGCTCGCGCCGCACGAGACCATTCCCGGATCGTACTGGGGCGAGAGCGAGGCCGGCTTGATCGGCGACGCCGTCTACGTGCGCGCGGACACGCCCGCGCACTCGCTGCTGCACGAGCTCTGTCACTTCGTCTGCATGGACGACGCGCGTCGCGCCGCGCTCGCGACGGACGCAGGCGGCAGCGACGACGAAGAGAGCGCCGTCTGCTATCTATAGGTGTTGCTCGCGCAAACGCTGAGTGGTTTCGGCGCCGAGCGTTGTCTATCAGACATGGACGCGTGGGGCTACAGCTTTCGCGAGGGCTCTGCGCGCGCGTGGTTCGACGGCGACGGCGTGCACGCACGCGCGTGGTTGGTCGAGCGCGGGTTCATCGACGCGAAGCAGCAACCGATCAGGGAGTTGCGTCGAACCTCGCACTCTTGACGTTACGAGAGTGTGACAAGTGCGCGATTCCGCGCCTCTGTCGCCGCATGTTCCGCTTCGCCTATACTGGACACTCAAAATATAAAGAGAGCGAGCGCATGGCCGAGCAGGACGCCAAGGATACATCGCTGCCGCCGACGCACGAGCCGCCAGTAGAGTGGCTCACTGACGTCATCGATCAATGGAGCCGCAAGGCATTTCGTCGCTCGCTCGAGCGCCGTCATGCGGCGGAGTCGTATCGCGTCGTCGTCGAATCCTCGCGCTTGGTCCGCACGACTTCCTCGTAGAGCGCAAGCAGTTTCCTCGCCATCTCGCGGCTCGACCACTGCCGTTCGACGAACTCGCGTCCGGCGCTCTTGAGTCGCGCGCGTAGACCGGGCTCGGTGAGAACGCGCGTGACGGCGGCCGCGAACTCCGCGACGTCTTCCTGCACGACGAGCGCGCCCGCGGCATTCGCAAGCACCTCCTTCGTGCCGAGCACGGCCGTCGAGACGACGGGCACGCCGAGCGCGAGGCTCTCGAGCAGCACGAGACCCTGCGTCTCCGTGCGCGACGCGAACACGAACACGTCGGCGGCGCGATAGCAGTCGAGCAGCGGGCCGCGCCGATCGAGATAGCCCACGAACAGCACGTGACTCTCGAGGCCGGCGTCCGCGGCCGCGCGGCGCAGCGCTGGCAGCGCGGGACCTTCGCCTGCGATCACGAACAGCACCGTCGGCACGCTGCGCACGACCTCGCCGAGCACGCGCAGCAAGAAGCCGATGTTCTTCT
>Ga0207675_100003444_pt1 | contig 15466 bp, 12 predicted proteins | sample KBSSwiS42_FD_184305 | JGI IMG/M metagenome (GOLD analysis project Ga0207675, IMG submission 184305) | Switchgrass rhizosphere microbial communities from Kellogg Biological Station, Michigan, USA - KBS Switchgrass S4-2 (SPAdes) (version 2) | ecosystem: Host-associated > Plants > Roots >... | reverse complement strand
GACGCTCGAACAGGTCAAGGCCGCGAAGCCGACGTTCGACTATGACCCCGCGTACGGCGCGAGAGCGGGCGCGACGGAACGGTTCATCGAGGAGACCTATGAGACGCTCCGCACGCCGCCCGGAGGATCCCAATGAGAAAGCTCGACGCCCGCTCGATCGCATTGTTCGTCGCAGCGTGTCTCGCAATCGCGTCCGTGTCGGCGCAGCCGCCGGGCCGCCCGCCGCAACGCAGCGCGCGCGAAGCCGCGCCGATCGACCTCACGGGACAATGGATATCGATCGTGACCGAGGATTGGCGCTTCCGCATGATCACGCCGCCCAAAGGCGACGTCGAAGGCTACAACCTGACGCCGGCCGCGACGGCCATCGCGAACGCGTGGGATCCCGCCAAAGACGAAGCAGGCGGCAATCAATGCAAGGCCTACGGCGCGCCCGCGATCATGCGAATGCCGGGCCGTCTACGTTTTTCTTGGAATGACGACTCGACGTTGAAGATCGAGACGGATTCCGGGCGGCAGACGCGGCTGCTGCACTTCGGAAGCTCCGGCCAGCCGGGGCCGCCGTCGCTGCAGGGCTTCTCGCGCGCCGAATGGTTGCCGCACGGCGGCGGTTTCGGTCGACCGCCCGCGAACGGTACGCTGAAGGTCACGACGACGAATCTCGCGGAAGGGTACTTCCGCAAGAACGGCGTCCCCTATAGCACCGGCGCCGTTCTGACGGAGTACTTCGACGTGCTCGGCGAGCCCGACGGCTCGCAGTGGCTCGTCGTGAAGGCGATCGTCGACGATCCCGCGTATCTCACCGTTTCGCCGATCACGAGCAGCAATTTCAGGAAGCAGAACGACCGCAGCGGCTGGGATCCGCAGGACTGCTCGGCGCGCTGAGCGGCCGAAAAAAGGAAAGCCCGAGCCGTTTTCCGGCTCGGGCTTTCAGATCGCTACAGCTCGTTCGGTCGCTCGACCAACCGCTACTTGATCGCGAATCCGGCGCGGGGGTCGAACTGCTTGCCGTCGCCGCGCGTCGCTCTGATCCAAGCCGCGGCAGGTCTGCCGTCTTTCATCGGGTTACCGGTGATCGTGATCTCCGTGCCTGCGGCGAAGTCGCTCTTGCGAATGCCGGCGCGCGTGAGCGTGCTCGGGCCTTCGGCCTCGAAGCCCCACGTCGTGACGTTGCCTTTCTCGTCTTTCACGTCGACGAGCAACCACGAATGCGGATTGGTGTACTGAAATTCCTTGACGACGCCGGTGACGGTGACTTCTTTCTGGTCGTCGAACATGACCGCCGAGTGGTGAGCGAACGCCTGCGCCGTCAGCAATGCTGTCAGCCCAACTACGCCTGCCAGAGCTCTCCTCATCGCCATCTCCTTACCGGTCGTCTTTGTCAGTGAAAGTGAAGTTCGAGAAATCCGACGTGCCAGTGTCCGTCTTCTCCACCGCGTTGTTCTGATTCTCGCCGCAGTTCCAGTAGCGGATACGCAAGCTCGCGTCGTCGTTCGACAGTTGTTTGTAAACCTGCCTAGTGTACCAGGGCTCCCGCAGGGCAGGCGGATCGAACGCCCAAACGTCGACCACCATCGTCGCGGGGTCCGTCTTCTGCCAGATCTCGACGGTTTCGACTTGCTCCGTATAGAACGGCTGGATGCGCTGGTACTGGCCGGCGCGCATCTGGCTCGTATGAATCACGAGCTTGTCGCCGTTCCAGAAACCGATCGAGTCGCCTTCCCAGAGCGGATAGGCGTCGGCCTCGCTCGGGTGATCGCGTCCGTCCGTATAGACGCGGCGCATCTCGTTCTGCATCTCGTTGATGAGATACACCTCGAGCGGCGTGACGACGAACTCCTTGAGGAACGGCTCGACGAGCCAGCGCGGCATGCCGGCCGGCTCGCAGTTGCTCAATGGATCGAACTCGATTCCTTTCCCGACTTTGTCGAGCTTCTCCTTCAGCAGCCGCTCGTGCTCCGGCGTCAGCTTCGCTGTCGGCAGCGCCGTCATCGACGTCTGGTCGGGGTCCCAGAAAAACGGCTGCGCTTCGCGCGTCCAGATGCCGGTCCAGTCGGGCACCGACCGCCAGTCGAGCGGCTTGCCGCCATTCGCTTCCTGCTTGAAGTGATCGTAGAGAGCGCGCGCGGTCTTGAATTCGACGCCGAGGTCGATCATGCGCTGCTTCTCCGCGGACGGCGTCTGCGCGGTCGCGGTCAGCGTCAGCGCGGTCGCCGCGAGCGCGCCCAGTATCCTCGAGATCATCGACGTCGGTCTCCGTTCATGTAGGTGCCCATTCTAGTGCGGCCGCGGCGGTGCGGCATCAGCTTGGGAACAGGCGGGCGGGGCTACTCGGCAGCGACGCGCGCCTTCCGCTCGAGGATCTCGCGCAGCAGCGGCACGTCGCCGAGGGCCGGCGCGTCGGCAGGAATAGTACGGATATACGCGTAGATGTCGGCGAGCTGCTGGGGCGAGGCGTCGGGAAAGGCGGGCATGTTCGGCAGCGGCGAGCTTTGCACGAAGGTGATGAATCCTTCTTGGGTGTAGTTCAGCGGCACCAGGCGGCGCTCGCCGCTCTGCGCGTCGAAGCCATGGCACGCATAGCAGTTGAACGTGTCGGCGAACAGCGGTTTGCCGCGTGCAGCGTCGCCGGCTACGGTCTGACCCTGTTGGGCCGAGAGCGTCGCGCCGACGAGGATGCCGGCCGCCAGAGCGGCGCATGCGACCGTGGCACGCCTCCGATTCTTCACGTCGGTCCTCGCGGCTGCGAGATGACGTCGAGCAACGCGGGCTCACCTGCACGCACGCGCGCCAGCGCACGCTCGAGTGCCGGCGCAAGCGCGGCGGGATCTGTGATCGGGCCTTCCGCGTAGACGCCGTAGCCCTGGGCGATCTTCGCGTAGTCCGGCGCCGGGTCGCGAATGACGTTACCGATGTCGACCATGTCGTTGCCGCGGCCGCGGCGCGAAGCCGTACGCTGCACGAGCATGACCTCGGCGTGATAGGCGCGGTTGTTGTGCACGATGACGAGCAGCGGAATCTTGTGGTGCGCTGCCGTCCACAATGCACCCGCGCCGACGAAGTTGAAGTCGCCGTCGCCGACGATTGCGATCGGGAGTCGCCCGTGCTCGCGGTGCGCGAGCGCGCCGCCGACCGACGCCGGCGTGTCGTAGCCGATGCCGAAGCCGCCGCTGTCGCCGTTGTAGCGGTAGAACTTGTCGTGATTGAGCAAGCGCCGCTGCCACTGGCCCGTGAACTGATGACCGGAGACGATCGCCCAGTCGTCGTTCTGTATTTGCCGGCCGAGCTCGGCCACCATGCGCGGCACGCTGACCGGGCCGGAGTTCCAACCGTAACGCGCGGCGTCGATCTCGCTCTCGCGGATCGCTTTGTGTGCAGCGGCGATCTGCGCGCCGCGAGCCGAGCGCACTCGCGCGGCGCTGCTCGGGCTTTGCTTGCGAATCTCCTCGATCAGCGACGGCAGCGTGGCTTCGCCGTCTGCGGCAATCGCGACATCGACCTCGGAGTAGTTGCCGAAGTCGTGGATGTTGTGCCCTTGCGAGAGGTACTCGGAACAGATGCTGATCGTCTTGCCCCCCGTCGCGCGAACTCCGCGCACAGACGGCGTCATGTCGTTGATCTCGAGCCCGAGGATCACATCAGGGCGGTAGTCGGCGCCGCCCGAGCCATACAACGCGTGCCACGACGGGAAGTCCTGCCACGAGCCGTAGCCACCGACGTCGACCGGCGTTTGCAGCAGCTCGGCGAGCTCGAGGAGTCGATCCCAGCCAGCCGACGTCCGAGCGAGCTTGCCCGTGCGGATCAGCGGCCGTTCCGCGCTCGCCAAGAGGCGAGCAGCTTCCTTGACCGCGCCGGAGTCGCCTTGCGGCATGCTCGGCATCGAGAGGCGCGGAACCGTGAGCTTGGCGGGATCCGGAATCGGCGCTTCCTGGAGCTCCGAGTCGACGACGAGCAACGTCGGACCCCTTGGCGGCGTTAGGCCGATCGTATAAGCGCGCATCGCGATGTTCGCGAACACGTCGAGATTCGTCGGCTCGTCGTCCATCTTCATGAAGTCGCGGACGATCGAGCCCATGTCCTGCGCGCTGTGCGGCCGATTGATGACGCTCGTCGGGTTGCGGGGCTGACCAACGATCGCGAAGACGGGAACGCGGTCGCACCACGCGTGGAAGAGACCCATCGAGGCGTGCAGCAGGCCGACCGTGCCGTGCATGAGCGTCATCATCGGTTTGCCGGCGGCTTTGGCGTAGCCGTGAGCCATGGCGGCCCCGGCTTCCTCGTGCAGCACCGTCAGGATCTCGGGCTTGCGGTTGCCGCCGTGATTGATCAGCGATTCGTGCAGGCCTTCGAACGCGGATCCCGGATTCACGGCGACATAGTCGAAGTCGAGCGCTTTCAGCACGTCGACCATGTAGTCAGAGCCCGGATGCCGAATGAACTGAGCGCCGGGGCGGGGCTCGGGCGGTACGAAGTCTGCGCGCGCATCGGCTTCCGTCGGCCGCGTCACGGGCCGCGTGCTTGCCGGTGCGCCTTGCTGGGCGGAAGCCGTTCCCGCGATCGCACTCGCCGCGCCGGCTGCGCCCGCGGCAGCGCCCTTCAGGAACTTGCGACGGTCGACGGAGCCCGCCGACGTGCTATCGACTCGTTTGGCCACGGCAATCCCCCAATGATTCGTGCTCGGCCGGCGGAGTGCCGATCTCGAGCCTTACGGATGATACCGCAACGCAATTACTGGGATAGGGCAGCTCGGTTCGGGCAGCGGTGGCGCGCTAGCGCGCGGTCAGCTCGTCATCCGGACACGATTGCGGCCGGCAGACTTCGATTCCATGAGCGCCTGGTCGGCGCGCTCGAGCAAGGCGTCGACAGCTGTCGTCTCGCGCGCCTGGCGCACCGTGCAACCCACGCTGACGCTGACCTCGATGGCGCCGTCGCGCGTCGGGATCGGGGTATCCGTGATCGCCTGCCGGATGCGCTCGGCGACGCGGGTCGCGATCGCGGCGTCCGTATCGGCCATCATGACGAGGAACTCGTCGCCGCCGAGCCGGCAGATCGCGTCGTCGCCGCGGACCGTGCTCAACAACCGGCTGGCGACGCGCCGCAGAACCTCGTCGCCGGCCTGATGGCCGCGCGTGTCGTTGATGCGTTTGAAGTTGTCGAGATCGAGCAGAGCCAGAGCGAGCGGCGTCCCGCGCTGATCCGCGCTCGCGAACGCGCCTTTGAGCAACACCGACGCGCCGCGTCTGTTCCACAGGTGCGTCAGCGGGTCCATCAAGGCCTCGCGGCGCGCCATGCCGAGCTTCGAGGTCAACGCCGCGTGCGCGTTCGTCAGTTGATCGGAGAGCAGCTCCCGCTGAACGAGCGCGCTGAGATCCATCAGCGCTTGCCGATCCACGGGCGCGAACTCCCGTGGCTTCAAATCGAGGACGCAGAACGTTCCGATGCAGCTGCCTTGATCGTCGACGAGCGGATGACCGGCGTAAGCGCGGAAGCGCGGCGCCGCCATCACGATCGGCAGCTTTGCGACGCGCGGGTCTGCCAGTGTGTCGCCGATCATGACGATCTTGTTTGCCTCGACCGTGAGCTTGCAGATCGCCTGATCGCGAGGCAGCTCGGAAATCCCCCAGCCGGCGGCCGATTTGAACCACTGCTTGTCCTCGTTGAGCAGCGAGATCGCTGCGACGGGTGCGTGCAGTGCGCGGCGCGCAATGCGGGTGATCCGCTCGAAGCGCTCCTCGATAGGCGTGTAGAAAAGGTCGAACGAGTTGATGTTCGCGATCTTGAGAGTCGCCGTGCTCGCGATCGTCTTGGTAAGAAGGGTGTCGTTCACGACTCTCCGGGCCGGCGCTTTCTGACGCTGTGGCAGGGCGTAATGTAACTCGCGAGTCAGCGGACGACGTGTGAGTTACGTCTCGCTTGGCACGCGCTGATCGATGGTCCCGCAGCATCTAAAGTGTGACGCCAATCAATTGCGCCACGCACGCAACTAGTTAGCCTGTCGACACACCCACGCTCCGCCGACGGCGGAAACGACCAATGCTGCAGCGAAAGACTCGCAAAGATGCCGCCAGCGGGCGCGCCGACGTCGATCTCGGGATTCTCGAGTCGAGTAGCGTGGTCGCGGCGGTTGCCGTTGCGGCCGACGGTACGATTCTGGCGGCGAACGCACGCATGCGGCGTTTGCTGGGTCTTCGCGAAGGTGCGCTCGGCAAGGGCAAGCTCTTCGGCGAGCACCTCGCCGACGCCGCCGCGTGGGCCGCTTGGTGCGACGCTGCGCGCGCCGGTCGTGGCATCGAGATCGATCTGCGATGTTTCGACGGCGCGACGAAACGCTTGCGCGGTGACGTGCGGGCGGAAGGCGAGGGCGCAGAGCGACGATTCGTTGGAATCCTCGTCGACGGCGACGCGGACAGGGCACTCCGCGCCGCTGCGCAGCACAGCGCCCGCATGGAGGCGCTCGGCAGCTTGACGGCCGGAGTCGCGCACGACTTCAACAATTTGTTGACGGTGCTCGTGGGCAACCTCTATCTCGTAGGCGAAGAGCTCCGCGAGCGGCCGCTCGTGTTCGAGAAGCTCAAGGCCGCGCGCGACGCCGGCAAGCGGGGCTCGGAGCTCATCAAGCAGCTCATGACGTTCGCTCGGCGCGAGGAGCTCGAGGTCGGAACGATCGATCCGTCGAAGGTCGTCGGCGACTTGTTGCCGTTGCTGCGCCGCGCGCTCGGGTCGCGGATCACGCTCGAGACGACCCTGCAAAAGCACGTGGGTGCGGTGCGAGCGAGCGTGGCGCAGCTCGAGAGCGTAGTCGTCAATCTCGCCGTCAATGCGCGCGACGCGATCGAGGGAAAGGGCCGGATCTCGATCGACGTATCGGGAGTCGACGTCGCGGATCACGACGCGACGCGGCGCGGCCTCGCGCGCGGCGGGCGCTACGTCGTCGTCGGCGTGCGAGATACCGGCGCAGGGATAGAGCCGGAGGCGCTAGACCGCGTCTTCGAGCCGTTCTTCTCGACGAAACGCGACCGCGGCGGAACGGGGCTCGGGCTCAGCATGGTTCGGTGGTTCGCGGAAAGCTCGGGTGGCTGCGCTGCGATCGAGAGTGTGGTCGGTCAGGGAACGGCGGTGACTCTGCTGCTGCCCCGCCAGCAAGTCGACCAGGCGGCCGAGACGGCCGAAAGGACGATGCCGTTGTCGACGTTGGCGACCGGCTCGGAGCGCGTCGTCGTGCTTGCGATGGACGACGCGCTGCGGGCGACGATCCACCAGACGCTCGAGGTGCTCGGGTACCAGGTCACGGTCGCGGGAGATGCTGAAGATCTGCTTGCGGCTGTCGCGGCCGCGCCAACCGATCTCGTCGTCGTCGATGGTCTCGGACGCGGCGACAGCGACGTGCTCGTCCGCGCCCAATCGCTGCGGCCGAATCTGCGCATCATCGCGACGGCGCATCCCGGGCGCGCGCCGGAACCCGTTCCGGGCTCGAGCATCGCGTCGCTCACGAAACCGTTTACCCTGGCGGATCTTGCCGGGACCGTGCGGCGCACCTTGGACGGCGCCGCGAAGAGTCCGTAGCGCGCGCTACTTGTTGAGCAGCACCGTCAACCGCTCGAGCGCCGACGCGAGATCGCGCATCGCGGCGAGCTGCTCGTCGCTCAGTGATTCGACGGCTTCGGCGAAATGCGTCAACCGGTGTTCCTGGGCGCGTTGAAACGTGCGGCGCCCCTTGGGCGTGACGCTGACCAAGACGCCGCGGCCGTCGTTCTTGTCGCCGCTGCGTTTGACGAGGCCATCCTCGACGAGGGCCGTGATCATGCGTGACATCGTCGCGGGACGCACCATCTCGGTGTCCGCCAACGCGGTGACCGAGATCGGGCCGCGCTTCTCGACGACGGAAAGGGCGCTCAAGCGCTCCGGCGTCATGCCGTTAGGCAACTCCAGCGTCCTAAGGCGGCGCGTCAACCTGGCGAATTGCTCGTGGAGTAGGGCAGCGATTTCGGAGCGCGAGTCCGCCTGCGGCGGAATTGCATCGGGGATCAAGCCGGCTACCTCTTTGTCGTTATTCGGCAGAATGACGAAGCTCCGAGAAATTGTAGAGGCTCGCAAGACATCTTTCGTCCTTTTGGGATCGCTTTCCCGCTCGTCTATTCGAACGCAAGCGTGAAGCGGAAAGATATGAGACGTTCGGGAAATAGGCTCGGGTTCGTCGGGTCGACATCTTGGAATTGAAAGGTCTCGTCCAGCAAGTTGTCCGCCGTCAGAGACAGCAGACCGCGGCGATTCGGTAGGCGGTAGCCGACGAAGGCGTCCAATACCCAGAATCGGTCCTCTCCCGGCGCCACCGGCGGCGTACTGAGGGGGGTCTGCGCGAAGCCCGTTTGGAAATCGCCGCTCTGCTCGATGTGCGACGCGCGAGCACCGATCGTGAGGCCTCCGCGTGAAAAGTAGCGAATCTCGACGGGCAGCTTTTCTGTTTTCATGTGGGAGTAGCCCAGCAACGGCATTGGCTCGCTGCCGTAGCGGCCGTGCTCGTAACCCGCCGTGAAGCTGATCTGCGGAATCGGCAACCAATAGGCATACGCGCTTTGAGCGCGCTCTTGCAAGTCGATCGGGAGCGTATCCGCGGGCCTGACGAGCGTCGTCTGCGTGTCTCTCGTGTCGGCTTGCCAGCCGATGAAGAGCTTCGGCGAGAGCTCTTGCTCTATCGCGAGTCCGCGTATCGAGGCCTGATCAGCCACGCCACCGAACAGAAGTTGCGTGAAGCCGGCAATCTGCACCGGTTCCAAGCGTGGCTGCACGTTCTGCGTCGACGTCGAAAGGCTGCCGTACAAGGTTTCGAACGCGGCGGCCCGGACGGTCGTGTGAGCCGTCGGACGCCAGACGACGCCGAGCTTGGGGTTGGCTGCGTCCTCGTCCGCAACCGTGTTCTCGACGTGGTCGAAGCTGACGCCCGCCGTGACCGTTACGGACGGGAGCGGATCGAAATAAGCATACGAGTACAAAACGAGCTGGCGACCCGACTGCTCTTGGCTGCTGAAGGGAGGAGGTCCCGGCACGAGAAATCTCGTCTCGATGGTCTGATTCTGCCGTGCGACCAGCGCACCGCTCTGCATACGCAGCCCGCCGCCGTCGTAGAGGTGCTGGACATCGACGTTGTAGTCGCGGCGATCGGCTTGCGCCGTGGCCACGCTGGGCGTCGCAATGCCGGTCAGCACGTCCTGATAGATCACGGAGCCGAGCAGGGTGTGGCTCGACGTCAGCCGTTGCATCGCGCCGAGTCGCAGTGAGTCGACCTCTTCATCGAATCGCAAAGCGGCCGAGTAGACGTCCCGATTGAAGTACGCCGTCAGGTCGCCATGGTCGGCGCGCATCGAGCGCAGCTCTGCTTGCAGATTCGTCTCGGATGTCGGTCGATATTGAACGAAGGCGTTTGAGACCTCTTGCTCGAAGTCGTTGTTCACGCGAAACCCGTCCGTCGAGAAGCGGTAATGGCCCGCGCTGTAAGACACGCGGTCGTGCAACCCCGCCAGCGACACGTCGTGGCCCTCGGTGCCCTGGCTGCCCGTCGCGGCGGAGGCTCTTAGCTTGAGGCCGTTTGCGAAGACCGGCGAGTCGAGCTCATCGAACGACGTCGGGCTGGGTCCCGCGCGTTGCGCCAGGACGAAGTTTTGCTGCCCGAGCTGCGGCTTCAGCGGCGTGACGTTCGCGGGCTGCAGTAGCTGCGAGACCAATAGCTCGCTGACGCGCGCGATCTCGTGGCGAGGTTCGTTCGAATAGGCGTCGGCGAGTAGCCGATGCCCCGCGAAGTTGGCAGGATCGTCGCCGAGCGTTTGCCATGCATCGAGCAGTGCCAGCTGCGCCGTGCCGATCTGCGCGTGCACTCGCGCGAGGCTCGCGCTGCGCGTGGCGATGTCCTCATCGAGCGCGAGGCGAGAGCGAAAGACCGGCCGATCGCCGTTCTTACTCGCTGCCAGCCGCAGGTCCTGCATCGCTTCGATGGGCCGATTGGCCTGAAGCTTCTGGAGCGAGGAGTAGAGCCACGGCGTCGGGTCGAACGGATCGAAGGCCTTTGCGAGCTCGAGCTGGCTCGCCGTCAGCTCGCCGCGGTTCTCGCCCCCGTAGACCTTGGCCATGTAGCTGCGCGTCAGGGGATTCGCCGGATCGAGCGCGACGGCCATTTCGAGCTGGCTGCGCCCCTTGACGAGATCGTCGCGCCGGATCGAGGTGAGCGCCAACCCGAGCCAGGGCAGCGGCGCATCGCGCTCGAGCTCGATTGCGGCTTCGAACGCACTTTCGGCCGCGGCGGTGTCGAACGCGCGCAAGCTCGCGAAGCCAAGAACGACCAAGGGCTGGCTCTGACTCGGGGCGAGCGCTCGCGCCCGAGTCGCGATTTCGATCGCTGCCCGCGCGTCGTCTCTGGCGAGCGCGAGCTCGGCGAGCCGCGTCGTCGCGATTGCGTTGTCGGGCTCGATCATGAGCGCTTCGCGAACGAGGCGATCCGCTGCCGCGAGCTCGCCGGAGCTCTGTTCGACGTAGGACAGCGCGAGCCGGGGGACGACCGACATCGGATCGCCGGCCAACGCAGCGGCGATGCGGTCGCGCGCCGCCGTGCGATCCGCGCGCGCGAGCGACAAGATGGCGTCCAGCGACAGTGCGGCCGCGTTCTGCGGCGCCAGCCTCAGCGCTGCGGCGATGTCGGCTTGGGCACCGTCGAGCCGTGCCGTCGCGAGGCGAGCGGCCGCTCGGAACGCGTAGAAGTCGGGATCCGACTGCTGCGATGGCAACGGCTCCTCGTCGGCGCCGGGCAGCGGCCGATCGATGATCGGCGGGTAATAGCTGGCCCACCGCATGCGCTCTATCGGCTGCGCGAGCGGCGATGCCGTCGGCGCTTGGCCGTCGCGGGCCACCGCAACGTAGTCGCTCGCGACCTCGAGGTTGCCGTTCGGAGTCGTCACGGCGACTTCGCCTTCGAGAACGACGATCTCCGTGAGCCGCTCGTCCGCGTCGACGCGAATGTCGAACTCGGTTCCTTCGAGGCCGGCGTTGGCGTAGGGAGTCTTGAACGTCAGCGAGCGCGGATCGCGGCTGATGACGTGAAGGATGCCGCGCAGCAGCTCGAGCAGAGAGCCAATTCCGGACGGCGGCTCGGGCAGGTTGAGCACGCTGTGCTCGTCGAGCTTGATCGTCCCGCCGTCCGACAGAAGCAACGTCACTCGGCTCGAGCCGTCGACTCGAACCAAGTCGTCGGTGCACACGCGGTCGCCCGCGGCGAGCGCCACCCAAGCAGTCGTTTCGTTACGCCGTACTTCGACTCGCCCTTCGACGACGCTGACGGCCGCGGACCATTCCTCGCAGCTGCGCCCGGCGTACGCTGAATCGAAGTGCGATAGCGCGCCGACCCCCAGGATCGCGATGGCGCCCCACCTTGGGGTAAACGAAACCACCCGGCGTCGCCTGTTATGGGACGGCGGAATTTGCGGTGGCGTACAAGCCATCGACGACCTTATTGTCTCTCGCGAGCGGGAGGCGACGACCCGCAGTACCGCTGGCCAACGCCGCGGGACGCCGCCAACTCTTATGCCGAGCTAACAATCAAGCTACTCGGGTGATGTGTCAAGTGCGAGACGACCAGGTGCGCGTAGTCTCCCGTCCGGCCGCCGTACGGCGGCGTTCGGTCGTGCTCGGCCTCATTCTCGGTCTCTTGGGGCTGCTCGCGAGCTGGCTGCCCGTCGCCTCCAGGCTGGAGGCGGGGCTCGGACTCGGCTTACTGTTCGCAGCTCGCGGGCCGCTGCCTCCGCCGCACGAGGTCGTTGTCGTGGGTGTCTCGCGCGATGCGGCGCGCGCGCTCGGCGAGACGACGGAGCTCGACACGTGGTCGCGGGCTCTTCATGCAAAGCTTCTCGACCGGCTGAGCGCGGGCGGTGCGAGGACGGTCGCGTTCGACCTGACGTTTCACGAGCGGCGGCCGGGCGACGGAGATGCTGCATTCGCGGCCTCGATCGAGCGAGCCGGCAACGTGGTATTGCTCGAATGGACCCAGAGCGACGTCAAACAGCTCGGGGGCAATTTGCAAGCGTGGGTCGAGACACGCGTGCCCCCTTTGCCCGAGTTGAAAGCGGCTTCCCTCGGTTCCGCCCCGTTCGTCCTCCCCACGGTACCGGTCGAGGTCGACCAGTTTTGGACGTTCGGGCGCGCGAGCGACGACATGCCGTCGCTTCCCGTCCTGGCGCTACAAGCCCATTTGCTTCCGCACTACGACGAGTTCGTGACGCTCGTCGAGCGCGCGCGGCCCGGTACGACGGCAACGTGGCCGGCGCTGCCGGCTGCGGCAGAAGAGCGGCGCGATCTCGAGGTCACGATGACGGCGATCCGCCGCACATTTCAGGGCGACGCCAGCCTCGGCGCGAACGCAAAGCGCGAGCTCGAGAGAGGAACTTACTCCGCGACGGCCCGCCAGGCCTTGGAGGTGCTGCTCGATCTATACGCGGGCCCGAGCAGTCGCTTCCTGAATTTTTACGGGCCCGCGCGCAGCGTTCCGACGCTGCCATACGACGAGGCTCTGAACGGCTCGGCCGCGAGCCAGGTCGGCGGGAAGCTGCTGCTCGTGGGGTTGTCCGAGCCTCATCAGCCGGAGCAGCAAGACGACTTCATCTCGGTCTTCTCGGAGAGCACGGGGATCAACTTGAGCGGCGTCGAGCTCGGCGCCACCGCCGTCGCGAACCTACTCGAGCAGCGCACGCTCACGACGCCGTCGCGGGCCCTGCAAGGCGCGCTCATTGTCGCGCTCGGCGTCGCGTTCGGCTTTCTCGTTGGGCGAGCCGCGGCAGCGCGCGCGGCAGCCGTCGCGGCGCTCGCCGGAGCTCTCTATTTCGGTGTCGCGTACTGGCAGTTCGCGAGCTCCTACGTTTGGCTCCCGCTCGTCGTGCCGTTGCTCGTGCAGCTGCCGGGGAGCTTCGGCATGGCGGTCTGGTGGAGCTATCGCGACTTGGCGGCGCAGCGCGAGCGCGTGCGCACCGCACTCGGCTACTACGTGCCGCGCTCCGTCGTCGCGGGTCTCACCGAGGAAACGCTGACCCCGGGCGCCGACCGGCAGCTGCTATATGGCACCTGCCTCGTGACCGACGCCGAGAACTACACGTCGGTGGCCGAGCGGCTGCCGCCCGCTGAGCTCGCGGCGCTGGTCAACGACTATTACCGGGCGATTTTCGGCGTAGTGAAAGCGCATGGCGGCGAGATCTCCGACACGGCTGGCGATTCGATGGTCGCCGTGTGGGCGAGCGGCAGGCCCGATGCCGACGCGCGACTGCGCGCGGCGCAAGCCTCGCTCGCGATTCTCGACGCCGTGGAGGAGTTCAATCGCGCTCACGCCGACTCGCGCTTGCCCACGAGAGTGGGGCTCGAGACCGGCGAGATGCTGCTCGGCAACATTGGTGGCGAGCACCGCTACGAGTATCGCGCCGTCGGCGACATCGTGAATACCGCTTCGCGGATTCAGGGGCTCAATCAATTGCTCGGCACCCGCGTGTTGCTGTCGGCGACAACACTTGCGGGCGTCGAGTGGCCGGCGCGCGACGTCGGCACCTTCTTGTTGCGCGGCAAGCGGTTGCCCGTGAGCGTTCTCGAGCCGATCGCGGAAACCGGATGCCGGCTCGACAGCGGGAGCCTGGCCGAATTCGCGGCGGCGTTGGCTGCGTTTCGACGCGGGGATTGGTCAGCCGCCCAGCACGGTTTCGCGCGTCTCGCCACTCGCTTCCCGGGTGACGGGCCGAGCCGCTACTACGAAGCGCTGAGCCGTGCGACGGGCGAAGAACGGCCGGCGAACTGGACTGGCGCGATACGGATCACGGCCAAATAGCGTCCGCTAAGACGGCCGGATGTTGCGCATCGCGCCGAAATCCACTTGCGTCACGGACTCGCGTGTTTTCGCGCTGCGCACGTTCCGCTCGAGGAAGGCGAGCACGTCGTCGACGCCGGCAACGCACTCGCGCTTCGTGTCCGGTTGCCGCTCGAGCAATTCGCGGAGCATGCGTTGGGTCCTGTCTTGAACTGACAAGGGCACAAGCGTGAGCAGGTCGACCATGCGCAGGATCTTGTCCTGATCCTCGCTCGGCAGGCACTCGACGGTGCGCACTAGCCGCAGTACGTCCTCTGATACGGGCATGATGGTTGCCTCTCTCGGTTGCGCCTCATGGCACGGACCATCTGTACCAGAGGGTGGGCGGCCCGTCTGTCAGGTACCGGACACTTCTCGCAAAAAAGAAAAATATACGAACTTATGTCGTCTCCTTGACAGAACCCGGGACGCGAACCTGCAACGCTTCCTCCACGGTGTCCGCGCACCGGTCATCACAACTAGGAGCAAGCCATGATGAAGCAACTGCGTGTCCTTCTAACGGCGTCGTTTTTGGTCACGGCGCTCGTCTCGAACGCCAACGCGTTCACGACGGACGATAGCGACGGCGCGTCGAGTCCGTCACGTCCACGATCGGATTGGTGCTCGGCCTATTGGAACGGGCAATGGTGGACCTGGCCGTGCTGAGCGGGCGCTAGACCTTCCCGGCCTCGGCAATCATCGCTCGCAACGCCTCGGTGTTGCGGATGACGATCTGCGTGCGCCCGAGGTCGATCCAGCCGAGGCGGCGCCAATCGGCCAAGTGCTGGTTGACGATTTGGCGCGAGATGCCGAGGAAGCGTGCGAGCTCGGCCTGCGAGATCCGCAGCTCGAGATGCCCTACGCGAGCCGCGCGGCCGTGCAACGACGCGAGAATCAGCAGTCGTTTCGCGAGCCGCGCGGGTCCCTCCATGAATGCCGATTCCTCGACGAGCTCGCTCGTCCAGCGCAGCCGCTCGCACATCAGCTTCAGCAGATGGATCGCGAGGCGCGGCTCCTTCTCCAAGAACGGCAGAAAGTCGGCGCGCTGAATCAGGATCAGCGTCGAGTCGTCGAGCGCGATGGCGTTCGCGGTACGCGGCAAGCCGTCCATGACCGCGATTTCGCCGAACGTGTCGCCGGGCTCCATGATGTTCAGAAACACTTCGCGGCCGCCCGACGCGCTCGCACTGATGCGTACGCGGCCGGACGCAACGCCGAATAGTGCGTCGCCTTCGTCGCCTTGCGAGAAGATCACGCTGCCTTTGTAGTAGGTGCGCCTCGCCGCGAGCGCGGCGATGCCTTCGAGCGTGGAGTCGGACAGGCTGCGAAATAGATAGTTGTGCCTGAGCACCGACTTCGGGCTCAGGTGCGTTCGCGGCTCGGAGCCGTCGTCTACTACTGCAAGGCGTACGAGATGGCGCTCGACGCCGAGGCCGTGCGCGTCGCGTGCGACGACCGGCTGCCCCGGATCGCGCGGAAGCTCGTAGGTCGAAAGAAACTCGTACATCCGGCTCACGGTGTAGCCCGCGTACGGATTCTCGTGCATTTCCACAGGTGCACGATTCGTCGGGTTCATCGGCAGGCCGGAAAAGTGGGTGGTGAGAT
>Ga0207675_100003443_pt1 | contig 15468 bp, 10 predicted proteins | sample KBSSwiS42_FD_184305 | JGI IMG/M metagenome (GOLD analysis project Ga0207675, IMG submission 184305) | Switchgrass rhizosphere microbial communities from Kellogg Biological Station, Michigan, USA - KBS Switchgrass S4-2 (SPAdes) (version 2) | ecosystem: Host-associated > Plants > Roots >... | reverse complement strand
CGCCAGGCGCGAGCCGTACTCCATCGAGAAGATCGCCTGCCCGGTCCTGACGATCAGTGCGGAGGACGACCGATTCGGCACGGCCGCTCGAGCTCGATACATTGCGCACAGCGTGGCGCACGGCAGAGCCCTCATCTTCCCCTCCGGTGGCCATGCGCTGGTGGCCCGCTATGCGCAGGCGATGCGCGAAAGCGTCGCGTTCATCAAGAGCCAATGAGCTAGCGCTGCAAGCGCGTCAGCATGGACGCATGCGTGCAATCAACCTATCGCCGGCCGTGCTGATGTCATCGTGGCCGCGCCGGCGCAGAGATTCGCGTTCGGGTGCGCGCCATCGACGGACTGGGGCATACCGCAGGCAGCAGCGAGTTCCGCAACTTCAAGGCCGGTCCGGATCAAACGCACTAGCTCAGCGAGGTGGCCCGACGCGCCGGGACCTCTGCGCCTGCACCGAGCACTGATTTTTCCGGCACCCCCCGTGTGTTAGCACGACCTCCTGACTGCGGCGACAGCCTCGTCGCAATGCGAATGCGGAGGTATTCAGATGCGACCGACGACTTCGCGAACTCGACACGCTATCGCCACCTGGCTCGCTATGCTCGGGATGTTGGCGTGCTCGGCCCCGGCACTGCCTGCCGCCGAGGCCGGCCGGCCCCGTATCGGTCTGGTGCTGGCCGGAGGCGGCGCCAAGGGCGGCGCTCACGTCGGCGTCCTGAAAGTCCTCGAACAGATGCACGTGCCGGTGGACTGCATTGCCGGCACGAGTATGGGCGCGCTCGTTGGCGGCGGTTATGCGTCTGGTATTCCGGCGGCTGAGCTCGAGAAGTTTGTCACCCAGATCGACTGGAAGCGGGTGGTCGGCAACCAGGGACGGCGGGCGCTCGAGCCGATCGAGCAGAAGCGGGAGGGCGCGACCTACAGCAATGATTTCGAGTTCGGGATCAGTGCGGAGGGCGTGACCACACCGAGCGGTCTGGTCAACACGAGCAACATCGAGGATCTGCTGCGCGGCTATGTCGCCAATGCACGGGTGAAGACTGATTTCGACGAGCTGCCCATTCCATTCCGCGCCATCGCAACCGACATGGTTTCCGGCCAGATGTTCGTGCTCGATCAGGGCGACTTGGCGACGGCGTTGCGCGCCAGCATGGCGATCCCGGGGGCGTTCTCGCCGGTCGAACTGGACGGCAAGGTGCTCTCGGACGGCGGCCTCGTCCGCAACATTCCCATCGACGTCGCGCGTGATCTCTGTGCCGACGTCGTCATCGTCGTGAACCTGGTGGAGCCTGCCGCGGACCCGCGCAAGCTGCGCAGCGCAGCGCAGCTCCTCAGCCGCACGATGGACGTGATGATCGAGGCCAACGAGACGCTGCAACTGCAGTCTCTGCGGCCGAACGACGTTCGAATCGACGTGCTCATGGGATCGATCGGCACGGCGGACTTCGAGCGCGTGCCGGAGACCATTCCCCTGGGCGAGGCAGCAGCACGCGCCCAAGCGGAGAGTCTTGCGCGGCTGGCGCTGCCCGAGGCGCAATATGCCGCGTGGCGTGGCTCCGTCACAGCCTCACAGGAGATTGCTGCGCGATTGGCCAGCGTGCAGTTCGGCGGCCTGAAGAACGTCAATCCGGAATACCTGGCGAAGACCGGCGGCGTGAACGCGGGCGATACGGTCGACACTGCAGCGATCAGCCGGGAAGCGCAACGGATGTCGGCGCTGCAGGATTTCGACTCGATCGGCTACCGCCTCGACGGCGACCGCGACTCGCCCACACTCACGTGGCTGCCGCGCGAGAAGAGCTGGGGACCGAACTATCTCAGGATGGACTTCGGCATGTATGCGTCCGAGGATGGCGACCTGACCTTCATCCTCTACGGCAGACACGCGCGCACCTGGCTGAACTCGCTCGGCGCCGAGTGGCGCAACGAAGTGCAGCTCGGCGGACAGGTGCTCTTCGCTACCAGCCTGTTCCAGCCCCTCGACGCTACGCACCGCTTCTTCATCGAACCACGGGCTCAGTACTCTCGCTCATTCGAAGATCTGTTTTTCGAAGACGAGCGCATTGCGCGCTATTCCTTCAGCGACCTCGGCGGGACGCTCGATTTCGGCGTCAATGTCGGCCGCCACGGACAAGCACGAGTCGGCTACGCGTACACGCATCGCAAGGTCAACGTGGAGATCGGATCACCGCTCATGCCGGAAAGCGACAGAGTGGATGCGGGCATCCTCGCATCCGCCGAATACGACAGCCGCGATACTGCGTTCAGCCCAACGCGAGGCATGGCGGCCGCAGCCGAGTACATGCACAGCGACGAATCGCTCGGCGGTGAACGCTCCTGGGAGCGAGCCGAGCTGGGGCTCGGGCTCGCCGTTCCGTTTCGCAGCGACGTGCTCTGGGTCACGCTGGCCGGAGGTTCCGACCTCGGCAGCGATCTTCCGCAGGACCGCACCTTCGCGCTCGGCGGGCCCGGCAGTTTTCCCGGCCTCGAAGTGGGCGAGCTGCGCGTGACGGACTACTGGAACCTCGGCACGAGCTACCTCTGGAAGCTCCAGGACATCTCCACTATCCGCAACCGCGCGCTGTACCTCGGTGCGCGAGTTGCCGCCGGCGAGATCATCGATGCCTTCGGCGACAACGACCGCAAAGAAATCTATGGCGGCTCGTTCTTCCTGACCGGACGCACCGTCGTCGGCCCGCTCACGCTCGGCATCGGCGCAACCTCCACTGACTCGTGGAGCCTGTGGGTGAGCGTGGGCCGGCCGGTCGGGCACGGCACGATTCTCGAGCGCGGCATCTTCCGGTGAGAAAAATTCAGTGTGGCAACAATCAGCATCATTCTGTTTGTTGCTGATGATGTCGCTGTCTTGCGCGGAGGTGCGCAGCGAGATCGACGGCCCGCCGATCGTCGACAACAATTACAACCTGGATCTGCGGCAAGGTCCTGTCCTGGGTTCGTCCCGGAAGGTGGCGCTCGGCGGGACGTATATCGGGGTCGCAGAAGGCATCGCATCCCTGAGTTCCAATCCCGCGGGTGTGGCGTTTCGCCCGCAACGCTCCACAACCAAATTCGACTGGGATTGGACCGCGGGCCTGACCGGCCTGGATAGCGATGATTTCGACAACAACGGCGAGACGCCGCCGGACTACAAGAGTCACCGCATACGCTCCCTCGGACTGCTGGGCCAGTATGGGTCCTGGGGACTGGGCGTATTGAGCGACTCGGAAATCATCGCGCTCGAAAGCCCCGCTGCTGATGACGATGAATACGTCCTGAGCGTCACCTCCGTGACACTCGGCCGGCAGTTCCTCGATCGTGAATTGACGGTCGGTGTCGGGTTGCGTGCCACGACGTCCAAGCTGCGCACCAAGACAATCGATGTGACGCTTGGAAAACTCTCCGGCACCGGTTGGGACGTGGGTGCACTGTGGAATCCGGAACGCGGACCGTGGCGGTTCGGCTTGACCTATTCGTCGTCCATTCGCTCCGATGAGGTACTCGAGACGCCAGGCGACACTCCGGTTACGGTGAACGGGCTGATCATTCCGCAGCAAGTGATCTTGCCTGCGAGTCTGGGACTGGGCGCGTCCTACGCAGTCGATTCGGCGCCATTCTGGAAAGATCACAAGTGGCTGGTGGCCAGTGATCTGCTCTTCACTGCGTCGAGCGCGAACGCGGTGGGTGTTGAGTCGGTGTTGGCCCAGAAAATACAGCCGGTCGGAACGCATGACACCATCGGTGTCCGGCTGGGTTCGGAGCTCGAAACATTACCGGGCCGGCTGCGGCTGCGACTGGGGAGTTATTACGAGCCCTCGAACTATGAAGGCGTATCGAGCCGGATGCATGTGACGGGCGGGTTTGAAGTCCGCGTGTTCCACACGAATATCTGGGGCGATTACGACTGGAGTCTCACGGCGACGGTTGATTCCGCTCGGGACTACCTCAACGTTATCGTTTCAATCGGCTTCTGGTATTTCTAGCCAGCGAGCACGCTCGAGACTGCGACAGCAGGCGCTAGATTGCAGGCGGCTTGGCGGGCGGCGCGAACCAGCGCTCCCTCGCTACAACCTGCACCTCAGCGGGGTCGGTCATATAGTGCGGCGACATGATCTGCACCCCGTGCTCATTGAACACATCCTGGATGTTGGCGTGCAGACCGCTCAGCATGTTGATGCGCTCGGTCGGATCGTCGATGAGCGAGTGGGCGATCAGGCGGTACTCGACGTAGAAATCCGCGAGCGCGGTCTGACGCACGTAAGGCGCGGGATCACGGTCGATGCCGGACGTGCGACGCGCTGCCTCCTCGAGCATCGCATGCACTTGCCGCCACGGCGTCGAATAGCCGATGGTGACGCCGCTGTTGACCATGAACCCCGGGCCCGGCGCTGCGCGGGAGAAGTTCCTGGTCGAGTTCTGCAGTCCGAGGTTGTTCGGGACGAGCACCTCCTCGCCGAGACCGGTGCGGACGCGGGTGGCGAAGGCGCCCATCCCGACCACCGTGCCCTCAGTGTCGCCGATGCGCACGTACTCGCCGGGCCGGAAGGCGCGGGTATACGTGAGGATCAGCCCGCTCACCGCCTGACCGACCAAGCTGGAGGCCCCGATCGACACCGCAAGGCCGAACAGCACCGAGACGCCCTTGAAGGCTTCGGTGTCCGACCCCGGCAGATAGGGATAGGCGAGCGCTGCCGCGAACGCCCAGACGACGAACTGAAAGATGCGCCGGGTGGGTGCTACCGTATCGGCATCGAGCCCGCCCATCGTGATTTTGCCGCGGGCGACGCGATCGAAAAACAGGTTCGCGAGGCGGATGATCAGCCGCGCAATCAGCAGGATCGCGATCACCAACAGCAGGCCGGGAATCGCGTTGGCGATCGAAAGCGCGATGTCGCCGACGATTCCCAGCAGCTGTCCTTCCATCTGCTCGCCCGACGGACGCGTGTACGGGAACTGCAGCAGCGTGAACGTGATCCAGCCGTACGTCGCGACGAACCCCACGACATACGCCAATCCCGTGAACACGTGGCGTGTGAACTGGCTGACTTGCTCGGGATCGAATAGACGGACACCTTTGACATGGAGGCGATCCGCGCGCGCCGCCGCAGCCCCGGCCACCAGCCGGCCGACGCGACGATCGACGACCATCAGCAGCCACAGCAGCCCGCTGTAGAGGGCGAGCGCCAGCACCGCCCATCCGGTTTGGAGCAACAAATAACGGGGAGTGTGCTGCGCTCGATATTCCGCGACCGCCTGTCCCAGGCGCTTGGCCGCTTCCCCGGCGACTATCTGAGTGGTCTCGCCGGCGATCGGATCGATGTCGATACGTGTTACGAGAAAAGCGCGCTTGCCGCCGAGCAGCACCTGCGTCCCCTGGTCGATATCCTCGACCTTGATGACAGGCGATGGGTTCGTCTCGAGAGCATCGGTTATGCGGTTCACGGAAGCGACCGCGCGCTCCGCAGCCGAATATCCGGCGATGGGCCCGCGCACGACGATGACCGTGCGGTTGGCGACAACGATTGGCGCGCTTTCGCGCGCCGCGGTCGCGGTGTCGATCTGGTCCGCGGCGGCGGTCGCGCACGCGATAGCCCACAGTCCGAGTGCGAACAGAGGGTTAGTCGCGAGGCGCATGCGCGAAGTATGCGCATGCGAACGCTGTCAGGAACATGTGTACGAGGGGCGTTCCGCCTTGGCTGGCCCGGTGCGAGGAGCGAGCTACGCTGCAGAGCGCCTACGGACGGCCGCCGCGGTCCTGCGTAGTGCGTCAGGCTCCTTAGTATCCACAGTTACTACGTCCTGCTGTTCCGCTAGCTCGAACGGCTTGATTTCACGAAGCTGCGTGTCGAGAACCGGGAGAGTTGCGTCGGAGGGATCGCTGTGTCCAGCCGAGCGTTCGATGAGGCGTTCCGCAAGGGTAGCGGGGGCGGCCTGGCAGGCGACGATCACATGACCGGCGCCGACGCGCTTGGCTAGTGCACGAAAGAGCTCACGATTCGTGACATCGAGGAAGGCGGCATCAACGATCACATCGAACCCCGCTCGCAGACAGGCTTCGGTGTGGTCAGCCAGTCGCGCGTAAGTGCGGTGGCTGAAGTGCGGCGAATAGATTCCTTCCCGAACTCCCGCCGGCTCTGACTGCGTCGGCTGCATTCCGGCCATGCGCTTGCGCTCCAGGTCGGAACGAATGCGGATCGCGCGCAACTCGGGAACGAGCTGTCGACTCAACCAGGACTTGCCGGAGCCGGACGCACCGTGCATGAGGATAAGCATGGGCCGACGCGGCGTTGCCCATTCCAAGGCGGCACGGATGCGCCGTTGCAATCTGTCCCGGTATGCAGCGGCGCGCGCAGGCACCTGCTCCGCAGCGAGAGCGTCCACTTTGGCGCGCACCAACGCACGATACGCAGCGTAGAAGGGCAGGAGGAGCACGGCTTCGTAGTCGCCCGTTACCTCGAGGTAGCGGCTCAACAGGACCAGCGCTAGATCAGATCGGTCGTGGCTGGCCAGGTCCATGACCAGGAAAGCGACGTCGTTCATCACATCGATCCACCGCAGGCGCGGATCGAACTCGATGCAATCGAAGGGAATCAGCTGACCCTGCAGCCGGACGATATTGGCCGCATGCAGGTCGCCGTGACACTCGCGCACGAACCCATCGCGTTCGCGCATCTCGAAGACACGTTCCAGAGCTTGCGCCGTGTCGTGAGTCCAATCGATCAGGTGGCTCAGCGCCGCCGCATGCTCACCATGGAAATGTGAGAGCAGCTGCGCCAGGTTACCGAACACCGACTGATACATCTGCTCGGTCTTCTCAGGCGCTCGAACTGGCGTCGCAACTGCCGCATCTAGATGGAACAGCGCAAGCAACTCGCCAAGCGCTTCCATTTCGACGTCGTTGATGTCGGCAGCAGCCAGCAGCGTCGGCAGCTCTTCGGAGGCGGGGAATTGCCGCATGCGGACCGCATATTCGATGGCGGGCCCGTCGCCGCCGACCAAAAGTCCGCCGGACGTGCGCACAATTGCTACGACATCCAAGTAGAGCTCCGGAGCGAGACGGCGATTGAGGCGCAGTTCCTCTTCGCACAGCACGCGGCGCCGTTCCAGGCTCAGCGCATCGATAAAATCGAACTTGACGGCTTTCTTGATCTTGTATGCGAAGGTTCCCGTCAGGACGATCCACGAGATATGCGTTTCGCGGAGCTCGATCTTGGTGATCGGATGGTGGAATGCTCCGGCGGTCAGCAGTTCCCGTATCGGGAAGTCCTCAGCACGTGCCCGAGTATCGCTGGTGACTTGTGGCATGACGGCAATCCTCGTAAGCGATGCGCGGTGTCCGCAAGTTGTCGCTGGCGGTAAGCGTAGTCCTCGTGGCGAGTGTTCGAAACCCGCGCCTTCCCGAAGACAGCTAAGCGGGCTTCCGGATAGGGAGTGCGTTGCGGACTGGGCCTTTGTCTCCTTGAGCTGCCTGACGCGTCTGCGGTCAACTACGTAAGCGACCGTGAACTCTCACGGCTGCGCAGCGCAGATAAGACTGTCAGGCTCCTGCTGCAACCATTGGGAATTCCCCGCATGCAACGCACACATGATCGCTGGCAGACACACCCGGACTCCGGCCACAACTGGGCACTGGTGCTCGCGGCAGGAAACGGCAGTCGACTGCAGGCGCTGACGACGACAGCTTCCGGTGTCGCGATCCCGAAACAGTTCTGCTCGATACGCGGGGAAGGATCTCTGCTGCATGATGCCCTGCGCCGCGCTCGAGCCGTGGCAGACCCGAAGCGGATTTGTGCGATCGTGGCGGACCACCACCGCCGCTGGTGGCAGTCGTTGCCTCTCGGCATCCCAGCGTCGAACGTGATTTCACAACCGCGCAATCGCGGCACGGCGAATGGCATCCTCTTCCCACTCCTGCACATCGTGCATCGCGACCCGGAAGCGATGCTGCTGGTTCTTCCCTCCGATCACTACGTGCGCAACGAGGATGTTCTGGCTGGCAGCTTGCGGGCGGCCATGACAGAGCTCAAGCGTGATCGCAGTCACGTGATCCTCCTGGGCATCACGCCCGAGGACGCGGATCCCGACTTTGGTTACATCGTCGTCGATGGCGACAGCCTCGGCGGCATCAGTGCGGTCAGCGAGTTCGTGGAAAAGCCGAATCGCGCGACGGCTCGCGCGCTCATGGCGCGTGGCGGCGTGTGGAACTCCTTCATCTTTGCGGCCAGCGCTCAGGCGCTCATGCGTGCATTCGAGGCTCGCTGTCCGGAGCTGGTCGATGAGATGCGGCACGTCGTGACTTCGTCGGATTCGAATACGGCTCGGGCGCGGCTGGCGCAGCTGTACGACCGGCTGCCCGAACTGGATTTCTCGCGCGATATTCTGCAGCGATCGCCTGAGCTGCTGCGAGTCATGACAGTTCCTGCGTGCGGCTGGAGCGATCTCGGCACGCCAAGGCGGGTCGTCGAAACGGTGAGGCGCTTGCGTTCCACATCCGATGCTTCTGCTCAGATGCCTGCGGCAGCCTTTCTCGATCTTGCAGCCCAAGCCGTTCACGCCACTGCGTGACACGTCACCAGCACAATCAGAAGCGATGACCGACTGATAGACCGAACCCGTACGGGTCTATCTCGATCGTGCCCTGATCGACACCATCGAGCTTCGCGTCGGTGTCGATGTCGAACCAGCGCGCATCGAGGTTGATGAACAAGCCCAGGGTCATAATGCATGAAGCTGACGAGCCAGACTTTTGCTGTACAGCTCGCGGGATAGCGTATCTAGTCGATCCTGCCCGCGGCGGTACCCTCAGAGTCCATCGCTACGAACCACGAAGTCTGGATGAGACAAGAGGATTGCAACGGTTCGTGGTTAGGAGTTAGCTCCCGGAATCGGTCGGACCTCGCACCGGAGTTCAACAGCTTGGTGCGAGAGGGGAACGACGTAAGGTCGCGCACCTTCGTACGCTGCGCTGCAATTCGTCACCTGCCGAGTCTCAGCAATAGAGGTCAAACCCGATGTTGAGTCTAATCGCCCCACCGACGCTGACTCTCGAGGAAGAGACACAGCGCGCACACCTCTTCCATGGCGTGGTTTGGGCAATCGTGCCCATCGCCGTCGCATTCCTGGCGTTGGTCGCGATGAATCAGCCGGAGACGATCTCGCGAGCTGCAGCGGCCGCGGTCTTCGTCATTGTCCTGGGCGTTGTCGTGCTCCGACTCAATCGACGCAGAACGCGCTTGGCGGCCATCGTGTTCGCTACCGGCCTGATCTCGTTGATGACGGCGCTAGCGATCACATCCGGAGGAGGCATGCGCTCGCCCGGCGCAACGATGTATTTCGTCATCGTGGTGATGACGGGCCTGCTGCTCGGAGAACGAGCAGCAGCAGTAACCGCCGTGGTGTGCGCCATTTTGTGTTTTGGCCTGGTGATGGCGGAGAGCTTTGGCCTCCTGCTGCCGGGCATCCAGTACAAGTCGACCACCCTCTGGTGGTTGAGCTGTCTCTACATGAGCATCGTCGTCGTGCTGATGCGCTTGCCCAGACTGGTGGTACGCAACGCGATCCGCTACGCCCGGTTCGAGTTGCTCGAACGCATACGAACCGAACAGGAGTTGCTCGAAAAGCAGAAGCTGTTGCAGACCATGATCGAAGAGACGCCGGCCGCCGTTGCGATGTTCGACACGCAAATGCGCTACATCGCCTACAGCGGCCGTTGGCTGATCGACTATCGACTCGGCAACAGAAACCTCAAGGGCTTGAGCCATTACGAGGTCTTTCCGGAGATCGGCGAAGACTGGAAGCTGATACACAAAAGGTGCATGGCAGGCGCCACGGATTCCCGAGAGGAGGCTCCATTCCCACGGGCCGATGGCACGCAAGATGTTCTTCGCTGGGTGGTGCAGCCCTGGCAAAAAGGCAACGGTGAAATCGGCGGCATTCTGATGCTGACCGAAGTCATTACCGATCGGATACGCGCTCAGGAGGAGCGCAGGTCATTGCGGGATCAATTGCAGCAAGCGCAGAAGATGGATGCGCTGGGCACGCTGGCGAGCGGGATTGCGCATGACTTCAACAATCTGCTGGCGATCATCGCAACCAACGCCGAATCCGGCTGTATGGAAACGTCGAGCGGCGCAGCGGCGCGCAATTACTTCGAAGAAATCAAGAACGCCAGTTCGCGCGCCAACGAGCTGGTCAGACAGATTCTCTTGTTCAGCCGCAAGCAGGACTCGGAACGCAGCACGATCTCGGTGTTGCCGATCGTGATGGATGCCTTGGCGCTCCTTCGAGCCACGTTGCCCGATGTGGAGTTCCGAACAGCTCTCGGCTCGGCGGTTCCCGGCGTCACGGCGAATGCGAACCAGGTTTATCAGATTCTGGTGAATCTCGGCACGAATGCCGGACAGGCCATGCCTGCCGGAGGCGTCCTGACGCTGACCCTGGACCACATTCACACCACCAAAGGCGAAGTCGCTGCGTGCGGTGAGCTGCATGCGGGCGAGTATGTTTGTATCTCCATGCAGGACACCGGCATTGGCATGACGCGGGCGACGATGGATCGAGCATTCGAGCCGTTCTTCACCACCCGGGGAATCGAAGGAACGGGACTTGGATTGTCCGTCGTCCATAGACTCGTGAAGGACCACGGTGGCGCCATTACGATAGAAAGTGAAGTCGGTAAGGGATCGACGTTCCGCGTGTATTTCCCCGTGGTCCGCGCAGACGCGATCGATCCAGCACCGCCACTCGCCGACGGCGCTGCTCGCGGTAACGGCGAGCAGATCCTGTACATCGATGACGAAGAACGGTTGGCGCATGCCCTGAAACGCCTGTTGGGCATCTTGGGATATCGCTGCACCGTCTATTCCGACCCGCAGATCGCCGTGGACGCATTCCGGGCCAATCCGGATCAATTCGACGCCGTGATTGCGGACATCACCATGCGAGGGTTGTCCGGCATCGACGTCGCGAAAGAGTTGCGCGCAATTCGGCCGCGAATTCCGCTCGCCCTCACCTCCGGCAGGGCCAGCCAGGAGACGCTCGATCTCGCCTCGTCACTCGGTTTCAATGTATGGCTGGAAAAACCTGCGACCGTCGAAAAGCTGTGTCACACGCTCGATCTGTTGTTGCAAAAGCCAGTCACGCAATCGCGAGACTAGCCACTTCGCGTCGAATGAGCGCGCCGCGAAGGTAATTCCCTTTCGGGCCGACAAGGTCGCCTCGACCGACCGGACGACGCATCTGGCGTATAGGGGTAGGGGGCGCCGGCGTGGACCTCTCTCACGCTGGCGGTGACCGTCAAGATCCGGAAGGCTAGTCACGAGCGAATCCGTGATGCTGCACATGGCAGGTCCGGTCATGGGTAAAAGCAAGCAGCACGCCCGATATGTCGCGCGATGAGCAGGTGTGGCCGTCGGCCACCCGTTTTGAATTGGATTGCGAGGTCCTCATGAGGCGAGTTGCCGCGCACTTCAGCGTCTGGTGCGCGATTCTGTGCTCGGCGCTGATCGTCTTCGCCACGGTGACTGCCTGCTCCTCACCGAAGCCGCAAACAACTCCGCCGCCCCAGCCAGCGAGCGCTCCACCGAAACCGCCGCCCAGCGCAGAGGCGAAGCCAACTCCCGCACCCGCAGCGTCAGCGCAGCCGCAGCCCAGTCCTTCCACGACAGTAGCCGGCGCCAAGATTCCGCCCGAGCAGTTGGACTCGCTCGTCGCACCGATCGCCCTTTATCCCGATCCACTGCTCGCGCAGGTGCTGGCCGCTTCTACCTATCCGCTCGAGATCATTCAGCTGCAGCAGTGGCTCAAGAAGAATCAAGGCCTGAAGGACAAGGCGCTCGCCGATGCGGTGTCGAAGCAGCCCTGGGACGCCAGCATTCAATCGATGGCTGCCCTGCCGGACCTCGTCGATCGACTGTCCAACGACGTGCAGTGGACGACAGATCTCGGCAACGCATTTCTTGCCCAACAGAAGGATGTGATGGATGCCGTCCAGCGCATGCGCCAAAAAGCCCTGGACAAGGGCACGCTGCAATCGAACGAGCAACAGAAGGTCGAGAAGCAGACCGTCGAGAGCGGCCAGACGGTAGTCGTGATCGAGCAGGCGAATCCCGAGATCGTCTATGTCCCCTCGTACAGCCCGGTCGTGGTCTACGGTCCGCCCATCTATCCGTACCCGCCGATCTACTATCCCTACTACCCGCCGGGCGCCGCGTTTATCACTTTCACCTATGGCTTCGCCATGGGCGCGTGGATGAGCGGCGGCTGGGGCTATGGGTGCGGTTGGGGAGGCAGCACCGTCTACATCAATCATCACAACACCTTCGTCGGTGGAGTTGGAGGAGTTGGCGGAGTGGGTGGAGTTGGCGGCGTGGGTGGAGTTGGCGGTGTGGGTGGAGTTGGCGGCGCGGGCGGTGTGGGTGGCCCAGGTGCCTCACAGCCCAAGGCAGGGGGTGCCGGTGGACGTTCGGACTGGCAACACAAGCCCGAGCACCGAGGCGGCGCGCCTTACGCGGATCGGGCAACCGCGGACCGATTCGGCGGAAGCGCCCGTGGCGACTCCTTCGCCACTCGCCAGGCAAGCGCGCAGCAACGGGTCGCACGGCAGGGTGGCAATGTTGGTGCAAGTGGCGGTGCGGGCAACCGCGGCAGCGCGAGCAACCGCGGCGGCGCGGGCACATCCAACCGTGGTTCCGGTGGCACCGGTGGCGGCGCCGATCGAGTCGGCAGCCGCGATCTTTCCGGTAGCAGCGGCGGCAACCGCAATGCCTTCGGCGGCGGTAACTACAACGGCTCGCGTGCGACTGCTTCCGGTAGTCGCGGCGCCTCGAGTATGGGCAGGCGCGGCGGCGGAGGGCGACGACGATGAGTGCCCTGTGTTGGAGACAGCGAGTGCCGAACCAATCAAAGCCTCTTTTCCACACGCTGCTTGACGTGCTGCGCATCGCGCTGGGTGCTCTCGTGTGCTCTGCCGCTGCGGCGCTCGCCGCCGAGTCCCCGGCCGCCGGCGCATCTGCCAAGTCTTCCGCGCCACCGCCGGGCGTCCAAACATTCGATACGCCACAACAGGCCAGCGCGTCGCTCATCGACGCCGCAGCGGTATTCGACCAGACGCGGCTCATCAACCTCGTCGGACAGAGCGGCAGGGACGTCCTGCTCACCGGCGACCTCGAGCACGATCGTCAGCGAGCGAAGGACTTCACCGCGCAAGCCGCCAAGAAGAACTCTGTCGTCGTCGAGCCGAAATCTGGCGCGCGTGCCACCATCTTCGTCGGCGACGAGGACTGGCCCTTCCCGGTGCCGGTGGTGAAGTCCGGCGACAAGTGGTTCTTCGACGCCGTCGCGGGTCGGCGCGAATTGGTGTACCGGCGAATCGGTGCGAACGAGCTCGATGCCATCGAGGTCTGCCGCGGCTATGTCGAGGCGCAAGACGAATACGCGCAGCGCAAGCGCGAAATGTATGAGGTCAATGAGTACGCGCAACGCATCATCGCGCGCCCCGGCAAGCAGGACGGACTTGCTTGGCAGAACGCCGATGGCAGTTGGGGCGGACCGATCGGCGAACACATCGCACGCGCCATCGAGCAGGGCTACTCGCCCGGCGCGGAGCCCTATCACGGTTACTTCTTCAAGATACTGAAAGGCCAAGGGCCGGCCGCGCGGCTCGGGCAGATGGACTACGTGATCAAGGGCGTGATGATCGGCGGCTTCGCGCTCGTCGCGGCGCCGGCATCCTATGGAGTCACGGGCATCAACACGTTCATGGTCAGTTACGACGGCGTCGTCTACGAGAAGGACTTCGGCGCGCAGACGAGCGAGCAGTTTCAGCAGATGGAGCTGTTCAATCCCGACAAGTCGTGGGACCTCGTACCTGAGAGCGATTGACCTGCAACCTGCAGTTGGGTGTTTGCCGAATTCCCTTTCTCTCGCCTACCCCAACTACGAACCAGTGCTGGCGCACCTCGTTCATCACGCGCTGCGCTATCGACGAAAAACATCTGCATGACTTGCGGGTGCCCGAGCTACGGATGTCCCTGCTCGCGGATGTGCAGAACATGTCAAGCCGCACCTGTAACGAAAAAGGGAGCGCCATGTTCGTGCGGTTACTGGTGTGCTGGGCGTTGGCGTTGCTTTCCCCGGGAACTCTGGCTCAGACAGCGAACAGCGATGCGGCATCGGCCGATGATTCCGCAACACCGCGCGACAGATCGCCGTGGCTGGCGCTGCCATTGCTCCAATCGAATCCCAAACTCGGCACTTCCGCCGGCGTCCTGGGTGGATACATCCACCAGTTCGACGCAAAGTCGCGACCTTCCATCTTCGCGATGCAGGGACAGTACTCGGATACCGACTCGATCATCGCAGGAGGTTTTGCCAGGACCTCATTCGATGAGGATCGTCAGCGCTTGATCGCGGGACTCCTGTATGGGTATGTGAAGAACGACTACGACGACTACCTGGGAACCGGCGTACCGCTCAAGTCCAACGCCGAAGTGCATTCGTTCATCACACGCTATCTGTATCGCGTCAAAGGCAACTGGTTCCTGGGTGCGCAGGCCACGTACCAGAATTTCGCGATCGAAGGTGAGACCGAGTTCGACAACGAGGTGATCGACATTCTGGGAGTCAGGCCATACCGGTCAGGCGGGATGGGCCTGGTGGCCTACTATGATTCGCGAGACAACGAGAACATGCCGACGCGAGGCTGGGTGCTCAATCTCAGCAACATAGCGTACCGGGAGACATTCGGAGGTGAGGAGAACTTCGATGTCTACCGCGCGGACATCCGCTACTTCGTGCCGCACGGTGACCGCAACGTTCTAGCCATTCGCCAGCTGAACCACTTGACCGATGGTGCGCCCACTCAGACAAAAGCAACAGTTACGCTTCGCGGTTACAAGCCTGGTCAGTACAACGGCGACTACATGTCATCGATCGAAGTCGAGGAGCGGTGGCGGCTTGCAGAGAAGTGGACAGCTACGCTGTTTGCGGGCGTCGCCCGCACGTATGGGGGTGATCAATCCTGCTCGGAGGAGAACCGCTATCCCGCCTGGGGTGCAGGCTTGCAATACATTCTGAAGCCCATTCAAGGCATCGTCGCAAACCTGGAGTATGCGCAAGGCAAGGACGGGAACTATGGCGTCTACTTGAAAATGGGATACGCCTATTGAGCGAACCCGCGCTAGGTCATCTTGCTGTCTCGAAGCTGAGCCCATGGCTCAACGCTCCGATCTCGATGAGGTCTGCCAACCCCTCGTAGCGTCCTTACTCCTGATCGTCCCGTCGCCGCTCGGTATGGTTGAGGTTGTCCTTCCGCTTCAGTACCTCAGCACTGCGAAGCTGGCGGAGCTCATGCATGCGGTAGGTAGTGTGGATGGCCAACCCTAACGGGATAGGCGAGCATCGCGTTGAAGCTTGATGACTTCCTGAAGAATCGCCATCAACGCGGCAGCGCTCATGCCAAGCATCAGCACACCGTTC
>Ga0207675_100003441_pt1 | contig 15478 bp, 13 predicted proteins | sample KBSSwiS42_FD_184305 | JGI IMG/M metagenome (GOLD analysis project Ga0207675, IMG submission 184305) | Switchgrass rhizosphere microbial communities from Kellogg Biological Station, Michigan, USA - KBS Switchgrass S4-2 (SPAdes) (version 2) | ecosystem: Host-associated > Plants > Roots >... | reverse complement strand
TGCGCTCCCCTGTACCACTCGTCGTGCCAGTAATTTGCCGGCCTCCTTGCCGGAGCAGGCGCCGATTCCCTCCGCAAGATTTGCGACCGGGAGGGAGCGGGCCGCGTGATTTTCGCGGTCTCGAGGCGTGGCGGGCGCGCCGTTTCGCCCGGCTCGAGCGGTTCGTCGGCGGCACCGCCATTGCACTGGCGGGCGGCGTGGCATTCCCGATAAGAGAGGCCGTCCCGCTCGCTCCAACCATCAGGCGCTACGTGGTCGAGGCGCCCCTGGTCGCGCGCAAGCGCGAGGCGGGACACTTCGTGATCGTCCGCGTCGCGGAAGGCGGCGAGCGGATTCCATTGACGATCGTCGACGGGGACGCCGCCGCGGGCACGATCACCCTGATCGTCCAGGCCGTCGGCAAGACCACGCGCCAGATGGCGGCGCTGCGGGCCGGGGATGCGCTGGCGGACGTGCTCGGTCCCCTGGGGAATCCCACCCCCATCGCCGTCCACGGCGCGGTGGCCTGCGTCGGGGGCGGGGTGGGCACCGCGGAGCTGCTCCCGATCGCGCGCGCGCTCCGCGCCGCGGGCAACACGGTGCACGCGGTGATCGGCGCGCGCCACCGCGAGCTCGTGATCCTGGAGACGGAGATGGCTGCCTGCGCCGAGTCCCTCGCCGTCACCACCGACGACGGCAGCCGCGGGCGAATGGGCCTCGTCACCGGTCCCCTCGAAGAGCTCATGGAGGCTGGGCGCATCGACGCCGTCTACGCGATCGGGCCCCTGGCCATGATGCGGGCGGTGGCCGAGCAGACGCGCCCCCGGCAGGTGCCGACGTGGGCCAGCCTCAACGCGCTCATGGTGGACGGCACCGGGATGTGCGGCGGGTGCCGGGTCACCGTGGGCGGCGCCATGAAGTTCGCCTGCGTGGACGGCCCGGAGTTCGACGCCCACGCCGTGGACTTCGACGAGCTGCTGCGCCGCTCGCGGATGTACGCCGCGGAGGAGCGCATCGCGAACGAGCGCCCGCACGCCGCCTGCGCTCCCGGGATTGTGGCATGACCGTCGGGACGAGGCCGGCGAACCCCCTCAAGCCGCCCGCGCGCGTCAAGATCCCCCGCCAGCATCCGCACGAGCAGCCGGCGGCGGCGCGCGCCGCGAACTTCGACGAGGTCTCGCACGGCCTCGATGCCCAGCACGCGCTCATGGAGGCGAGCCGCTGCCTGGAATGCCCCGATCCCGCCTGCATGCGCGGCTGCCCCGTCGGCGTGGACATCCGCGGGTTCATCCAGCACCTCCTGGTCAAGGACTACGCGGGGGCCGCCGCGCGCATCCGCGAGGCCAACGCCCTGCCCGCCATCTGCGGGCGCGTGTGCCCGCAGGAGTCGCAGTGCGAGGCGACCTGCACGATCGGACGCAAGTTCAAGCCGGTGGCCATCGGGCTCCTGGAGCGGTTCGTGGCGGACTGGGAAGCCGAGCAGGGACCGATCGTGCCTCCGCCTCGCCCGCCCGCGCTCGGCCTGCGCGTGGCCGTGGTCGGGTCCGGCCCCGCCGGCCTGACCTGCGCCGCCGACCTGGCGCGGCTGGGTTACGGAGTCACGGTCTTCGAGGCCCTGCACGCCGCGGGCGGCGTCCTGCGCTACGGCATCCCCGAGTTCCGGCTGCCCAAGACCATCCTCGACCTCGAGCTGGAGCGCGTGCGCGCGCTCGGAGTGGAGATCCGGACGAACGTGCTCGTGGGCCGCACGGCCAGCCTCGACGAGCTGTTCGCGGAATGGGGCTTCGACGCCGTGTTCCTGGCCACGGGGGCGGGAACCCCGACGTTCCTGGGCATCCCGGGCGAGGGCCTCTGTGGCGTGTACTCGGCGAACGAGTTCCTCACCCGGGTGAACCTCATGGGAGCGGCGTCCTTTCCACTTCACGACACCCCCGTGAAGATCGGGCGCGAGGTCGCGGTGATCGGCGGCGGCAACACCGCGCTCGACGCCGTGCGCACGGCCCGCCGCCTCGGGGCCGAGCGCACCTTCCTCGTCTACCGCCGCTCGCGCGCCGAGATGCCCGGACGGCTCGAGGAGATCCGGCACGCCGAGGACGAGGGAGTCGAGGTCCGGCTCCTCACGAATCCCGTGCGCATCGTCGGCGACGACGAGGGCTGGGTGCGCGGCCTCGAGTGCCAGCGGATGGAGCTGGGAGAGCCGGACGAGTCGGGCCGCCGGCGTCCGCTGGCCTGCGCGGGCAGCGAGTTCCTGCTCCCCGTGCAGACGGTGATCGAGGCCATCGGCCAGCGGCCGAACCCGATCATCCAGGCCACCACCCGCGGGCTGGCCGTGGGCCGCGGCGGCGTGGTGACCGTCGACGACGCTCAGCGCACGAACCGGGCGGGAGTGTTCGCGGGCGGCGATCTCTCCCGCGGCGGGGCCACCGTGATCCTGGCCATGCGCGATGGGCGCCGGGCCGCGGCCGCCATCCACGAGTACCTGCAAGGGCGGGCCACGACTCCGCAGGCGATGGAGGTCCAGTCATGAACGTCGGCATCCCTCGCGAAACACGTGTCGGCGAGCAGCGCGCGGCCCTCACACCCGCCGGAGCCAAGGCCCTGGTCCAGGAAGGACACCGCGTCTGGATCGAGCGTGGCGCCGGCAGCCGCGCCGGCTTCGAAGACGCCTCCTATCAGGCCGCGGGCGCGACGATCGCCTACACGCGGGACGAGCTGTTCGCGAGAGGAGACGTGATCGCCGCCGTCTTCCCTCCGGAGCCCGCGGAATACGAGGCGCTGCTCCATCCCGGCCAGACCGTCATGGCGTTCTGGATGCTTCCGGCCAGCGGCCGCGCGGACGTCCTCGCCCTGCAGCGATGCGGGGTGAGCGTGATCGGCCTCGAGGCCATCGCGGACGCGGAGGGCCGGGCGCCCGTGCTCGAGAGCATGTCGGAGATCGCGGGCGGTCTCGCCGTCACCGTCGGCTCCTGCCTCCTTCTCAACGCCTTCGGAGGCAAGGGTGTCCTCATGGCGGGAGTGGCCGGCGTGCCTCCGGCCCAGGTGGCGATCCTCGGAGGCGGCGTCCTCGGCCGGTCCGCGGCGCGGGCGGCCGCGGGAACGGGCGCGCAGGTGATGCTCCTCGACGCGCGCATGCAGCCGCTGCGCGCCGCCGTGGCCGAGACGCGCGGGATCGCGACCATGCTGGCCACGCCGTCCAACATCGAGAAGGCGCTCTCCTTCGCCGACCTCGTGCTCGGGGCGGTCGCCGTCCGCGGCGAGCGTGCCCCCGTGCTCGTCACGCGCCCCATGCTCGCGCTCATGAAGCCGAAGAGCGTGATCCTCGACCTCTCCATCGACATGGGCGGTTGCTTCGAGACGTCACGTCCCACCTCGTTCCCGGAGCCCGCCTACGAGGTGGACGGGATCCTCCACTTCTGCGTGCCGAACCTGCCCGCGGCCGCGGCGCGCTCGGCGACGGTCGCCCTCACCAACGCCCTGCTCCCCTACTTGATGGCGATCGGCCGCCTGGACGTGGAGCGCGCGGTGGCGTCGAGCGGGGAGCTCCGCCGGGGCGTCTACATGTACCGCGGCGACTGCGCCCAGTCCGCTCTGGGCCGGGCCTTCGACCTGCCGGGCGCGCCCATGCCCTGGGTGATGGGGTGACCGCCATCGCCTCCTGGGCGGAGAGCTTCCGGCAGCGCGTCACGACCGCGGAGGAGGCCGTACGTTCCATCCGATCCGGCGAGCACGTCTGGGTGCACGCCGGGTGCAACAACCCCGAGGAGCTGGTGCGGGCCATGGTGGCGCGCGCGCCCGAGCTGCGGGGGGTGGAAGTCACCCATCTCATGACCTTCGGCGGCGCCCCCTATGCCGAGCCGCGCCATGCCGCGTCCTTCCGTCATCGCGCGCTCTTCACCGGGGCGAACGTGCGCGAGGCGGTCCACGACGGCCGCGCGGACTTCGTCCCCGTGCACCTCTCCGAGATCCCTGCCCTCGTGCGGACGGGCGACCTCAAGGTCGACGTCGCCCTGATCCACGTCTCGCCCCCGGACGAACACGGCTTCTGCTCCTTCGGCGTCGGAGTGGAGTGCACGAAGGCGGCCGCGGAGCGGGCACACACCGTCATCGCCCTCGTGAACCGGCGGATGCCGCGCTCCCTCGGAGACTCTTTCATCCACGCCTCCCGCCTGACGCACGTGGTGGAAGTCGACCGGCCGATCCGGGAGCTGCCGGGGGCCGGTCGCGTGGGGCCCGTAGCCCGCGCCATCGGGGAGCACGTGGCCTCCCTGATCGAGAACGGCAGCACCCTCCAGATGGGCATCGGCGAGATCCCGGATGCCGTCCTCCTCTTCCTGGCCGGGAAGCGGGACCTGGGCATCCACACCGAGATGTTCTCGGACGGCGTGGTGGAGCTGTTCGAGCGCGGCGTCATCACGGGCGAGGCCAAGACCCTCCATCGCGGGAAGATCGTGGCCTCCTTCGTGCTCGGGTCGAAGCGCACCTTCGACTTCCTGGACAACAACCCCGTGGTCGAGTTCCACCCGACGGACTACGTCAACGACCCGTTCGTGATCGCGCAGAACGAGCGCATGGTGGCCATCAACTCGGCGCTGGCGGTGGACCTCACCGGCCAGGTCTGCGCGGACTCCATCGGCTGCGCGATCTACTCCGGGTTCGGAGGACAGCTCGACTTCATGCGCGGGGCCGCGCGCTCGAAGGGCGGCAAGCCGGTCATCGCCCTCCCGTCCACGGCCAAGGAAGGCCGCGTCTCCCGCATCGTCGACGTCCTGGGCGCGGGTTCGGGTGTCGTCACCACGCGCGCGGACGTGCACTACGTCGTGACCGAGCACGGCGTGGCCTCGCTCCATGGACGGAGCCTGCGCGAGCGGGCGGCGGCCCTCATCGAGATCGCCCACCCGGACTTCCGCTCCGAGCTGCGCGAAGCGGCTCGGCGGCGGAAGCTCGCCTGACGCGCATCCGCTGCGCCCGCCGAGTGGGACGCCGGCAGTCCTTGCGCGTCCCGGACGGCAAGTCGCGGTCCATCGTCCGGCGCGCGTGTTGCACTGAGCGCGTGCAGGAGGCCTGCGTCATGAAGAAATCGGAAGCCGTGCTGGAGCGACCCTCTTCGGCCATGTCGCTCGTAACCATGAAAGCTCTCGTGTACCACGGACCGGGGCGGCGGGCCTGGGAGGACAAGCCGCTGCCCTGCGTCCAGAAGCCCACCGATGCCGTGGTCCGCGTGACCACCACGACCATCTGCGGGACCGACCTGCACATCCTCAAGGGCGACGTGCCGACGGTCACGAACGGACGCATCCTCGGCCACGAAGGCGTCGGGATCGTGGAAGAGATCGGACCCGGCGTGACGCGCGTGAAGAAGGGCGACAAGGTCCTGATCTCCTGCATCACGTCCTGCGGCACCTGTCCGTTCTGCAAGAAGGGCATGTACTCGCACTGCGAGGACGGCGGGTGGATCCTGGGCCACCTCATCGACGGGACCCAGGCCGAATACGTCCGTATCCCGCACGCCGATACCAGCCTGTATGTGCTCCCGGCCGCCGCGGACGAAGCGGCCATGGCGATGCTGAGCGACATCTTCCCCACCGGCTTCGAGTGCGGCGTCATCAACGGCCAGGTCAAGCCCGGGGACACCGTCGCCATCGTGGGCGCGGGGCCGATCGGCCTGGCCGCCCTGCTCACCGCCCAGTTCTACTCGCCGAGCGAGATCGTGATGATCGACCCCGACGAGAACCGCCTCGAGATCGCGAAGTCGCTGGGAGCCACGCGCACCGTGAAGGCCGTGGGCGAGGACGCGGTCCGCGCCGTCATGACCCTCACGAACAACGCGGGCGTGGACGTGGCCATCGAGGCCGTGGGCGTTCCCGCGACCTTCGACGTGTGCCAGGGCGTCGTGGGGCCGGGGGGCCGCATCGCCAACATCGGCGTCCACGGGAAGTCCGTGGAGCTCCACCTCGAGAGGCTCTGGTCCCACAACATCACGCTCACGACGCGACTGGTGGACACCGTGACCACCCCCATGCTCCTGAAGCTCGCGCTCAGCGGGCGCCTGCAGCCGCTGAAGCTCGTCACCCACCGCTTCCGTCTGGACGAGGCGATGAAGGCCTACGACACGTTCGGGAGCGCGGCTCGGGAGCGTGCCCTGAAGGTGGTGCTCAAGAACGCGTGATGGCCCGGCCGCAGACGGTGCGCCGTCCGTGTCCGCGGGCGGCGCACCACGAAGGCGGGCACGGTGGGATCTCTTCAACCAGGCCCAGGAGGGCGCGATGGAACGCTTCGGGATGACGAGGGACGGCGAGGGCAATCCGCACCTGGAGGTACCGTGCCGCGGGGCGACGCTGCTCCGCCATCCCCTGTACACCAAGGGGACGGCCTTCACGTCCGAGGAGCGAAGCGCATTCGGGCTCGAGGGCCTCCTCCCCCAGGCCGTCAGCACGCTCGAGCAGCAGGGGCGACGGGCCTACGCCAACATCGCGCGCAAGGCCGACCCGCTCGAGAAATACGTCGGCCTGGCCGCCCTCCAGGACCGCAACGAGCACCTCTTCTACCGCGTGCTCGTCGACCACATCGAGGAGCTCCTGCCCATCGTCTACACGCCCACTGTGGGCGAGGCCTGCCAGACCTACAGCCACATCTTCCGGCGCGGCCGGGGAATGTGGATCACGCCCGGGCACCGGGGCCGCATCGCGGACGTGCTCGGCAACGCGCCTTTCGAAGACGTGCGCCTCATCGTGGTCACGGACAACGAGCGGATCCTCGGGCTCGGCGACCAGGGCGCGGGGGGCATGGGGATTCCCGTGGGCAAGCTCGCGCTCTACACCGCCGCCGCCGGCATCCCTCCCTGGCAGACCCTGCCCATCAGCCTGGACGTCGGCACCGACAACCAGGCCCTCCTCGACGACGACCTCTACCTCGGCTGGCGCTTCCCGCGGCTGCGCGGACCGGAGTACGACAGCCTGGTCGAGGAGTTCGTGCAGGCGGTGAGGCGCCGCTTCCCGCGCGCGCTCCTGCAGTGGGAAGACTTCAAGAAGGCGAACGCCTTCCGCCTGCTCGACCGCTACCGGCGGACGATCCGTTCCTTCAACGACGACATCCAGGGCACGGCCGCGGTCGCCGTGGCCGGAATGCTCTCCGGCGCCCGCGCCACCGGAACTCCGGTGACCGCGCAGCGGGTGGTGATCCTCGGCGCGGGCGCGGCGGGCGTCGGTATCGCGCGCCTGGTGCGCGCCACGCTTCAGCGCCACGGCCTCACGGGGGAGGCGCTGGCCTCCGCCGTGGCCTGCCTCGACACCCACGGGATGCTGGTGGCCGACCAGCACATCGCGGACGAGCACAAGCGGGAGTTTGCCTGGCCCCCGGAGCTGGCGGCCCGACACGGCCTCCCCGCCGGAGCCCGCCGCGACCTGGAGGGCGTCGTCCGCGCCCTCCATCCCACGCTCCTCATCGGCACGTCCGGCGAGCCCCACACGTTCACGGAAGCCGTCGTGCGCGAGATGGCGCGCCACGTCGCACGCCCCGTGATCTTCCCGATGTCGAATCCGACGAGCAAGAGCGAGGCCGTCCCCCTCGACCTCCTGGCCTGGACGGAGGGGCGCGCGCTCGTCGCCACCGGCAGCCCGTTCGCTCCCGTCGCGCACGATGGAGGTACGACGGTCATCGGCCAGGGCAACAACGCCTTCGTGTTCCCGGGCGTCGGGCTCGGCGTGCTCGTGTCGGATGCGGACCAGGTCACGGACGGAATGTTCGCGGCGGCGGCGGCGGCGCTGGCGGCCGAGGTCAGCACGGAGGATCTCGCCGCGGGCAGCCTGTTCCCGCCCGTGCGCGAGCTGCGTCGCGTCACCGCGCGCATCGCGGAGGCGGTGGTGGCGCAAGCGCGGGAAGAGGGTGTGGGCCGCCCGCTGGCGGACGACGCGATCCCGCAGCGCGTCCAGGAGGCCACGTGGGATCCGGCCTACGTGCCCCTCGTCGCACGAAAGACGACCGCGAATCCGGAAGTCGCGGAGGCCGTCCCCGTGTGACCGGCGCCGACGGCCCCAGGAGGTGAACCGTGGTCCGAATAGCTCGCATCCTGTGTCCCGTGGACTTCTCGGAGTCCTCGCGGCGCGCCCTCGAGCGCGCTGCCGTCCTCGCTGGTTGGTATGAGGCCGAGCTGGTGGCCCTTCACGTCGCGCCTCTGCCGCCGGCCCTGCTCTCCCTCGCCCCCGGGGTGAGCCACGCGACCCTCGAGCCGTTCGACGTCGAGGCCATGGCGGGCGAGCTGCAGAGCTTTACGGCGCAAGTGGCGGCGAGGCGCCCCGGACTCCAGTTGATCGTGCGCTCGGGCGCGGCCGCGCCCGTCATCCTGGACCTTGCCCGCGAGATGGGGGCCGACCTGCTGGTCCTCGGGATTCACGGCCGCTCGGGAGTCCGGAAGCTCGTGCTCGGCTCCGTCGCCGAGAGGGTCGTGGACAAAGCGCCGTGTCCGGTGCTGACGGTCGCGTTGGCGGCGGAGGGGAGCCCCGATACTCCCGTGTTCCGGCACGTCCTGTGCGGTGTCGACTTCTCCGAGGCCTCCCGGCGCGCGGTCGAGCTGGCGATCTCCCTCGCCGAGGAGGCGGGCGGGCGGCTGACCCTGATGCACAGCGTCGAGTGGGTGACCGACGATCGGCATCCGACGCCGCCGGCCACCTTCGGCGTGAAGCTCTACCACCAGTCCCTTCTCACCGAGGCGCGCGCACGGCTCTCCGAGCTGGTGCCCGCGGAGGCCAGGGACTGGTGCCGGGTCGACTTCCGCGCTGCCTGTGGCGAGCCGGCGGCGGAGATCCTGCGCGCGGCCGAGGCCGAGGGTGCCGACCTCATCGTGATCGGGGCCGACCGGCCCGGGCCGATCGATCGGATGCTCTTCGGCTCGGTGGCGCCGCTCGTCATCCGCCAGGCCGCCTGCCCCGTGCTCACGGTGGGAAGCCGTTGCGCCGGCGCGCGACACGAGGCCCCGCATCGACCCGCCCCTGTCGCCGGTCCCGCCGCGGGCCCAAACTAGCCGAGTTCGTCAAGGCCAGATGGCGACGCCCGCCGGCTTCAGGAGGCGGCTCCCCACGACCGGGCTCACGCCCGCGGGAATCGGCGCCGGCTGGTCGCTCGAGGAGAAGTTCGAGGCGATCCAGAAGCCGTCGCGCCAGTCCACGAACAGGAGGTCCGGATAGTCCTCGACCGGCACGCCCGCGCCCGCGAACACGCCGCGAACGACTTCGCGTTCCAGTTCGTGGGTCTCCGTCTCCACCCCGACGTACGTGACGGTGCCTTTTCCGAGCGCGCGCGTCACTACCGCCGCCTCGCCCGCGTAGAACTGGTCGCCGTAGCGGGCCAGCACGCGCGATCCCGCGCCGGGCTTCAGGATCTCGGCCCAGGCGCTCCAGGGATGAGTCTTCCCGGACAGCGCCGACTTCACCGCTCCCTGATGCGGCGCGGGCAGCACGTCGTAGCCCTCGATGCGCGCGCCGATCAGGTCGAGGATGGGCGCGGCCCAGGGCCCTTCCCAGAGGTGGGCCTGGCGGTCCTTGGCGCCCGTGCGCGCGGAGAGGATCAGGTGACCGCCGTTCTCGGCGTAGGTCCGCCACCGCTTCACCAGCTCCGCGTCGACGAGCGCATAGGCCGGCGCCACCAGGAAGCGGTAGGGCCCGAAGTCCTTGTCCTCGGTGATCACGTCCACCGGCGCCCCCAGCCGCTTCAGCGCGCGCTCGTATCCGAGCAGGTGGCCCATGGTGCTCCAGCGGCTCGTCTGCGGGTGGTTGTCGAGGTCGAAGCGATTGTCCACGTTGTAGAGGATCGCGGTGCGCCGGGCCGCGTAGGCGGCGGGCTCCTTGGGTGCCGCGGGCCGCAGCTCGCGCAGGCGGCGGATCTCGCCGATCGCCTGCACGTACTCCTCGCCGCCCCGCGTGAGGGTGACGCCGTCCGTGCCGACAATGCCGTGGTGATATTGCTCGTTACCGAAGAGCGGCTGGCGGTAGCGGTAGGTGCAGAGCAGCTCCGATCCCAGCGCGAACGTGCGCAGGATCCAGCTCCGCACCGCGCCCGGCAACGGCAGGGGATTCACGCTGCCCCAGTTCACCTGCCCGGGCTGCAGCTCCATGAGGCCGTGGTGGCCGTTGATCGCGCGCGCGAAGTCGCCCATGAACGAGATGGCCGTCCCGTCGCCCAGCCGGAACCCCAGCGGACCTTCGCCGAGGTCGCCGTGCACGGGATAAAGGGTCCAGGTCACGATGTCGAGGTCCCGCGCGGAGAGCGGCGGAGACACGTCGCGGTGGAGGTGCATGAAGTTCGTCGTCACCCACTGGTGGGCCGTGTTCCGGCGGAGGAGGCCGGCCTGGAAGCGGATGTAGTCGGCGGCCTCCTCGGCGAACCAGCGCTGGAAATCCAGGAGCGCGTGCTCGTTGACGCCCGCCACCAGCTCGTCCGGGTTGGGGATGTCGATCTGGTCGAAGTCGCCGTAGACCTGCGACCAGAACGCGGTGCCCCAGGCCGCATTCAATCGGTCGATGGTGCCGTAGCGCGTGCGCAGCCAGGCGCGGAAGCGGTCGCGATCGGGATCCGCGTACGAGTAGGCGCGGCCATAGTGGCTGAGCTCGTTGTCGATCTGCCAGCCCCAGACGGCCGGGTTCGCACCGAAGCGGCGCACCATCTCGGTGACGACGCGCTCGACGTACCGCCGGTAGACGGGCGAGCTCCAGGTGGCATGCTCGCGCCCGCCGTGGTTCATGCGCCGCCCGCGCGCATCGACCATCAAGACCTCGGGATGCCGGCGCACCAGCCAGGCGGGCGGAGTGGCCGAGGGCGTGCACAGGACCACCTTGAGCCCCCGGGCGGCGGCCAGGCGCACGTTCTCCTCCAGCCAGCCGAAATCGAACCGGCCTTCTTCCGGCTCCATGAAGGCCCAGGCGAACTCCCCCATGTGCACGAACTCGAACCCGAGCCGCTTGATGTTCGCGATATCCCGCGGCCATTGCTCCTTCGGCCACGCCTCCGGGTAGTAGTAGACGCCGGCCGTCATCATGTCCTTGGCGGGGAACCAGGCCTCCTCGGCGAACGACGCCGTCGGCAACGAGACGATGACGAAGAGCAAGACGATCGACTTGTGCACGGACCCTCCTCCAGGCTCGGCGCCCACCGTCGATCTTCTACGCGCGGCGGGCGACATGCCACTGGGCCGTTTGCATCAGCCGCTATACTCGAAACGAGGAGCCCATGAGCCGCGAGGTGCCGCCCAGTCCGTCGGGAATGCGCGGCCTCAAGCGCGACCCCGCCCTCGTCCCCCTCTCTCGCGACCATCATTTCGCGCTGCGCCAGTGCCTCTGGCTGCGCCGAGCCGCCGCCGGGCCCGAGCGGGGCCACGCCGCCTCCGTCGCACGTGAGTTCCTCGCCTTCCATCGCACCGAGCTGACCGCCCACATGGAGGACGAGGAAGTTGTGCTCTTCCCGGCCGTCGAGGCCTTCGACCCCGAGGGGACGGCCCGGCTCCAGCGGGAGCACCGCGAGATCCACGCGCTGGCGTCGCGGCTCGAGGAGACGTTGAAGACAGGGCAGGATCCGCGCGCTCTCATGAGCGACATCGCGTCGCTGCTCGACGACCACATCCGCTACGAAGAGCGCGGCTACTTCATGGACGCACAGGCCCGGCTCGAGGGTCCCTCGCTGCGCCGGGTGGGGGCGCTCCTCGAGGCGCGGCGCGTCGATCGCTCCCCTCTCCTGGATCAAACGGACCATGGTCCGTCCGGCGCGGCCGGCCCATCTTCCAGTTAGCTCGCGCCGGAACTCCGGGGGCGTCCACCGGCGCGGCGAACAGGAGGCGCGTCAACCGTAGATGGACGTTTGGTTGAGTCGTGCAACTGACGGAAGAGTCACCCTGACCGGGTGACGGCTCGCGACCGAGGTCGCAGCCAATCCTGCCCCGCTGCGGAGCGTGACGTGCGACGACGACTCCGCAGCGGGGCTTCCTCGTCCGGGCCGCCTCGACCTGGATCAAACGACCCATCGCGCCGCGACAACCGAAGGCGCATCTTGTAGACAGCCCACGCGCACCGGCCTCCGGTCCACGGCTGCGGCGCAAGGGCTCTCAGGAGCTGCTCTCTCCTGCCCGCCGCGAGGCGCGACCGCAAGACGCGCTCCGCGGCGGGATCCTTTACCCGCGGGAGAGCCGCTCGGCGTCGGCCTTCACGATCCGCAGCGACTGGCGGCGAATCAGCACGACTCCCGGCGACACCAGGGCCCAATATCGGCGGAACCGGGAGCGGGCCACCGCGTCCGTCAGGAGCACGCGGGTCTCCGTGTGCGCGATCGACTTCCCACTCCCGACCGGCTGCGCGGCCAGCGTCCAGACGATCTTGGCGTAGCCGGGCGCGTCGAAGGCGGCGAACTCGTCGGGGGGAAGGCTCCAGAAGCGCACGTTCGCCTCCCACGGACGCGTCACCGCTCCCATCACCAGCTCGTGCCCCGGCTCCTCCGCCAGCAGGCCCCAGCCGAGGGACAGGCATTCCCGCACCAACGGACGAGACACGTCCTCGCGCTCGCCCCTCGCGTGCAGGAGCAGCTCACGGCCGCGGAAGATCGCACGCACGAGGCCCGAGCGGCGGATGTCGAGCTCGCGGGCGGCGGCGTAGGCCGTGGCCGCCGGGGCCTCGACGCCGATCTCGTGGTATTCGCGCACGTCGTAGACGGGCAGGAAGCGGTCGAGAAGCGGGTCCGTCCGGCCCTCTTCCCGGTGGGCACCGAAGCGATACCAGTTCCGCGCGACGAGCCCCGCCCCGGTGAGGGTGGCGAGGCCCACCGCGCCCCCGACGATTCCGGCAGCTCGCCTGGTGGTCGTCGTCATGATCACCTCCTTGACCGTACGCTCGGCGCATCCGGACGCGATCTCAATGACTCATCCGTCTCAGGCACGCCTTTCGACCGGCCGCAGGATTTTCGGAAGGAGCCGCGGGCCACGCACGTTTTCCGGGTCCGTCGTCATTCGCGTGGCGGAGGACGTCCCAACCGCTTGATCCCATTGCGCTTGGCGAGGGGCCGGACGACATCGATCTCGGAACGGACATTGCTCTTGCAGACGGTGCGAGGTGACTCGTGATCCGCATTCGGCAGATCCTCTGCCCGGTCGATTTCTCCCCCTTCGGAAATCCGGGCGCGAGGGAGCGAGCATGACCGAACGAGCCGGACACCCGCAGTTCCGTGAGCTCTCCCGTCCGGAGTGCGAGGCCGTTCTGGTCCGGAATTCAGTCGGCCGCATCGCCTTCGTGCATGCCCATCGTCCGGACATCATTCCCATCCACTACGTCTTCGCCGGCAGGGCGATCTGCGGCCGTACCGCCCCCGGGACGCGCCTGGAGGAGGCCAGCCAGAACTTCAGCGACTCGTGGCCCGTCGCGTTCGAGGTGGACGAAATCGAAGGGCTCTTCCGCTGGCGGAGCGTGGTCGTGCACGGGAATCTGCACGCGGCCGCCGAGGGCGACGCGGAGTGGCAGCGCAACGTACGGGAATGGGAAGAGGCAATCAAGGCCTTCCGGATCCTGGTGCCGGAGGCCTTCACCGACCGCGACCCCACGGCCTTCCGGGAGATCCTGCTCCGCATCGACGTGGCGGAGATCAGCGGCCGGGAGGCGATGCCCGGACGGCTCACGCGCTGACTCCCATCTGACGCCGGCTATTCCCCCGCGGGGAAAGGCGCCGCGACCACCTGGTTCCTCCCACGGTGCTTCGCCTCGTAGAGGGCGGCGTCGGCCGCGTCGAGCAGCCCTTCCGCATCCGGCCGCGCCGCGACCAGAGTGGCGACCCCGACGGAAATCGTGACCGGAACCGCATCCTGTTCGGCGACCAGGCGCCGTAGCCGGTCCCCCAACGCGATCGCCTCGGCCGCGATCGTGTTGGGGGCGAGCACCGCGAACTCGTCCCCTCCGATGCGCGCGGCCATGTCGGTCTGACGGCCGTCCTTCCGCATGGCGTCGGCCACGGCGCGGAGAGCGAGGTTGCCCGCGTGATGGCCGCTACGGTCGTTGACCGCCTTGAGGCCGTCGACGTCGACCAGGAGCAGGGACAGCGGTCCCCCGTAGCGGCCGGCGCGCGCGACCTCCTCCGCGAGCCGATCTTCGAACGCGCGCTGGTTCCGTAGACCGGTCAGGGGATCGGTGCGCGAGAGGTCCGCGAGGACATCGGCCTGGCGGCCCAGCACGTACCCGAAGGCGAAGAACACGACCATGGTCGAGGCGGTCACGTAGAGGAACGCCGCCGAGTCCCGCTCCAATTCGAAGCGGAGCGCCGTCGCGCTCGCCTCCGGAGCGGCCGCCAGGCGCAGTCCGAGGAGACCGAGGGGGGCACCCAGCGCCAGCACGATGCCCGTGGCCGCGTAGCGGAGGCGCCGGGGCACCCTCCGGAACCGCGAGGCGATCAGGCGCGGCCGCGTGGTCCGGAACTCGCCGATCGTCGATCGCAGCGCCATCGAAATGTCCGCTATGGGCGGTCCTTCATCCTGGCCGCAGCAAGTCCCGGGCCCGGGTCACGCGCGGCCGGAGTCGCTCGAACGCCCGTCCGAATTGCGCGCGCCACCCCTCGCCCACGCAAGGGCTGCGCCGCGAGACGGCGGTGCCACTCTTCGGGTGGACACCGTGTCGCCGGCCCCGATCCGGGGAACCTGGTCAAAGTCGTACGGATAGCGCCGCCGGTCCGGCCGGACGCGCTCGTCTCGCCGGCATGGGCGGGACCCGGCATGGGTGATGCACTTCGCTCGCGTGAGAAGTCACACGCGCCCATGCGACCCTGGATGCAATACCTGATCGCGTTCCTCGTGCTCGCTCACGGCTTCATTTACGTACGCATAGGGCCGATTGCCTCCCGCGCGGTGAAGGGTTGGAGCGGCCGCTCCTGGCTCCTGGGCGACACCATCACCGGCACCCACCTGACGTCGCTCGTGGCCACGCTCCACGTCCTGGCTGGCGTCCTGATCCTGGCCTGCGCCGCCGCCATCGCGGCCGGCGGTCTTCTTGCCGGATGGTGGCCACCACTCGCCGTCGCGGGAAGCGTGATCGGGATCGCCGCCTTCGCGGTCTTCTGGGATGGTCAGGCGCGGCTGCTCTTCGAGGAGGGCGGCGCGGGCGCGCTCATCAGCCTGCTCCTTCTCGCCAGCGCCCTCGCTTGTCCCGGCGCTTTCGCCTGACCGCGGCGCAGGGAGCCGGGCCGGCGTCGGTCCCCTACCGGGCCGTCTGCTGCAGCGTGCGGAGGTATTGACTCAGGTTCCGGATGGCGGCGTCCACCGTCGCCTCGCCGGTGCCTTTCGTCTTCTTGAAGGCGTCACCCCAGGCGGGCATGTCCGCCGTGCCGTGGCCGCGAACGCTTTCGCCAGCCTGGATGACCTGCACCACGCGGTCCTGGGGGAACTTGCCACCGCTGCGCTGCGCGAGCGTGGTCAGGTCCGGCACGGGAACCCGAAGGTCGCGGGCGAGCGGCCCATCCCCCTTGGCCTGCGGACCGTGGCAGGAAACGC
>Ga0207675_100003440_pt1 | contig 15478 bp, 10 predicted proteins | sample KBSSwiS42_FD_184305 | JGI IMG/M metagenome (GOLD analysis project Ga0207675, IMG submission 184305) | Switchgrass rhizosphere microbial communities from Kellogg Biological Station, Michigan, USA - KBS Switchgrass S4-2 (SPAdes) (version 2) | ecosystem: Host-associated > Plants > Roots >... | reverse complement strand
CAACATCTTCGGTAGGCATAAAGGTGAGCCAGTATCCAAACGGGCAGGCCATCGATCATATTCTTTTATATGCTACAGACAATGCATCGTATGATACTACAGAATGGCATTTTGTAAAATCAGTTCCTTATACCGGCGCCGGCACAGAGTTAAGTATAACCGGAACAGAATTGGCAACCTCCTTTGGAATAGCTCCGGGAGACTTGACCCCCGGTGGTGCATACACGTTTTATACCCGCATTGTAACAACAGAGGGATATAGCTTTGATGTAAACACAACTGGTGATAATGGCGGCGGTGGATTAGTGACAGGACCTTATTATAACGCTGCTTTTTCTTTTACTGCTTATATCGTTTGTCCGTTTGTCGGGCCTGTTGGAGGAACATATAAAATTGTGAGAGATGATTGGGTTGACTGGGTACCAGGTGATTTGGTTCAGGTAACAGACGGACCTGGAACAAATCAAATCGATCTTAGTGCCGTATGGCCAAATCCAGCTTACGGAAATATTGTTAACCATTTAATAGTTGACATAGACCCCGCAACAGGAACTGCTACAGTACCTGAAGTTGTTTTTGGTCACTACAGTGCAGATTATACAGCTGTAGGCGCCGGCGACGGTGGTGTTGCTGGTTATGTCTTTTCCTGTACAGGCTACATCACCTTGAACATAAATATTTCCGGCGATCCGTATAAATTGATTTTGCAAAAGCAATAATTGGGTAATTAATAAGTATATAAATAAAAAGTCCCGCTTATATTTCGCGGGACTTTTTATTTATAGCGCGGAATATATTATGTATGTCCTGTTTGCCAAATTCGTGTCTATAAAAAGCTTTGTAAGCAGGCCGCGAGGGTTCTATTGTTTAACGTAATGCAACCCGGCAACCCCGCAATCAAAATTTATATTTTCCACAAGCTTTAATTGGATGGAATGGGATATGTCTTTGAATAAAGGAATTCCTTGTCCAAGAATTACCGGGTTTACAAATAACCAGTATTCATCAATTAAATTATGCTGCATCAGTAAATGCGAAGCAGAAGGACTGCCGAAAATTAAAATATTTTTACCCGGTTTGGTTTTTAATTTGTTTATCTCTTCAACAGCATTATCACTGATAATTGTTGCCTTATCCAGGTACTGGCCTTTCATAGTTTTTGATAGTATTACTTTCTCTACTTTATTGTACCAGGTTGAATGTTCAATATCGTGTTTGGTTGCGTTGGGCTGATCGCCTGCAGTTGGCCAGTAACTTTGCATCATCTGGTAGGTTACTCTTCCGTATAAAGCAGTATCCGCTTCTTCTGTGCGCTTTGCAGCATAGTCAAACATTTCATCATTCAGTTTTATCCAATCCATTTCTCCATTTAGCCCTGCAGTAAAACCATCCAGTGTTGTGTGCATGAATAAAATAATCTTTCTCATAACTGCATTTTTAAAAATCAATGAAGTTTAATTTCTTATTTATTTAAAAACTCTTGTATTGCAATAACCGTCATTCCAGGCATTTTACTTCCCGCTACTGCTGTACATATTTCACCAATGAATGATCCATGTGTTCCCGGCAATATCATCAATTCAGCACCAGGAATGAGGTGCGACATTTTTATCGCATGCTCTACCGTTGCCACATCATGTGTACCGCTGATAACCAATGAAGGCGCTTTAATAGAAGCCAGGTCCTTATCATCCCAATCTTTGAAATTCAGCATCCGGTTTTTATCCCTGTTAAACATTCTTAGCAGTCCTGTTGAATCATTACCGGGTATTTGCATATAAGCAACCTTTAAAGGTCCCGGCATATTATCCAGGCTTGCATGTTCCATACCTTCAAAGAAGCCGGGGATCATTCCTTCCCTTTTATAAAATGATGAAACGATAACCAGCTTATTCACTATTTCAGGATGCCTGATTCCGATTTGCATGGCAGTGTTACCGCCATTGCTGAAACCTAAAAAACTTGCTTTATTAATCTTCAGCGAGGCAAGTAAAGAAGCTACATCATCTGCATCCTGCTCAAAAGATGAGGCCGTATCTCTGTCTTTAGTATGTCCGTGCGACTGTAGTTCAACCCCAATCACTTTAAAATGCTCAGCCAGCAACGGTAGTATATTGCTGAAAGAGGTTTTAATAGTAGAACCGCCGCCATGAATTAAAACCAGCGGCTCGCCTTCGCCATAAATTTCATAATACATTTGAATACCATTTGCTGGTGCATATCCGCTTATGCTATCTTTTTTTGTTTGTTTACTTTGTTTTTCCGCTGTCATATTTGTATTTGTTGAGCTGTTGCAACTTAAAAGAATGAATACTGTTAAAGCCGGTATGATGATTTTTTTTATCATTTCTGAATTTTATACAAACCTACAATCAGAAGATATACTTCACGCGGTGTGAAAATGACAAATTAAACGGCCGATTGCGACAAATTCATTTTCTTCCCGAAGCTGAATATTCAATTCGTCGCATTAAAAAGAATATCGGACTATAAAGCTCTGCCGGGTTTGTGAAACGGGTTTAATTTTTTTTTCATTATGATTGCTTTATGAATACCTTATTGATACTCCATAGTAACCTTATTGATACCTTATGGTTACGTCAGTGTTACGTCATCCTTACGTCAGGGATACCTTATCAGAAGCCATGAAAAAGATTATGTTAAGCGACTTTCTTCTTCCAGGTATTTATAAATAAGAGAATATTTAATCAGTAACAGTAAGGAATGAAAGGGATGAGTATAAATATTTCCCGCCGTTACTGAAAAATTTCCGATAATCGCAGCCTATGCTTTTTAATGATATCATCGGTCAGCAGGAAGTGAAAACGCAGTTGCTGGAACTTGTGCAGCATAACCGGCTCAGTCATGCATTAATCTTTCTCGGCAGGGAAGGAAGCGGTGCATTACCATTAGCCATTACATTCGCGGAGTATATCAGTTTAACTCCAGTGTCCGGATCACCTTCCGCTTCTCTATTTGGTGATGCACCTGCAGCAGCTCCTGTTTTACCTGCAAAACCCGCCGATGCTGACAATTGGATGCAAAAGCAAAACGGATACTCCAAAATAAGAGACCTTGTACATCCCGATATTCATTTCTCCTATCCTGTTGTTACAAAAAAAGCAGGAACACCGCCTGTGAGTACAGATTATATCAGTGAATGGCGGGAGTTTGTAAAGGGCTATCCATACGGAAATGTATACGATTGGCTGCAGTTTATCGGCGCCGACAACAAACAGGGAAATATAACGGCGAATGAATGCAATGATATTATTCATAAGCTGAGCCTTAAAAGTTTCGAGAGTGAATACAAAACACTTGTCATGTGGATGCCGGAATACCTCGGCAATGAAGGCAACAAACTGCTGAAACTGATTGAAGAGCCGCCTGCCAACACATTGTTTATTTTGGTAGCAGAAAATGAATCGCAGATATTGCCGACTATTCTCAGCCGCTGCCAGCTTATCCGCATACCATCTCTGGAAACAAAAGATATTGAAGACGCTTTGATCAGCCGGAATAAGACAGACCCGGCCATAGCCAGGCAAACGGCCAGCGTAAGCGAAGGCAATTACCGGGAGGCGTTGCAAATGCTGCAACACGCTGATGAGGACTGGCAAGGCCTCCTGCGCGACTGGCTGAATGCGGTATTAAAAACCGGCCCGGTGGCACAAACCAAATGGGTGGAAGAGATCAGCAAACTGGGCCGTGAACGACAGAAACAGTTTCTCCGCTATTTTAATCATTTGCTGGAACAAGCCATCCGCCTTGATATTATGGGCGATAGCTTTTACCTGCCCGAAAAAGAAAAGGATTTTGCGGAACGCCTGAATAAAATCGCCACTCTTCCCCAGCAGCAGGCCATTATCGAAGAACTGGACAAGGCCGCCTATTATATTGAGCGCAATGCAAACGCTAAAATCCTGTTTCATGCCCTTACTATTAAGCTTTACCACATCATTCAGGACAAAATTGTATTTTTGACAACTTGACCCCGGGAGAGTGGTGTTTTTTGAAGGATAGATGGGTCAGGCAACTATTGAAGAGGATGATTTTGTAGCCGGCTTAATGAATTCTATTGAGCATTTGTTGTGTCACTCACTTATACGTTCTGTTTATTATTGAGCTTTAAGCCTTAGGCAATAAGCTTTAAAAAACGTAAATATCTTTAAATGAGTGATATCGATGAAGATTACTTATAAGTCTTGCAGCCTATAGCTTATTGCCTGTAGCTAAACAGCATAGCGATATGCAGCACAAGAGTGCGACGCAAGAGAAGCTAAATAGAAATCCTGCAGCTGGCCCCATAATAAGATTTCATCCCGTCAGTTTATATTTATTCTAATTGATTCACGCATGAGTTGTACTAATTGTGGAACGGCGGGTGGCGGAAAGCCAAACGGTTGTAAAAGTAATGGCGGGTGTAGTACCGGGGGGTGCAACCGGATGAATTCGCACGACTGGCTGAGGAACCTGCCTATCGCGGACATTGACAGCAGTTGCAAAGTGATAGAAGTATCTTTCAACAATGGCAGCCGCAAAGATTTTTTCCGGAATGTGACACTGCAGCAATTTGATAAAGGTGACCAGATCGCCGTAGAAGGCGTGAGTGGATTTGATGTAGGCGAAGTATCATTAACAGGCGAGATCGTACGCCTGCAGATGAAAAAAAGGAATGCAAGGGAAGACAATCCTGAAATGAAAAAAGTATTGCGCCGCGCCAGCGATCGCGATATTGATGTATGGAAACAAAATAAAAGCCGTGAACCTGAAGCTGTGATCCGCAGCCGTGCCATTGCAAAGCAGTTGAAACTGGATATGAAAATAAGCCAGGTGGAAATGCAGGCAGATGGGCGGAAGGCAACTTTCTTTTATATCGCAGATGGTCGTGTTGATTTTCGCGAGCTGATCAAGGTATACGCTTCGGAATTCAAAGTGAAAGTGGAAATGCGCCAGATCGGTGCGAGGCAGGAAAGCGCAAAGGTGGGTGGCATAGGTAGTTGCGGCCGTGAATTGTGTTGCAGTACATGGCTCACCGATTTCAAATCAGTAACTACAACAGCAGCCCGTTACCAGAATTTATCCATCAATCAAAGTAAGCTGAGCGGCCAATGCGGACGGTTAAAATGCTGTCTCAATTATGAACTGGATACTTACTTAGATGCATTGCAGTTCTTTCCTGAAAACTGTGAAATGATACAGGTGGCAAAAGGAAACGCAATACTCATTAAGAAAGATATTTTCAAAAACCTGATGTGGTATATACTACCGGATAGTAATAAACAATATCCTGTGCCGATTGAAAGGGTAAAGAAAATAAAATCACTGAACCAGCAGGGTGTAATACCTGAAGAACTGGAAGCAGTGGAAGTAACTTCCAGCAAACCGAAAGAAATAGAACCGGAATTTGTAGATGTTGTAGGGCAAATCAGCTTACGTAGTTTAGAGAAAGCAGACAAGAAACGGAACCAACAGCAACATCAGCAACGGCAAAACCGCGATCAGCGGCCACAACAACGCCAACAGGGTAATCAAGGTAACCAGCAAAAAGGACAGCAGCAGAACCCAAATCAGCAACAAAACCCGAATCAACAACAAAGGCCCAATCAGCAACGGCCTCCGTTTAATAAAAGAGGAAAGTAAGAGTTGGAATTATCTTACCCGGTAGTGCCGAGAGGTTTCTAATGATTCTATAAGTAAGTTATTTTACTGCATTACAAACCCCCTAAACCTCGGAAACGGCTACTCATTACTGATTACTCATCATTCATTACTGGTTTGTTTTAAATTTGAGCATTCACAGCTCACTATTCCCCATTTACAGTGAAACTAAGACGGAGATTAATGAAAACATTTATAATACTGGGCATAATATTGTTTGCCTGGCTTGTATTCGCACAAAGCTGTATGAAATTTCATATTGATGATGCGGAAGCAAAAAAACAATTTACAGAAGCAGGCGTGCCTATACAATTAGACAATGTGGAAGTGGATGGCTTTAATATGCACTATGCAAAAACGGGTAATGATAGTTTCCCCACTTTATTTTTTGTGCATGGTTCGCCCGGCAGTTGGGATGCATTCAGTCAATACTTAAAAGATAAAGAACTGCTCGCAAAGTACAGGATGATTTCAATCGATCGACCCGGTTTTGGTGATAGCGAATTTGGAAAAGCAAAGGATCTGGAAGAGCAATCAAAATTGATAAGTCCTTTACTTGCCTTCTTTAAAAATAATAAACCGGTCTATGTTATAGGTCATTCATTAGGCGGACCGATGGCGATTCGTTTAGTAGCGGATAACCCCAATTATTTTTCAGGGATAGTTTTGCTTGCGGGCTCAGTGGACCCCGGCGAAGAAAAACCTGAAAAATGGAGGCCCGTATTATATAAGTCACCGCTTAAGTTTATTGTGCCTGGCGCTTTCCGCCCCAGCAATGAAGAATTATGGTACCTCAAAAAAGATTTAAAAATATTGAAGAATGATTTCTCAAAAATTACCTGCCCTGTATACATTGTTCATGGAGAAAAAGATGATATGGTGCCTGTAGGTAATGCAACGTATGCAAAACAAATGCTGGTAAATGCAAAAAAAGTGGAGACGACAATATTACCAGGTGCCAATCATTTTATTCCGTGGGCACATTATAAGGAGATTAAAGAAGTGTTGATGAGATTGGGAGATCAATAATCTATTTAGTGAGAAAAACAAAAAGCCATCAGCTATTGGACTGATGGCTTTTATTTGGAAGAATATTTACAATCTCTAATCTTTTAGTCCAAGGTAGGCCTGAACTTCTTTATAATTGTTCCAGTTAATGACTTTAGCTGTTCGTGCGGTAGTGCCACCGGGTATTAAAATATACCTGAAGGGTACATCAGTAAGATCGCCATTTGAATATAGCTGAATACCATTCAGGAAGAAAACAACGTCTATAAACAGTGATCCATTATTAAAAGGGAGTGGGAATACGAGAGGATCTGTAGCATCTCCGGCATTTACATATACTTTTATTTCTCCCTTATTAAGCATATCAAGATCCAATTTAGCTGCCGTAATATTTGCGAAATAACCAACAGTATCTATTGTGGCGCCATTATGTACGGTATCAGGAATCCAGGTGGCTGTATCTATCCAATCTGAATAAATAACATTAGCTGTTCCGGCAGGTCCGGCAGGTCCGGCTCCTCCGGTTGGCCCGGCTGGTCCGGCTGGTCCGGCTGGTCCCGCATCGCCTTTTTTACACGCAACAAAGATCAACATCGTCGCACACACAAGGCATGGTAAGAGTAGTTTCGATTTTTTCATAATTGTCATTTTGTTTGATTAAAATAGTTGTGATGCTTATTGAAATTAATGAATTCTGCTTTTAAAACTGTTCGTGCCCGGTACTTATATTTTATATAATTGCTATTTCTTAAAATGGGTAAAACCAACTGATCCACGACCGTGCATCGGATACAGCAACCATATCATAAGTAATATCGCTGGTTTGTATCAGGTAATACCCGCCCGCCTGTGCAAATTTTGCAGATGTGGCATCATAGGCAGCCTGCGCCTCCGGCGGCACAGTACCCAGTGTCCCGAGCAAGCTGAATGTTACTCTTCCATCAGCCGTGAAATTAGGCGCCCTGTATGCAGCGCCAAAGTTCAATGCCAAACCGGTACTATCTTCTGTAATAAAACCAGCAAGGTCATAAGTTGTCGCGCCGCTGGTACCAAAGGCAGGCCAGAAAACCATGAATGAATAATTAGGTATTTGCTTAATATTGAAAGCATCATCCACTCCGTTCACATGAAAGCCGTCAATAGTGACCCAGTATTCATCATTTGTTTTTACTTTTAGCCACCACCTGCGCGGTGCCTCAGTATCCAGCACCAATGGTTTTATTACACCGGTTATAGTAGCGGGACCGCCACCGGCTGTAAGATTAATTGTATTGGTACCTGATGACCAGGATAAGCCGGTGAATTCCGTAATAACTGTACCGCCGTTTATTACAGGTTCTCCGAAGCCAATGCCGTTGAGCGTATAGTAGAATGTTGTGGTTAGGGTATGAATACTCCCTTGTGCATCTGTCCAATTAAATATAACAGTTTTGTTCAGCGGATCGATAATTACATCATAACCTATCCCCCCGATAGTAAGCCTCTTAAAATACTCAAGAATTTTTGAAAAATTTTCCTTCACTAAATTAATATTGAACTGGCCACTGGTATAAGAAGTAGCCTGCTCTGCATTCGCTTTTGTCAGTATCATTTTACTTCCGTTAACTCTTCCCGTTAATTTTATTGTATCTGCAGAGGTCGAATCATTAAAATAAAATTCAAAATCAGATAACAATCCGGCACCAAGCGTTCCTCCATTTACAGAAGCATCCGGATCAGAAAGTACGTGGATATACGAATAGGTATCGAAAATGAGGCTGGGCTGCTGTAACGCTTTTAACCTGTAACTGCTTTCTTTCACAGTTACAGCAGATGCAGAATCAAAATCAGAAACCATCTGTACCCTGTTTGCATCATTGAACTTCAAATAAAAGAAATAAGCGCCGCCACCCTTCGGGTATAAAACAGCATTCCAACCGGATTGGGCCCCGCTTAGTTGCGACTGATAGTTCTGAAGAGCCTGGTTTATTCTTTCATCGGGTGTTTGATCAAATACGTGATCTTCATTTTTCTTACACGCTGAAAGAAATACAGCCACCACAAAAAAAAGCAAAAGATATTTCGTCATACACCTTGTATAAAACAGTTATCAATAAAGTTGCGCTACAACCGCTGAACGAACTCTTGTCTGCAATGAATAAAAATCTATATTCCAGACCTGTTTATAATAATTCACAATAATTGATTCTTTCGACCGCAATCGGGCAATCGCTTGTTCTTTTGTCGTCCCCCGGTCTGTCACTCCATCCGGTATGGACGCGATTAAATCTTCAAACCATTGCCTTCCATTTATAAGCATAAAGGAAATAGTTTCCACAAAATCATCATCACTGTTATTCATTGCATAGGCACTTACAAAACCATCTCTCGGCGCATCTTCATCTGTATAGTCAGTCCAGTTTGTTGTAAGCAGGCTGGGATTAAGGTTTTTAAAGTCTTGCGGGTATAATACTGTTTGGTGAAGAATGTGGGCAAACTCGTGATTGATGGTATGAAACATTTCCTTTGCCCAAAATGTGTCGGCAGCATTATACCCGGCCATACCTTTCACTTTCGTATAATTTATCGCAAGCAATATTATTTTTTTGCCGCCTTCCGCAACGCCTAGTTTTATTGTCTGGTTCGGCCCAAATGCCGGACTGCCTATCATGTAAAAATATTTCGGCGTTGTTTTTTTGAAGAATGGTTCACCTGCCTCAGCTATATATGGGTTAATCCATACCTGCCGCACTGCACTTAGTACGGGAACGATATATTCTTCTTTCGGCGGTACGAGTATAGATGTGATATCGGCGACATCCTCAAACTGATCCCACTTATACTTTACTGAAATATTGTACGGCGTGGTCAGGGTGTCGTTTATCCAATTATCAATAGCAGTTGCTGTCCACGTATCACCACCCAGGCCATTAATATTGTCGGCATCCGCCGGGTTGATTGAATCTTTTTCGCATGAAGCAAACAACAAACAACCCGCACATACAACTATTAAGTTCATCCATCTTTTCATACAACTCATTTGAATAGTTTACCTGTTTAAATCATTTATACCGGAAAGCTTTACCTGGTCCGGCAGTTTCAGCAACCGAAGTTTATCATCAGGACCGATCGTAATAGTACCTGTCACTACATCACCACTGCCGATGAGATCATGGCTTATAGGAATACTATAACGCAATACATCAAACCATCTCATTCCTTCGTGTATAAATTCGGCTCTTTTTAATTCCAGTATATATCTTACCAGCGCATCCTGTACATTTAGTGAATTGCCATAATGAGCTGTTACCTTCGACTGTGTGATAGTGTTACCTGCAGGAAGATTGCCAGGCGTTACATTCAGCAACCTCGTGCTCATATATGTATTTAAATCAGCAATCGCTGCATCATAGTTTCCCAAATAGGCATTGGCTTCAGCTTTATTAAACAACACTTCTTCTGTTGTAAATAATGAAATCGTTCCGTAGGGCAATCCATAATTCGCAGTTGGATTAGCAAGAGCAAAATCAGTATAATTTAATTTGGGGATCGCCGGATTTTTTTGTGAGCCGACAAAAGTTCCAAGATCCAAAGCCCATGCACCTCCTGTAACGGCAATAGATGTATTCAGTATTTCATCTTTTATTGTGGTAGTAAGCGCATATCGGTATGTAGCGTAATTAAGTCCGTAATTATAAATGCTGACACAGGTAACCAATAATAAATTGGCTGGTTCTGTTGTTTTCTGGTATTCCGCCGGCAGGTTATTAATGCCGGTGGCGATATAAGTTGTATTCCACGGGCGAAGATTGGGTAGGAAGACAGGAATGGAAGTGGATGCATACTGCACTGCCTTGGCATAATCTTTTTTGTACAGGTAAAACCGGGCGGCAAATGCATTGGCAGCGGCCTCATTAAAGTGATAACGGGGAACAGTATACGAATCATCAGTGATCAAAGGCAGACCCTCCAGCAAATCCTTTTCTATCTGCTCGTAAACATATGCAACTGTTTTTCGGTCGTACAGTTTGATGACAGTAGTCTCCGGTTCTGTAACATAAGGTATACCCGGATCGGAAGAAGAAGTAGTCGGGTTATAAGGTTTGGAGTACAAAGTAACCAGCATAAAATGCGCATAGGCTCTTGCCACCAATGCCTCTCCTTTCTGATCCTGATAATTCTCCGGGTCTGGTGCGCTGTTGCAAGCCTGCAGTGCTTCGTTACAGGCAGCTATTGCATTGTAGCACGCAAACCAGTAATTATCCGGAGAATCCTGGTCAGAGTTTGACACAGTTTCAAAATAGTATGGATCCCTGTTGGTTGGATCAATAGTTCCCGTTCCTTTATCTCCGGCATTATCCGACATCGCTTCATTAAATGCCATATAACTTCCCAACGGATAAGCAGAAGCCAGTAATTGAGATACCTTTTTCGGATCGGTGAGTTTGGCCCTGTTATCAGGCTCTTTTTCCAAATACTTTTTACAGCCAGCCATCATCAGCGAGATGCATATAAAAAGATATAGCGCTGTCGTTTTCATAATCTTTTAATTACAAACCTGCTTTTAGTGATAAAGTAATTTGTCTCTGCAGCGGCTGTGCCACGCCACCTGCATTAAAAAATTCGGGGTCCTGGCCTTGTAATTTTTTGTCGGAATAAATCAGCCATGGATTGATCACCGCCACTGAGAGGGCCGTTGTTTTTAAAAAGCCGCTTTTCTTAATAAAAGTCTCCGGTAATTGGTACGAAAGAGAAACTGTTTTTAACCGGATAAAATCTCCTTTGGCCACTCTTTCTGTTGAATAATTATAATTGTTGTAAGGATAGGCAGATGTTGCATTGTTTGTAAGTACAGCATAATAATAATCCATGATTGACGGAACATTCGATGTTCGCTGATCACCCGGCATCAGCCAGCGGTCATAAAATTCTTTAGGGGTTGCATCCCATTCTGAATAGCTGTTTTTAAATGCAGGATATAATCTTATTTTATTACCAGCCTGGAACGTAACAAAAATATTCAGCGAAAATGCCTTGTACGTAAAGGTATTATTGAATCCACCTGTCAGCTTGGGATCAACAGAGCCCTCAAATTTCAGGTTTTTCACACTGTCTGATTGCATGTAAACTGCCGGAGATACTTCGCCTTTTTCATTTAAAAACTGGGGAATGCCCGAATTGGGGTCAAGACCTGAATAACGGATAGAAAACAAGCCGTTCACGGGATAATCCTTCAAATTGCCACCTTCTGCTTTTACCAAATCAAAAATCTGTGGCAGGTATTCAGCCCGGGTTATTTTTGTTTCATTGTATCCCGCTGTAATCGTGCTTTTCCATCCCCATGTTTTCTTATCAATTATTTTTCCGCTTAATAATATTTCAGCACCGTGTGAAGTCATATCCGCATAGTTGCCCGCTTTTAATGATTCGCCGCCGATACCCGAAGTCTTTATCAGGGTAATAAGATCAAAACTATTGCGCTCGTATACATCAATGCTTGAAGAAAGCCTGTTATTTAAAAAACCGAAGTCCACGCCGATATTAGTCGTATAATTTTTCTCCCAGGTGAGTTCAGTGTTAGCAAGGTTAGCGATATAAATAATCGTTTCAATATCGGATGCAAAAGGACGATGAATATTCTGATTGCGGAGTATAATATTGGAATTCGTGGCAGGACCTAAACTTGCCGTAAGACCATAGCTGGCACGCAGCTTCAGGTAATTGATCCATTTTATATTTTTCATGAAGTTTTCGTCATTCACGTTCCATGCTCCGCCAAAGCTCCAGGTAGGCAGCCATCTTGCTGTTCTTGATGAACCTAACTGATTGGAGCCATCGTACCTAACGGTAGCGTACAGGTTATATTTACTGTTGTAGGTGTATTGAGCATTAAAGTAAAAAGCAGCAAAGCGATCATAGAGTTTTGTCATTCCATAATAAGGAAAGTTTTGCTCGATATTTTGTTTGAGAATGCGAAAATCAGGTGTTGCTACTCCGCCATTGTCATACTGATAGCCATATCCTGTGTTATTAAACCTTTGCCGGTCAGAATACTTCAACTGCTGACCAAGCAAAAGATTTACATCATGTTTTTCTGCAAATGTGTTTACATAGTTTAAACTATTTCTTACATCAAAATTGAGCAACTGATCCTCCTGGCGGTTATAAAATCCACCATAGGGTAATACGACTACTTTTTCTGCGCTTGGGTTCTCGGGATCCTGGTAAAGAAACCGGTTATTTCTTCTTATTTCGGCAGTACTTGCGGCTCTATAGGCATTTGCCATATTCGAGTTTTCAGTTACTTCATGCTCTTGTGTTGATCGCACATAACGGATAGCACCTATAAATTCGTACCTCAGTTGTTTTGTGAATTTATAGCTGGCTTCTCCCTGCAGTTTGAGATCAATTACATTTAATTTGATCCGGTTATTTTCCAGTTCAGTAAGAATATTAAATGGCGCAAAGTTTCTTGTAAAATTTTCACGCTGGCCCTGGTCATCATACGCCGTCAGTGTGCGGTTGGTGTTTAATGCAAAACTGAATGGATTAATATCAAAATCCCGTTCAAATCCGCCTGTCACCACATTTGCATTTCTTGATACAGTGCCTGGCGCCTGCTGCTGGCGATAGGAAGCGGTTGTAAGAAATCCTACATTTAATTTATCTGAAATGTTATAGTTGTTGCGGAAATTCAGCGTATATCGCTTCACGTTATCCGCTACGGTCCATCCATTATCATTATAGAAACTGGTAGAGAAAAAAGATTGCAGCTTATCCGTTCCCGATGAAATACTAAGTGAGTGCTCCTGGACAAATGACTGGCGGAACAATATATCGAACCAATCTGTATTTGCTTTGGCATATCGAAGCAGGTAATCTCGTTTTGCTTCCGGTGTATTTGCGATCGCAAAACTTCCATCCGGTTGCACGGTATTTACAAGGTCATAATATTTTCCATACACACCATAATCTCCGCTGCTTAAAATGTTTGTAGTGAGCCAGCCTTTTCTGTCGAGTTCAGATAACACGGACATCTGCTGAACAGAGTTCATGATATTATAATCAGTGTACAAAGGCTTGAACTGCGTGCTGAAGTTGCCTGTATAACTAATAACATGCCTGCCCGCACGGCCTTTTTTGGTTGTAATAACCACCACACCATTCATCGCTCTTGCCCCATATAATGCAGTTGCGGCGGCGTCTTTTAAAATGTCAAAGCTTTCAATGTCGTTTACGTTGATTCCCGCAACAGACGATCCCAGTAGTGTTGTCGGATCACCGCTTGATAACTGATCGTTTGATATATTCACAAGATCTTCAAGTACCACGCCATCCACCACCCATAAAGGTTTGTTTTCACCATTAATAGAAGTTGCGCCGCGTATTCTAATTTTAGGTGCAGCGCCAAATGTGCTCGACACGTTTTGAATAGAAACACCGGCCACTCTTCCTTCAAGCATTTTACTTACGTCCGGCAATCCATCAATTTTAACTTCACTTGCTTTCAATGAAGCGGAAGCACCGGAAAACTTCTTTTTGTCCAGGTTTTGAAAACCGGTTATAATAACTTCTCCAAGGGCGCCTTCTGATTTTGTCAATTCAATGTTTATAGAAGCCTGGCCAGTGTATAGAACGGTCTTGGGTAGTTTACCTGCAAATGAAAAACGGATACTATCACCGATAGCAGCGTCGATAGAATAGTTGCCTGCCGCATTAGTTACAGTGCCACGCCGGGTGCGCATATTCTGTACCGATACGCCTGCCAATGGAGCACCCTCTTCCAGGTCAGTTACTTTGCCGTTTACTTTTATGCCGGCAGTATCCTGGAAAGGAACAGCATAAGAAGAATTAATTGAAAAAACTGCTGAGAAGAATGTAAGTGCAAAAAGTAAAGCCCATTTATGCTTCCCCTGTCGAAAATACTGGAAATCAGTGCCCCGGAAACTCATAGTCAATCAGTTTTGGATTCGATACATTAACAAGACAATCAAATGCAATAAAATGCTGTCAGCTGTCCGTCAAATTCAAAGTAATTTAAAGATAAATCCTTTTAAGGAAAGCGCCTTTCAGTAAAAACAAACAATCAGGTAATAAACGAAACCGGGGTGGTATTGGTTGCTAATGAAAATACGATTACCAGGCATTTCTTTGAAAATATAAATGGCTTCAGAAATTTGACTTATAATTTTTTATCCGTTTATTTCCGTTAAGCCTTTACGCAATTTCATTTTTGGATTTTAACCGTTTTATACAGGGCTTCCATTATTTTAGGCCGGATACTCATGTCTGAAATAAGGCTGTTATTTCTTGTGGGATAAACCCTGTTAGACAAAAAAACAAAGACAATTTTTGATTCCGGATCAACCCATACACAGGTGCCTGTAAAGCCTGTATGGCCAAATGTTTGTGATGAAGCACTTTTGCAGGGATAGGGATCTTGTCTTATTGCATTATCTTTTTCCGGTTTATCAAAGCCGTATCCGCGGCGACTGATATCACTATGATATGCTGAAAAATATTTTATCGTTTCCGGTTTTAAATATCGGTTACCATTGAATTCGCCCCCATTTAATAACATCTGGTAAAGCATTGCCAGGTCATAAGCATCCGAAAATAAACCAGCGTGGCCGGATACGCCACCAAACATGGAAGCACCTTCATCGTGCACATCGCCCTGTATCAACTGACGCCTGAAATGCTTTTTTTCCTCCTCCGTTGGTACTAACTGTTCAAGAGGAAAGCGGTCTCTTGGTTTAAACCCCGTTGTAACTAATCCCATTTTACTATAAAATGTTTTCTGCACATACTTATCAAGGGTCATTCCGGT
>Ga0207675_100003439_pt1 | contig 15480 bp, 11 predicted proteins | sample KBSSwiS42_FD_184305 | JGI IMG/M metagenome (GOLD analysis project Ga0207675, IMG submission 184305) | Switchgrass rhizosphere microbial communities from Kellogg Biological Station, Michigan, USA - KBS Switchgrass S4-2 (SPAdes) (version 2) | ecosystem: Host-associated > Plants > Roots >... | reverse complement strand
TTCATGGCGCCGACGATCAAGGTGCAGCAGATCATCCTGCCCAACGTCGTCGACGACGTGAACTTCATCCGCGTGCCGAAGATGGATCGCTGCGGCACCTGCCACCTGGCGATCGACAAGAAGGGCTACGAGAACTACCCGCAGCCGTACAAGACCCACCCCGACCTGGCGACCTATCTCGGCGGCAGCTCGCCGCATCCGATCGACAAGGTCGGCTGCACCGTCTGCCACGAAGGCATGGGGCAGTCGGTCAGCTTCCGCGACGCGGCGCACATGCCGAGCAACGAGAAGCAGAAGGAAGAGTGGGAGAAGAAGTACCACTGGGAGGAGCCGCATCTCTGGGACTACCCGATGCTGCCGGTGAAGATGACCGAAGCGTCGTGCGCGAAGTGCCACAAGGGGCAGGTCTTCATCCCCAAGGCCGAGCACCTGACCATCGCCTACGCGACGTACGAGCGCGCCGGCTGCTACGCCTGCCACAAGACCAGGGGCTTCGACGTCAACATGCGCAAGCCGGGGCCGATCCTCACCAAGATCGACTCCAAGCTGTCGCCGGACTGGGTGAAGAACTGGATCCGCAACCCGAAGGCGGTGAAGCCGACCACCTGGATGCCGCGCTTCTTCTACAACTCGAACAACAGCGGCCCCGAGGACGTGCCGCGCAACGAGGCCGAGATCAACGGCATCGTCGCGTATCTGTTCGCGAACAGCGACAAGCACGAGTTCGCGGTGAAGAGCCCGGGGCGCGGCGACGCCGCCAGCGGCGAGAAGATCGTCAAGTCGATCGGCTGCCAGGGGTGTCACGTGGTCGGCGAGGGGTCGCGCGAGGCGGCGGGGCCGCGCCGCACCTTCGGCCAGCCGCTCGAGAACCTGGGCAACAAGACGTCGTACGAGTGGATCTACAACTGGGTGCGCGATCCCAAGCACTACAACGCCGCCACCTACATGCCGAACCTGCGGCTCACCGACAGCCAGGTGGCCGATGTCGCCACCTATCTCGCCGGGCTGAAGGGGCCCGCCGGCGATGCGGCGAAGGCGCAGCCGGATCAGAAGGTCGTCGACGAGACGCTGCTCGACTACCTGAAGGCGGTGCTGCCGGTCGCCGACGCGCAGGCGCAGCTCGGGAAGATGAACGCCGAGCAGAAGCAGGTCGAGCTCGGCAAGCGCGCGATCAACCGCTACGGCTGCTTCAGCTGTCACGACATCAAAGGGTTCGAGACCGCGCAGCCGATCGGCACCGACCTCTCCGAAGAGGGGACCAAGCTGGTGACGCGGCTCGACTTCGCGTTCGTCACCGACATCCCGCACTCGTCCAAGATCGGCTGGTTCCGCACCAAGCTGCACGACCCGCGCATCTTCGACAAGGGGCGCGTGCTGCCGCCGCTCGACAAGCTGCGGATGCCGAACTTCGATCTCACCGAAGAAGAGAACAACCGGCTGCTGACGGCGATCATGAGCTTCCAGCGCGAGATTCAGCCGCCGGCGGCGCTGCCCTTGCGCTCGGCGCGCACCGATTACATCTACGAGGGGCGCACGCTCGTCAACCGCCGCAACTGTGTCGGCTGCCACATCATCGAGGGCGGCGGCGGCGATTACCTGAAGCTGGTCGCCGAGCCGTCGCTCGGGCCGCCGATGCTGACGCCGGAAGGCGCGCGCGTGCAGCACGACTGGCTGTACTCGTTCATCCGCGGGCCGATCACCATCCGCCCGTGGCTCGACGTCCGCATGCCGACCTTCGGCCTCGACGATCGCAACATCAACAACGTGATCAACTACTTCGGGTCGGTGTCGAACAAGATGGGGCCGTTCCAGACCAACGAGGTGCTGACCAACGCGTCGCTGGCCGACGGCGGCGCCGGCAAGCAGCTGTTCGAGCTGCTCAAGTGCCAGCAGTGCCACGTCCTCGGCGCGATCCCGAAGGATCAGCCGACGTCGAACCTCGCGCCCGACTTGCGGATGTCGCACGAGCGGCTGCAGGCCGACTGGATCATCCAGTGGCTGAAGAAGCCGTCCGACATCCTGCCCGGCACGCGGATGCCGGCGTACTGGCCGGATTATCCGAAGTCGTTCTACCCGCACCTGGGCGGCGACGCGGAGAAGCAGATTCAGGCGATCCGGGACTATCTGCTGACGTTCCGCGGCGGGCCAAGTCCGAAGGTGACGCCGGGCGCGCGCAACGCGAATAACAACTGACGCGTGCAAGGCTGGAAGGCGGGAAGGCGGAAAGGCTGGAACGGAGGGCTGGAAAGCTGAAGGGCTGGAAGCAGGGTTGAGGGCGGCGAGGGCTGGGCCTTGCGGCCTTTACCTTTCGTCCTTACTTCCCCGTTCCAACCTTCCGACCTTCCATTCCCGCCTTCCAACCTTGGGGCCTTCCATTCCCGCCTTCCAACCTTCCGGCCTTCCATTCCCGCCTTCCCGCCTTCCAGCCTTCCAGCCTTGCACGCTCTATAATCCACCCGTGCTCCGGCCCTACCGCGGTCAGTTCCCGCGCATCGATCCCTCCGCCTTCGTCGACGCCAGCGCGCAAGTGATCGGCGACGTCGAGATTGGCGAAGAGAGCAGCGTCTGGATGTGCGCCGTCGTGCGCGGCGACGTCCACTCGATTCGCGTCGGCCGACGCACCAGCATCCAGGACGGCACCGTCGTCCATGCGATGACCGGCACGCATCCGACGACCATCGGCGACAACGTCACCATCGGCCACGCCGCGGTGATCCACGGCTGCACCATCGACAACCAGTGCCTGATCGGCATGGGCGCGATCCTGCTGAACGGCGCGCACGTCGGCGCCGGGTCGATCGTCGCCGCCGGCACGCTCCTGCCCGAGAACATGAAGGTGCCGCCCAAGTCGCTGGTGATGGGCACCCCCGGCAAGGTGAAGCGGCTGCTCACCCAGGCGGAAGTCGCCGAAATCCAGCTCTACGCCGACCGCTACGTCGGCTACCGCCTCGAGTACATGGACGCGAAGTAAGATTTAAGGGTTGGCCGACAAGCAGTCCACGAAACCTCCCGCGGGTACCCGCGACTTCCTCCCCGACGACATCCGGCGCAGGGAACACGTCATCGGCGTGGTGCGCCGGATCTACGAGCGCTACGGCTTCGAGCCGCTCGAGACGCCGGCGTTCGAGAACATCGAGACGCTGACGGGCAAGTACGGCGAGGAAGGCAACAAGCTGATTTTCAAGATCCTCAGGCGCGGCGAGCACGAGGCCAGCGGCGAGGCCGATCTCGCGCTGCGCTACGACCTGACCGTGCCGCTGGCGCGCGTCGTCGCGCAGTATCAGAACGAGCTGCCGCGCCTGTTCAAGCGCTACCAGATCCAGCCGGTGTGGCGCGCCGACCGTCCGGCGCGCGGGCGCTTCCGCGAGTTCTTCCAGTGCGATCTCGACGCGATGGGTTCGACCTCGCCGGTGGTGGAGGCCGACATCCTCAGCGCCGTCTGCGAGATTCTGACGACCCTCGGGTTCGCCGACTTCGCGGTGCGCCTGAATCATCGCCGCGTGCTGACGGCGCTGCTGGACGCGGCGGGTGTCGCCGCGCCGCTGCACGGCGATGCGCTGGTCGCGCTCGACAAGCTGGACAAGATTGGCGTCGACGGCGTCGGGAAGGAATTCGCCGCGCGCGGCATCCCCGGTGCGGCCGGCGCGAAGGCGCTGGAGCTGTTTGCCGCCGCGCCCGAGGCGCCGGAGGCCGCGTTGCGCCGGATGCAAGAAATGCTGCCCGGACACGACGGCGTGGCGAACCTCGACGACATCGTCCAGCTCACCGGCGCGACCGCGGCGGCCGGCCGCATCCGGATCGATCCAAGCCTGGCGCGCGGGCTGTCATACTACACGGGCGCGATCATGGAGATCGCGGTCGAAGGGATCGGCAGCCTCGGCGGCGGCGGCCGCTACGACAACCTGATTGGCATGTTTCTCGGCAGGGACGTGCCGGCCTGCGGCTTCTCGCTCGGGCTGGAGCGGATCATCGTCATCATGACCGAGCGCAGCATGTTCCCGGCGGTCGTCACCGGCGGGGCGGTGGACCTGGTGGTGACGTTCCTCGACGACGAGTCGCGGCCGGAGGCGCTTCGCCTGGCGGCGGAGCTGCGCCGCGCGCAGCTGCGCGTCGATGTCTTCCCTGACAGCGGGCGAAAGATGGACAAGCCGCTGAAGTATGCCGCCGCGCGGGGCGCCCGGGCGATGGCGATTGTCGGCGAGAACGAGCGGCAGCGCGGCGAGGTCTCGATCAGGAACCTCGAGACGCGCGAGCAGCAGGCGGTTCGAACCGAGGAAGCCGCGGCATTCGTCGCGTCCCTGCAACCGTAGGGGCGGAGCTTGCTCCGCCCCTGACAACGAACACAACAACGAGAATGGCCGAACCGTTAGGCGAGCTCACGAGAACACACACCTGCGGCGCGCTCCGCGCCGATGACGTCGGCGCCGACGTCGTGCTCCTCGGCTGGGTGCACCGCATCCGCGATCTCGGCGGGGTCACGTTTCTCGACATCCGCGACCGCGCCGGGGTGTCCCAGGTCGTGGTCCGCGAGAACGACGCGCTGATGCCGATCGCCAAGAAGCTGCGCTCCGAGTTCGTGGTCGGCATCAGGGGGGTGGTGCAACGGCGTTCGGCAGACACGGTGAATTCCAAGCTGGCGACGGGCGAGGTCGAGATCCTGGCGCGCGAGATCGTGCTCTTGAACGAGGCGAAGACGCCGCCGTTCCAGATCGCGGACGACGGCCCGGTGTCGGAGGACGTCCGCCTCCGCTACCGTTACCTCGACCTGCGGCGGCCGCGGCTGCAGCAGAACATCGGCCTGCGCCATCGCGTGGCGATGGCGATTCGCCGCTACTTCGACGCCAACGGCTTCTGGGAGATCGAGACGCCGATCCTCGCCAAGTCGACGCCGGAAGGGGCGCGCGACTTCCTGGTGCCGAGCCGCGTGCACCCGGGCGAGTTCTATGCGCTGCCGCAGTCGCCGCAGATCTTCAAGCAGATCCTGATGATCGCCGGCACCGATCGCTACTTCCAGATCGTCCGCTGCTTCCGCGACGAGGACCAGCGCGCCGACCGCCAGCTCGAGTTCACGCAGGTGGACGTGGAGGTGTCGTTCGCGCGGCCGGACACGATCTACGGGCTGATCGAGCCGCTGATGCCGGTGATCTTCAAGGAGATCGGCGTCGAGGTGAAGCTGCCGATCCGCCGCATGCCGTATGCGGAAGCGATTGCGAGCTACGGGTCGGACAAGCCCGATCTCCGTCCCGGGATGGCGATTACGATCTGTCGGAGGTCTTCCGCGATTCGGAGTTCCGCGTCTTCAAGCAGATCATCGCCGACGGCGGCGTGGTGCGCGGCTTCGTCGTGCGCGGCGGCAACAAGTACTCGCGCAGCCAGCTCGATGTCATCGTCGATCAGGCGAAGCAGATGGGATTCACGGGACTGATCTGGGTCCGCCCCGGGGAGCCGCCGCTCTGCTCGGTGAAGGCGCTTTCAGAAGCGACGCTGCGGCCCGCGCTGCAGCGCGCCGGCGCGACCGCCGACGATCTGCTCTTGATGGCCGCCGGCAAGGCGGACGACACGTCGACGCTGCTCGGCCAGCTGCGGCTCGCGATCGCCAAGCGCGAGAACCTGCTCGACCCGCAGCGCTTCGAGTTCCTGTGGGTCACCGACTTTCCGCTGCTCGAGTATCACCAAGAAGACGGCCGCTGGTACTCGATGCACCACCCGTTCACCGCGCCGCACGACGACGACCTGGACAAGCTGGAGACGAGCCCCGGCGCGGTGCGCGCGAAAGCCTACGACCTGGTGCTCAACGGCTCGGAGATTGGCGGCGGCAGCGTCCGGATCCACAGCGCGGCAGTCCAGGCGCGCATCTTCCGCACGCTCGGGATTACGGAAGAGGACGCGAAGCTCAGGTTTGGCTTCTTCCTCGAGGCGCTCGAGTACGGCACTCCGCCGCACGGCGGCATTGCGCTCGGGCTCGACCGTATCGTCGCGATCCTCAGCGGCGAGACGTCGATTCGTGAAGTGATTGCGTTTCCCAAGACCGCAAATGCGGTCGATCTCATGGCTGGGGCGCCCTCGCCGGTCGATTTGAAACAGTTGCGTGAGCTCCATTTGAAGACCCAGAATTGAGCCAGATGAAGCGCATCACCGTTCCCGAGGAGGGGATCGAAACGCTCTTCGGCTCTTACGATGAGAATCTCAAGCACCTCGAATCGCTCTTCAACGTCCGCATCCGCACCCAGGGACACGATCTGCTGGTCGAAGGCGACTCGGCCAACCTCGACAAGGTCGACCGGGTGGTGGGGCAGCTGTCGTCGCTGATGCGCGACGGCCTGAAGTTGTCGAACGCCGACGTGAAGACGGCGTCGGATCTGGTCGCCCAGGACACGCTGGTCGACCTGCGCGACCATTTCCTCAAGGGCAGCCTGACCGCGGCCGGCAAGCGCCGCGTCTCGCCGAAAACCGTCAACCAGCGCCGTTATCTCGACGCGATCGAACAGAACGACATCGTCTTTGGCATCGGGCCCGCGGGCACCGGCAAGACCTACCTGGCGATGGCCCAGGCGGTGGCCTACCTCGTCGCCAAGAAGGTGAGCCGTATCATCCTGGCGCGGCCGGCGGTGGAGGCGGGCGAGAAGCTCGGGTTCCTGCCCGGCGATCTTCAGGAGAAGGTCAATCCCTACCTGCGGCCGCTCTACGACGCGCTCTACGACATGCTCGACACCGAGCGCGTCGCCCGCTACATCGAGCGCGGCACGATCGAGATCGCGCCGATCGCGTTCATGCGCGGGCGCACGCTCAACGATTCGTTCGTGATTCTCGATGAAGCGCAGAACACCACCTCGGAGCAGATGAAGATGTTCCTCACCCGCCTCGGCTTCGGCGCCAAGGCGGTGATCACCGGCGACATTACCCAGATCGACCTGCCGCCCGGCAAGGTGTCGGGGCTGGTCGAGGCGATGAAGGTGGTGGGCTCGATCGAGGGCATCGCCTTCGTCTACTTCGACGATCGCGACGTCGTCCGCCACAAGCTGGTGCAGCAGATCGTCAAGGCGTACGAGGCGTTCTCGAACGGCGGTGTGGCTCGCGTGCCGGCGCCGCGGGCCTGAAGCCATGCCCGAAGGTGACGAACGCGGCGGACAGTTGCGGGTGACGATCAGCGACGAGCGCGGCCGTCCCCTGCGCGCCCCGGGGCTGGGCGCGTGGCTGCGGCGCGCCGCGCCCGCCGCGGCGCGCGGTGACGTCTCGGTGGCGCTGGTCAGCGACCGCCGCATCCGCGCGTTGAACCGGTTGTACCGCCGCAAGGACTACGCGACTGACGTATTGTCCTTCCCCGGCGCGCCGGCTGCGTCAGGCACGGCGCGCGCATCCAGCCCCCAGCCCCTAGCCCCCAGCCCCTTCCTCGGCGAGATCGTGATCGCGCGCGGCGTCGCGCGGCGTCAGGCGCGTGACGCGCGCCACTCCGAGCTCACCGAGCTGAAGATCCTCGCGCTTCACGGCCTGCTGCACCTCATCGGCTACGATCACGAGCGCGACAACGGCCGCATGCGCCGTGTCGAACAGCGACTGCTGCGCAAGGCGGGCCTTCGCGACGGCCTGATCCGGCGGGCGAATCCATGATCCCGCTCAGCCTGTTCCTGCTCGCCTGCGCCGGCGTCTACCTGGGCGCGATCGAGGCGGCGTTCAGCGCCCTGATGCGCCTGTCGCTCCGGCTCGCGGCAGAACGCACCAACCGGCCGGGCGGCCTCGGCACCTATCTCGACGACCCGCTGCTGCTCTTCGTGCCGCTGCGGCTCCTGCTCGGCCTGGTCACCGGTGCGGCGACCGCGCTGATGGTGTGGGCGTTCGGCCTGAGCCTGCACACGGTCGGCATCGCGGCGCTGTCGATTGCGGTGTTCGTGCTGGTGTTCGAGCTGCTGCTGCCGCTGCTGATTGCCGGCCGCGACCCCGAGCGCGTCCTCGAGGTCCTGCTGCCGACCTTCGCGCCGGTGGCTCGGGCGCTCGGCCCGATGACGCGGTGGATCGCGCGCACCGTGCCCAGCACGCGCCGCGCCGCCGCCCCCGACGAGGCGGCCGAAGAGGCGAACGAAACCGCCAAGGCCTACATCGACACCGCGGCGCAGGAAGGGTTGATCAAGAGCGAGGAACGCCGGCTGCTGCAGAGCATCGTCGACTTCGGCGACACGCTGGTGCGCGAGGTGATGACGCCGCGCCCCGACATCGTCGCCATCCGCGATACCGGCACCGTCGGCGACGTCCGGGCGCAGTTCCGCGAGCAGGAGTACTCGCGCTTCCCGGTCTACAAGGACTCGCTCGACAACATCGCCGGCTTCATCTTCGTCAAGGATCTCGTCACCTTGAGCAGCGACGACGATGTGAAGCCGATCACCGGGCTGCTGCGGCCGGCGGTCGTGGTGCCGGAAGCCAAGCGGGTGCCGGAGCTGCTGAAGCAGTTCCAGCGGCAGCAGACGCAGATCGCGATTGTCGTCGATGAGTACGGCGGCACCGCGGGGCTGGTGACGATCGAGGACCTGCTCGAAGAGATCGTCGGCGAGATCCGCGACGAGTACGACGTCGAATCTGAGCCGATTGTCGACGAGGGCAGCGGCCGGTTCGTCTTCAGCGGCAAGGTGAACATCGACGAAGTGGCGCAACGTCTCGACATCGAGATCGAGCGCGAGGGGTTCGAGACCGTCGGCGGCTACCTCTTGTCGCACCTCGGGCGCGTGCCCGCGAAGGGCGAGCGGTTCGAGCTCGACGGCCTGAGCGTCGAGGTGATTGACGCCGAACGGCGTCGGATCAACAAGGTGCGCATGTGCAAGCTGTCGCGGCGCGGGGCGGAAGACATCGCCAACGCGGGCGTCGGCGAGCGCGCGATGGCCGATCGGCGGCCGTCGTGAAGGCGGGCTACGTCTCGCTGATCGGCCGGCCGAACGCCGGCAAGTCGACGCTGCTCAACCGCCTGGTCGGGACCAAGCTGGCGATCGTCTCCGACAAACCGCAGACGACGCGGACGCGCATCCTCGGGGTGAAGAACTACGAGGGCGCCCAGGTGGTGTTTCTCGATACCCCCGGCATCCACCGGCCGCTGCACCGGATGAACGTGCGGATGGTGGACGCCGCCGTCGACACCATCCGCGAGGTCGACGTCCTCGGCCTGGTCGTCGATGTCACCGAGCCGCCAGGGAAGGGCGACCGCTACGTCATCGACCTGGCGTCGCAGGCGAAGTCGCCGGTGTTCCTGATCCTGAACAAGATCGACCTGCGGCGGAAATCGAAGCTGCTGCCGATCATCCAGCAGTACAGCGAGATGGCGAACTTCGCCGAGATCGTGCCGGTTTCGGCCACGACCGGCGACAACGTCGACCGGCTCGAGAAGGCGATCATCGAGCGGCTTCCGGAGGGCGAGCCGATCTACCCGCCGGACTACCTGACCGATCGGCCGGAACGCTTCTTCGCCGCGGAGATCGTCCGCGAGAAGCTGCTGCAGTTCACGCACGCGGAGCTGCCGTTCTCGACCGCGGTGGTGATCGATCGGTTCGAGGAGCCTGACGCGCCGAAAGGCCTGCTGAAGCTCTACTGCACGATTGTCGTCGACCGCGAGTCGCAGAAGCCGATCGTCGTCGGCCGCGGCGGCGACATGATCAAGCGGATCGGCGTCGCCGCCCGCGAGGACCTCGAGAAGTTCTTCGACACGCGCGTCTTCCTCGATCTGCACGTCCGGGTCAAGGCGGAGTGGCGGGAGGACGATGCGGTCCTGAGCGACATCGGCGTCGAATAGCCGCCGACGTATAATCGTTGGTCTGCCCGCATGCCGCTCTACGCCACCGAAGCGCTGATCTTGCGGACCTACAAGCTCGGTGAGTCGGATCGGATCGTGGTGTTTCTCACCCGCGATCGCGGCAAGAAGCGCGGCGTGGCGAAGAACGCGCGGCAGAGCCGGCGGCGGTTCGGCGGCGCGCTCGAGCCGCTGACCTACGGGCGGGTCGGCTACGTCGAGCGCGAGCGCCGCGATCTGGTGCGGCTCGAGTACGTCGAGCCGCTGCGGTCGCCGCTCGCCGCCGCCGACGGCGAGGCGCTCGGCTACGTCAGCTACTTCGCCGAGCTGGTCGACGAGTGGGCGCAGGAAGCCGACCCGAACGAGGCGCTGTTCCGCCTCGGCGTGTCGATGGTCGATGCGATGGTGAAGGGCGTGCCGATCCAGCCGCTGGCGCGCTACTTCGAGTTCTGGCTGCTGCGGCTGCAGGGCGTCTATCAGATCGACCCGCGGCTGTCGGCGGAGGCGCGCGAGTTCCTCGCCGAGGCGCGTCGCGTGACGCCATTCGCGCTCGGCGAGGTCGCGGTGTCGGCGCGCGCGCTGCGCGAGCTCGAGGCGGCGCACCGCTCGCAGATCGCGCTGCAGCTCGAGAAGGAGCTGAAGTCGGTGCGGGTGTTGCGGGAAATGCGGCGGTAGGCACCGGAATCCATGACGTTCCAAAGCCTGATCCTGAAGCTGTCCGAATTCTGGGCCTCGCGCGGCTGCGCGCTGCAGCAGCCGCTCGACGTCGAGGTCGGCGCGGGCACGATGCACCCGGAAACGTTCCTGCGCGTCCTCGGGCCGGCGCACTGGAACGTCGCCTACGTCCAGCCCTCGCGCCGTCCCGCCGACGGCCGCTTCGGCGAGAACCCGAACCGCCTGTTCAAGCACCATCAGTTTCAAGTGATTCTCAAGCCGGCGCCCGACGAAGTGCAGCAGCTCTATCTCGACTCGCTCGAGGCGTGCGGGATCAACCCGCGGCAGCACGACATCCGCTTCGAGGAGGACAACTGGGAATCGCCGACGCTCGGCGCCTGGGGCATCGGCTGGCAGGTGATGTTCGACGGCATGGAAATCTCCCAGTTCACCTACTTCCAGCAGGCCGGTGGCATCGAGCTCGCGCCGATCTCCGCCGAGCTCACCTACGGGCTCGAGCGCATCGCCATGGTGCTGCAGCGCGTCGACAGCGTCTACGACATCGAGTGGGCGCCGGGCCTGAAATACGGCGATGTCCGGCTGCGCGAGGAAGTGGAGCAGTCGAAGTACGTCTTCGGCCAGGTCGATCTCAAAGGGGCCGACTTCGGCGCCTTTCACCGCGATCTGTTCGACAAGTACTACCAGCTGGCCGGCGCGCTGCTCGACGCGCGCTTGATCTGGCCGGCGCTCGAGCACACGCTGAAGTGCTCGCACCTCTTCAACATCCTCGACTCGAGCAACAGCATCGGCGTCACCGAGCGCACCGCGTTCATCCTCCGCGTCCGCCAGCTGGCGATCGGGATCGCCAAAGCCTACGTCGAGGGAACGACGCCCCCCGCTGACGAGGCCACGGCGCCGGCCGTCGCCGCCGGCGAGGCCGGTTGATGGATCGCGAGCTGCTGCTGGAAATTGGCTGCGAGGAGCTGCCGGCCGGCTGGCTTCCCGGGCTGACGCATCAGATTGGCGACATCGTCGGGGCCCAGCTGCGCGAGCACCGGCTGCCGCCGGAATCGCCGGTCGAAACATTCAGCACGCCCCGCCGCCTCACCGTCCGCATCGTCCGCATCCCCGAGCGGCAGGCCGATCTCGAGGAGCTGGTCAACGGGCCGCCGGTCTCGGCCGCGTTCAAAGCGGACGGATCGCCCACGCCGGCCGCCGCCGGCTTTGCCACCAAGCAGGGCGTCGAGGTTGGCGCGCTCGAGCGCGTGCAGACGCCAAAGGGCGAGTATCTCGCGTTCCGTCGCAAGCAGCGCGGCAAGGCCACGGTCGACGTGCTGCCCGACGTTCTCGGCGGCACACTGCGCGGCATCTCGTTCCCGAAGTTGATGCACTGGGACGCGACGCTCGAGGATGGCCGCGGCGAGCTGCTGTTCGGGCGGCCGATCCGCTGGCTGCTGTTCATCTACGGCGGCCGGGTGGTGCCGTTCAACATCTCCCGCACCGCGGCGGCGCAGACCGGGCAGGTGCAGGACGTCGCCACCGGCGCCGTCACCTACGGCCACCGCTTCCTCACCACCAGCGGCCGCGCCGGCCGCGCCATCAAGGTGCGCTCGTTCGACGAGTACCGCGCGCGGCTGCTCGAGAACTTCGTCATCCTGGAGCGCAGCGAACGGCACAACAAGATCGCGCGCGAGCTCGACGCGAAAGCGCAGCGGCTGCAGGGACGCGTCAGCCGGACCGTGCGCCACGAGTCGGGGCTGCTCAACGAGGTGCCCGATCTGGTGGAATACCCGTCGGTCATCGCCGGCACCTTCGCCCCAGAGTTCCTCGAGCTGCCGGAGGAAGTGCTGACGACGACGCTGATTCATCATCAGCATTACTTTCCGGTCGAGGGCGAGGAGGGCAAGCTGAAGAACGCGTTCCTCGCCGTCATCAACACCGAGCCCGACAACGAGCGGACGATCGCGCGCAACGCCGAGCGGGTGGTCACGGCGCGGCTGCGCGATGCGAGTTTCTTCTGGGAAGCGGACCGAAAGGTTCCCCTGGACGCGCGAGTCGATCGGCTTGCGACGCTCCTTTTCCACAAGAAGCTCGGGTCGTACAAGGAGAAGGCGGAGCGGGTCGAGCGGCTGGCGCAGTGGATTGCCCGCGAAGCGTTCGGGGCGGACGCGGCAGCCGCGAAGGCGGCCGGGACGGCGGCGCGGCTGGCGAAAGCCGATTTGACCACCGACATGGTGCGGGAGTTCACCGAGCTGCAGGGCACGATGGGCGGCATCTACGCCCGCGCCGACCAGATGCCGGAGGAGATCTGGAAGGCGATCTACTTCCACTACCTGCCGGTCGGCGTCGAGGCCGATGCGCCGCCAACGAAGTCGCAGCTCGGCAAGGCGTCGGTCGCGTGGGCGGCGGTGTCACTCGCCGACAAGCTCGATACGATCGTCGGCTTGTTCGCCGCCGGCGAGAAGCCGACCGGTTCGCGGGATCCATTCGGGCTCCGGCGGGCGGCCCAGGGGGTGATGAAGATCCTCGTCGACCGGAGCGAATCACCCTCCGCCGGGAAGGTGCCGGACATCGAGGCGCTGGTCGACCAGGCGTTCGAGAACTATCAGGGCAGCATCAAAACGCCTGACTCCTCGTGGAAGGCGCGGCTGTTCGAGTTCCTCGCCGAGCGGCTCGCGCATCTCTTCGAGCGGCGCGGTTACAGCGTGCCGGAAGCGCGCGCGGTCTCGCGCTTCTGGAAGCGGCCCGACAATGCCCTGGCCCGGGTCGAGGCGATCAAACAGGTCCGCGGCCTGGCCGACTTCGTCGGCCTGGCAGAAGTCGCCAAGCGGGTCAACAACATCACCCGGGAGCAAAAGAGCGGCGCCGGCCTCGCCGAAGTGAGGCCGCTGCTCACCGAGCCGGCCGAGGTGGCGCTCGCCGACGAGATCGATCAGCGGTGGCCGAAGGTCCACGACGCCTCGGGCCGCTGGCAGTACGGCGAGGCGATGAAGGAGATCGTCAAGCTGCGGGGACCGCTCGATCGGTTCTTCACCGAAGTGCTGGTGATGACCGACGATGCGCGCGTCCGCGCCGCGCGGCTCTCGCTGCTGACCATGGTGCGGGACACAATCAACGCGATCGCCGACATCTCGGAGGTCGCGCCGGAAGACGTCAAACAGGCGTGAACATCAAACGAAGAGTCAATCGACCGGAGCGATGATGGCGAAGAAGAAAACGGCGGCGGCGAAGAGAACCACGGGAAAGTCGGGCAAGTCGAGCAAGCACGTCTACTTCTTCGGCGGCGGCAAGGCCGACGGCAACCGCAACATGAAAGAGCTGCTCGGCGGCAAGGGCGCCGGCCTGGCCGAGATGACCAACGCCGGGCTGCCGGTGCCGCCCGGCTTCACGATTTCCACCGAGGTCTGCAGCATCTACTACAAGGAGAATCGCAAGATCCCCGGCGCGATCGACCGCGAGATCGGCGAGCAGCTGAAAAAGCTGGAGAAGGCGGCCGGCGCGACGCTCGGCTCGACCAGGAACCCGCTGCTCGTCTCGGTGCGCTCGGGCGCCAAGTTCTCGATGCCGGGGATGATGGACACCATCCTCAACCTCGGGCTGAACGACGACGCGGTCGAAGGGTTGAAGGCGCAGACGAAGAACGGCCGCTTCGCGTACGACAGCTACCGCCGCTTCATCCAGATGTTCGGCAGCGTCGTCCTCGAGATCCCGAAGGACAAGTTCGAGCACGAGTTCGAGGGCGTGAAAAAAGCGCGCGGCGCCCGCCTCGACACCGACCTCGACGAGCAGGCGCTGCGGGAAGTGGTCGAGCGCTACAAGAAGGTGGTCAAGGAGCGAACCAGGCGTGATTTTCCGCAGGACCCGCACCAGCAGCTGACGATGGCGCGCGACGCCGTCTTCCGCTCGTGGATGAACGCTCGCGCGATCGAGTACCGCCGCATCTACGACATCCCCGACCATATCGGCACGGCCGTCAACGTCCAGATGATGGTGTTCGGCAATACCGGCGACCGCTCCGGCACCGGTGTCGGCTTCACGCGCAACCCCGCGACCGGGGCGAAGGAGTTCTACGGCGAGTTCCTGATCAACGCGCAGGGCGAGGACGTCGTCGCCGGCATCCGCACGCCGCAGCCGATCCGCGAGCTCGAGCAGGTGATGCCGAAGGCCTACAAGCAGCTGCGCGAGATCACCACGCGGCTCGAGAAGAACTACAAGGACGTCCAGGACTTCGAGTTCACCATCCAGGACGAGCGGCTGTTCATGCTGCAGACGCGCAGCGGCAAGCGCACCGGCTACGCCGCGGTCGTGATCGCGACCGACCTGGTCGACGAGAAGCTGATCACGCCGAAAGAGGCGATCCTGCTGGTCGATCCGGAGGCGCTCAACCAGCTGCTCGCGCCCGGCTTCGACCCCGACGAATGGAAGAAGCTGCCGGTTGCCACCCGCGGCCTCCCGGCCTCGCCCGGGGCGGCGAGCGGCGCCGTCGTGTTCTCTGCCGATCGCGCCGTCGAATGGGTGAACCAGGGGAAGCAGGTCATCCTGGTCCGGCGCGAGACGGTGCCCGACGACATCCACGGCATGTTCGTGTCGCAGGGCATTCTCACCGCCACCGGCGGCATGACCTCACACGCGGCCGTGGTCGGGCGCCAGATGGGCAAGCCCTCCGTGGTCGGCGCCGGCGCGCTGGCGATCGACGAGGCGGGCAAGCAGTTCCGCGTCGAGGGCAAGACCGTCAAGGAAGGCGATTTCGTCTCGTTCGACGGGCTGAGCGGCGAGGTGAAGCTGGGCAAGGTCGCGTCGAAGCCGAGCGAGATCCTGCAGGTCCTGAACAAGACGCTCGACGCGAAGAAGTCCGACATCTATCAGCGCTTCGACAAGCTGCTGTCGTGGGCCGACAAGTACCGCCGCCTCGGCATCCGCGCCAACGCCGATCAGCCGGACCAGGCCGAACTGGCCTATGCGTTCGGCGCGCGCGGCATCGGCTTGTGCCGCACCGAGCACATGTTCTTCGGCGAAGGTCGCATCCCGATCGTCCAGAAGATGATCCTCGCCGACAACGA
>Ga0207675_100003438_pt1 | contig 15481 bp, 13 predicted proteins | sample KBSSwiS42_FD_184305 | JGI IMG/M metagenome (GOLD analysis project Ga0207675, IMG submission 184305) | Switchgrass rhizosphere microbial communities from Kellogg Biological Station, Michigan, USA - KBS Switchgrass S4-2 (SPAdes) (version 2) | ecosystem: Host-associated > Plants > Roots >... | reverse complement strand
GCGTTCGATCGTCTGGACGCCTACTGCGCCGGACGCAGCTCGCACTTGAAGATCCGCAGGCCCAGGTGGCGGCGATCCGCGCTCCGGCTGCTGCGCTCGGCGGGCGAGAACACCTGATCGGTCTCGAGCGTGATCGCCTCCGTGGCCGCGTCGATCGGGATGTTCACGGAGAATTCCGCCGTCAGCGACTTGTCGTAGACGACGCGGTCGCCGGACCGGACGACAAGGCGGGAGCCGCGCGAGAAATACGTCAGCGGGGATTCACCTTCGAGGTGCAGCGTCGCGCGGGGGGCCGGCATGCGCAGCCGCAGCTCGCCCTTCTCGCTCAGCCAGCGCCAGCGCAGGCCGGTGCGCGGGTTGAATTCCTGCTCGTGCCATCCGTCGCCGTAGCCCATCATCGGCCGCGCCGACGAGACGTCGAACTGCTCCACGCCCACGCGGACCGGTGGCGTCGCGGCGACGTCGACCTGGACGTAGCCGTTGAGGATCGCCGGCGCCTCGACCGCCGGCACCGTGATGAACCGCAGAAACGGCCCCGGCGGAAGCGGATCGACGAGCTCGCGCGTCACCCCGCCGACGGCCACGGTGAGCGTCGTGCGTGCGGTCGGCTCGAAGTTGCGGCCGCCGATCATCAGCACCCCTCCGAGCGTCGACCCGCTCGCCCACGCCTTGATGGGCGCGTGCGCCAGGCCGGTTCCGTCGCGTTCGCTGACGCCGGCGGCCTCGGGCGTCAGCGCCCAGCCCTCGCCGACGTACCACTCGGGTCGATCGACGCGATACCAGTCCATCTCGTTGGGGCGCGCACCGCCGACGAGCACCGGATACGGCAGCGGCCACCGGTAGCGCAGCGGCTCGCCGTGCTGGACGAGATCGATGCTCGTCCGCATCGGATCGACGACGAACCAGACCGGCGCACGGCCGCCGGCGTTCCAGTATTTGACCGCCTCCAGCCACTCGTGCTGCGGCGGCGCCGGCAATTTGCGCGCGATCGCCGGCATGCGATCGGCGGCCCACGTGATCGGCCGGCGAAAGTCGAAGTCCTGCCGCCGGTCCATGGCCAGCACCGGCGGTTCCGGCACCGACCGCGCCGCCTCACCCATTTCGTCGAGCAGCCGGAACGCCGGTGCTTTCTCCCGCGCCAGGGCGGCGATCGAGGTGCCGCCGACATGCGCATCGAACATCGCAATCGCGACGGCCACGGCGAGGCCGGAGTCGTACGGCAGCGCGCGCAGTCCGGCCGCGGCGAGATACGCGAGCGGCACCACCAGCGGCAGCGCGTAGCGCGTCGTGAAGGCCTCCTGAAAGACCAGGTCGAAGGCGAGGTACGGACCGAAGGCGGCCGCCAGTGCTAGCAGCGCGTACCGGCCGCGTCGATACGAGACGACGACGCCGAGCGCGGCGCAGACGAGCACCACCACGCCCACCGGCCATGTCGCCCATGGCGCAATGAAGGCGAAGTAGAGCGCATCCAGCACGTCCCGGGGGCCGTGCACGTTCCACAGCATCTGGATATTGCCGAAGTCTTCCGCGCCCTGGTCGGCGAGCGCGCGCCAATACGCCGCCGGTCCGCCGGTGACGATGACGAGCGGGACAAACCACAGGAGCAGCCCTCCGGTGAAGGCGAGGAGGGCTGCGGCGAATTGCGGATTGCGGACTGCGGATTGCGGATTCATTGCGGATTGCGGATTCGTTGCAGACTGCGGATTCGTTGCGGATTGCGGATTGGCGATTGCGGATTGGCGCAGTCCCCAGCCGCGCACGATCAGCAGCGGCACCGTCAACCAGAGCACCTGTGACCGCAGGCCCGCGGCGAGGCCGGCGCAGAAGGCGGCGACGGCGAGCGCGCGGCTGGTGCCGGCGTAGAGCGTCATCGCCTGCACCGCCAGCGCGGCGGCGAGGCCGGACACGTCGCTGAGCGGCCTGGCGGCCGTGAACCAGTACAGCGGCGCGGTCATCGCCGTGCCGGTCGCGGCGGTCGACCAGGCGCTCGGACCGCGGTCCCGGTCCAGCCGCCCGAACAGCGCGCCCATCGCCAGCACGCCGAGCGCGCCGGCGACAACGCTCACGAGCGCCAGCGCCCTGGCCTCGGAGCCGGTCGCGACACGCGCGGCCTTTGCCAACAGGATGAAGACCGGATAGCCGGGAGGATGCGGCTGATGGTGCGCGACGTCGAAGTCGCGGACGCCGAGCGCGAAGTTCACCGAGTCGAGATCTTCGAGCGAGGCCGGAAGGTATGGAAGGTGAAGCGCGAGGAAGATCAGCGCGAGAACGAGGACGCTCGCCTGAAAGGCTCGCGCTCCATTCGCCTCCCGGAGCGCGAGGCTTTCAGCCGAGCGATCACCCAGCGTGATGGTTTCAACCGGGCGATCGGCCTGGTTCACGCGGGCCGCAGGAACAGCCCCTCGTTGAGGCTGCCCATGCGGTAGCCCTGCAAGTCCAGGCTCACGTACTTGTAGCCGACGTCCTTCAGCGCGCGAACGATTTCGGCGGCAGTCTCGGGCTCGAGCGCGCGCGCCATCTCGGCGCGCGCCAGCTCGATGCGCGCCAGCTCGTCGTGGTGGCGCACGCGGAACACGCGGAACCCCAGCGCACGCAGCGACTCTTCGGCGCGCTCGATCGTCCGCAGCTTCTCGTCCGTCACTTCGGAGTGATACGGGATCCGCGACGACAGGCACGCCGACGCCGGCTCGTCCCACGTCGGCAGCCCGGCGCGGCGCGAGAGCTCGCGGATTTCGTCCTTGGTCAAATCGACGTCGTCGAGCGGACTGCGGACGCCGAACTCCCGTGCCGCCTGCCGGCCCGGCCGGTAGTCGCCGCGGTCGTCGGCGTTGTTCCCGTCCACGACGACGGCGTGGCGCAGCTCGGCGATGCGCGAGAGATGGGTATAGAGCTCGTGCTTGCAGTAGTAGCAGCGGTTCGCCGGGTTGGCCCGGTACTCGGGGCGCTCGAGCTCGCTGGTGTGGATGATCTCGTGGCGCAGGCCGAAGTCGCGCGCGATCCGGATGGCGAGCTGGCGGTGGCGTTCGGGATAGCTCGGGCTGTCGGCGGTGATGGCGACGGCGCGGTCGCCCAGGGTCCGGCTCGCGATGTAGGCGAGGTAGGCGCTGTCGACGCCGCCGCTATAGGCGACGATCACCGAATCGAGCGAGGCAAGGGTGTCGCACAGGGCGCCTTCCTTATCCGCGGGCGCACGACTCCCCGGGATGCTCATTCTTCGAGATCCTCGTCCTTCTCCTCTTCGTCGTCCTCTTCCTCGGCGTCGTCTTCCTTTTCGTCGGCGTCGTCATCGTCGTCATCGTCGTCGTCATCGTCGTCCATGGCGATGTCGAGCTCGATGGGTGTCAGCCCGACCACCTCCAGATTCGAACCGCATTCAGGGCAACTGAGCTGATCGCCCTTGTCGACATCGAACTCGTCGACTTCGATTTCTGCGTCGCATTCGGGGCAGGTGGCCATACGTCCTCGTCTTTTACCTCGGTTGCTGCCGGGGTACGGTGACCCGGGGCAGCGCGCGCGCACGGCGTTACGGATTGGCAATTGGGGAGCTGACGTGCCAGAATTCCGCTCGGCAGACGCGATCGCGATTAGGTTCGAATTATATCGACAACATGCGCAACACTGCAACGCGCCGCGACCGGTGCGCGGCGCACGATAGAACCTGAGATGGCCGGCACCTCGGTCACGACGAAGACCGTCGTCATCGCCGACGATACCGCGTTCGTGCGTGATCGATTCCGTACTGCGGTCGAGAACGCGGGACACAAGGCGATCGTCGTCAAGAGCGCGGCCGAGCTGTTGGCGCGGGTCCGCGCCGATCTCGAGCAGATCGATCTGATCGTCGTCGACCTGCGGCTGCCGCACAACCCGGGCGTCGACCTGGTCCGATCGATCCGCAAGCTGGACGACGGGCGGCTGCCGGTGCTGATCTTCAGCGGCACGATCGCGAGCGCCGACGAGGTCCGCGAGCTGGCCGCGCTCGGCGTTGCCGGCTATGTGAACGAGTACAGCGCGGTGCAGCACATCCTGCCGTCGCTCGCCCCCCACCTGTTCCCGGACAACTTCAACCGCCGCGGCAGCCCGCGGGTCGTGCTCGGGATCCCGATTCAGTACCGGTTCGGCAACACCATCGCCGCGGCGCTGACGCTCAACCTCAGTCACGGCGGGATTGCCATCCGCACGACCAGCCCGCTCGAGAGCGGAGCGAAGATCAAGGTCCGCTTCCGGATGCCCGGCTCGAAGAAGGACATCGACGCCGAAGGGAAAGTGGCCTGGAGCGACCGCCGCGTCGGCATGGGCATCCTGTTCGAGACCGTCGATCAGACGAACCAGGCGATCATCGACAACTTCGTCGATGCGCATTTTTTCAGCAACAGGAAAGCGTAGCAGCCCGTGGTGAAACTCCGGCGTCGCACCGAGACTGGTGATGCGCCCGGCTGGCAAGGCGCGACGAGCGAGCATATCGGGAATATGCGAACGAGGAGCAACGCCGCCAGACGGGATGCAGCGCCAGTCGAATGCCGCCGGAGTTTTGCCGCGGGCTGCTGACGTTCGAGGCATGGAACTCTCGCTCGGCGAGAACCTGTGGCGGCTCGCTGCCGTGCTCGCGCTCGTCCTCGCCAACGGGTTCTTCGTCGCGGCGGAATTCTCGATCGTGACGGTCCGCAAGACGCGGGTCGATCAGTTGATCGCCGAGGGGCACCGCGGCGCGCGGGCGGTACGGCGCGCGGTCTCGGATCCCGACCCGTTCATCGCGGCGACGCAGCTCGGCATCACGATGTCGAGCATCGGCCTGGGGTGGATCGGCGAGCCGGCGCTGGCCGGACTGCTGCAGCCGGCGCTCACCTTCCTGCCGCTGCCGATCGCCGCGGCGACCTCCCACACCATCGCCGTCGCCGCCGCGTTCGCGATCGTCACGGCGCTGCACATCGTGCTCGGCGAGCTCGCCCCCAAGACCATCGCCCTCGACAAGGCCGAGGCGACCGCGCTCATCGTGGTCAAGCCGACCGAGCTGTTCATGAAGGCCTTCTGGCCGTTCATCCGCGTGTTGAACGGGACCGGCCGCGCGGTGGTCCGGATGCTCGGCCTCAAGACCAACGGCGGCCACTCGATGGTGCATTCGGAGGCGGAGCTGAAGATGCTCGTGACCGCGAGCCAGGAAGCGGGCGTGCTCGAAGAACACGAGGAGCAGATGCTGCATCGCGTCTTCGGGTTCGCCGATCTGACGGCCGGGCAGGTGATGATCCCGCGGACCGAGCTCGTCGCGGTGCCGGCCGAGACCCCGCTGCGCGATCTCACCATCAAGATCAGCCAGGGCGACCACACGCGGCTGCCGGTCTACCGCGACGACCTCGACAACGTCGTCGGCATGCTGCACGTGACGGATCTGCTGAAGGCGCTCGCGGCGGGAGACATGGACGTGAACGCCGGCGCTCTGGCGCGTGAAGTGCTGACCGTGCCCGTCACGCTCGGCGCCGACGATCTCCTCGCGGACATGCGCCGCCGCCGCGTCCGCGAGGCGCTCGTCATCGACGAGTACGGCGGCACGGCGGGGCTCGTCACCTTCGAATCGCTGATGGAGCGCATCATCGGCGAGATTCCCGGCGAGATGGGGGCGCAGACACGCACCGTCAACCGGAGCGACGGATCGGCCGACATCGACGGCCTCGCGCTCGTCGGCGACGTCAACGAGCAGTTCGGCCTGCACATCGACGAGGACACCTACACGACGATGGGTGGCTACGTGCTGGGCCGGCTGGGCCGCCGCGCGCGCGTCGGGGACGCGATCGATGTCGAAGGGCGAAAGCTGCGCGTCGAGGCGCTCGACGGCCTGCGGGTGGCGAAGGTATGGCTCTCCAAGCCGAACCAATCCTTGGAGAGCACCAGGGACACAAAGGAAACCAAGGACACAAAGGCCTGACGCCCGGCTTACGCCCGACGCTCGGCTCACGCCTTCGCGCTACGACGGCGCTCACGCGCGACTGACGCTCGCCTGAAAGGCTCGCGCTCCGCCGTCGCGACGCTCGGCTCACGCCTTCTCGCGACACCCTGAATCGGCGAGATGTAGGGCGAAGGCGTAGGCCGAGCCGAACCTCAGTCCGCGCGCAATAACCGCAGCGCGTTCGCGATCACGATCACTGACGCTCCCGTGTCGGCCAGGACGGCCATCCAGAGCGTGGCCACGCCCGCCACGGCGGCCACGACGAACGCGGCCTTGAGGACGACCGAGATCGCGAGGTTCGCCTTGATGTTGCGGACCGTGGCGCGGCTCAGGCGGAACGCATAGGGGAGCTTCAGCAGCTCGTCGGCCATCAACGCGATGTCGGCGGTTTCGAGCGCGGCGTCGCTTCCCGCGGCGCCCATCGCGATCCCGACATCGGCCGCCGCCAGCGCCGGCGCGTCGTTCACGCCGTCCCCGACCATCGCGATCGATCCGTGCTGACGGCGCAGGGCCTCGACCGCCGCGACCTTGTCTTCCGGCAGCAGTTCCGCCCGGAACTCGTCCACGCCGAGCTCCGCCGCGATCGCCTTTGCGGTGCCCTGGCTGTCGCCGGTCAGCATGACGATGCGCTGCACGCCTTGCCCGCGCAGCAGCTCCACCGCCGCTTTCGCCGATTCGCGCGGCCGGTCGGCGACGGCAATGATCCCGATCGTCCGCTCGTCCCGCGCGACGAGCACCGGCGTCCGGCCGGCAGCCGCCATTTCTTCGAGCCGCTCGTCGATCTCCGGCGACGACAGGCGCCGCTCCTCGAACAGCCGGCGATTGCCGAGCAGCACGCGGTGGCCGTCGACGCGCCCTTCGGCGCCTCGGCCCGGCAATGTCGTCACCGCGTCCGCGGGCGCCGCAACGATGCGCGCAGCCTCCGCGTACTGCAGGATCGCCTGCGCGATCGGATGGGTCGACCGCCGTTCGACCGACGCGGCCAGCCCGACAATCGAGGCGGCCGCCGCCCCGTTCAGCGCGACGACGTCCGTCACCTCCGGCATGCCCCGGGTCAGCGTGCCGGTCTTGTCGAACGCGACGCACTGGATGCGGCTGGCCCGCTCGAGGTGCATCCCGCCCTTGATGAGCACGCCCTTCCGCGCCGCCGCCGCCAGCGCGGCGACAATGGACACCGGCGTCGAGATGACGAGCGCGCACGGGCACGAGACGACGAGCAGGACCAGCGCGCGATACACCGAGTCGTGCCAGCTCATCTGAACGACCAGCGGCGGAATCACGGCGACCGCCGCGGCGATGACGATCACGACCGGCGTATACACGCGCGCGAAGCGCTCGACGACCGCCTGCGCGGGCGCCCGCTGCGCTTGCGCGCGCTCGACCAGGTGAATGATGCGGGCCAGCGTGGTGTCGCGCCGGAGCCGCGTGACCCGGACCTCGAGCGCGCCGCGTCCGTTGATCGTTCCCGCGAACACGTCGTCTCCCGGCGCCTTGTCGCGCGGCAGCGATTCACCGGTCACGGGCGCCTGATTGACCTCGCTCTGCCCGGCAACGATCGTCCCGTCCAGCGGAATCTTCTCGCCCGGCCTGATGACGATGATCGCGCCGGGCGCGATCGCGTCGACGCTGACCCGGCGTTCGCCGGATGCATCCCGCAGGAGCGCATCGGCGGGCGTCAGATCCATCAGCGCGCTGATCGCGTTGCGCGCCCGTTCGAGCGTCCGCACTTCGAGCGCCTGCGCGACGGCGAACAGGAAGATGACGGCGGCGGCTTCGGAGTATTGCCGCAGGACGATCGCGCCGGCCACGGCGATCATCATCAGGACGTTGATGTCGAGGACGCGGGCGCGAACGGACTGCCAGGCGCGGCGGCCAACGGCCAGAATGCCCGCGGCGATCGACACGCCGAAGATCCACCCGGTCACGCCGGCCCCGGCGCCGGACCATTCGAGGATCATGCCGAGCACCAGGGCGGCACCGGACATCCAGACCTGGACGCGCCGCATGCGCTCGGCCGGCGGCGAGCCGGCGATCGGCTCCTCGTGCTCGAGCCACGCCCGCATGCCGGTGTCGGCGACGGCATCGGCGATCGTCGCGGTCGAGAGCCGGGCGGCGTCGTATTTCACGTGAAGGCGCTGCCCCATCACGTCCGCCGAGAAGTCCTCGAGGCCGGCGAGGTGGCTGAACCGGCGCTCGAGCAGCGTGACTTCCTCGCGGCAGTCCATGCCCTCGATCTTGAAGGTCGACTCGGCGTGCAGCTCGCAGATCGTGCAGGTCGCCGTCACGCGCGCCTCGCCTTGCCGGCGGCGGCCGGTGCCCGCTCCTGCACGTGCTCGAGGCCCTGCTCGAAGAGCGCGACGATGTGGTGATCGTCGGCCACGTAGTAGATATGCCGGCCGTCACGCCGCGACTTGACGAGCCGCATGCTGCGCAGCAGCCGGAGCTGATGGGAGACCGCCGACTGGGTGAGGCCGAGCAGGTTCGCGAGGTCGCACACCGGCACCTCGGCGCGCGCGAGCGCGTCGAGGATGCGGACGCGCGTGGTGTCGCCGAGGACCTTGAACGTTTCCGCGAGGTCGGTCACCGACGCGTCGTCGAGGAGCCGGGCTTTCAATTGAACATATGAGCGTGTGCTCATATGTGCATTGTATACCAGACTGGGGACTAAGGACAGGACCAGGGACGGGACGTCCCCGGTCCCCCAGTCCCTTGTCCCTATGCCGCGAGCGAAGCGAGCGCCCCAAACACCTTTTCGTAGTCAGGCTCGTTGCGAGCATCCTCGAGCACCTCGGAGTGCCGGACGACGCCGTCCTTGTCGATCACGAATACCGCGCGCTTGGCAATCCCCTTCAGCCCGATCATGTCCTCGTTGAACACGCCGTAGGCCCGAATCACCTCTTTGTTGAAGTCGCTGAGCAGCGGGAAGTTCAGCTGCTGCTGGTCCTGCCACGCCTTGAGCGTGAAGAAGGTGTCCACGCTGATGCCGTAGACCTGGGCGTCGGCCTTCCCCAGCCGCGCCATCGAGTCGCGGAACGTGCACATCTCCTTCTGGCACACCGAGCTGAATGCCGCGGGAAAGAACGCGAGCACGACCGGCTTGCCCCGCAGTCCGCTCAGCGTCACGGGCTGGCGGTCCTGGCTGGTCAGGGTGAAGTCCGGGGCCTTCGAACCGACGTCGACAGACATGATGCCTCCATTACATTGGTGATAAGGTTGTCCGCCCGCTACACAAAACCAGGCGGTTCGGGTTAGCATTTTTCTTTGGCGGAGGCGTGCGGGACGCGATCGTCAGCCCCTGACCCCCGGCCCTCAGCCCTGCACATTTGTCAGCGATAGGAGATCCTCCGTGATTGAGGTCCAGCACCTCACGAAACGCTACGGCCGGGTGACCGCGGTGAACGACGTGAGCTTTCGCGTCGAGCGCGGCGAGATCCTCGGCTTCCTCGGACCGAACGGCGCCGGCAAGACGACGACGATGCGAATCCTGACCGGCTACATGCCGGCCACGGAAGGCAACGCCATTGTCGCCGGGTTCGACGTCTTCGACCAGCCGATCGAGGCCAAACGCCGCACCGGCTATCTGCCGGAGACGCCGCCGCTCTACCCCGACATGAGCGTCATCGAATACCTCCAGTTCGTCGCCAAGATCAAGCGGGTGCCGGGCAGCGAGCGGCGCCAGCGCGTCCAGGCGGTGATGGAGCGCACCCGCATCGACGACATGGCGCAGCGCCTGTGCGGCAAGCTGTCGAAAGGCTACAAGCAGCGCGTCGGCCTCGCCCAGGCCCTCATCCACAACCCGGACGTCCTCATCCTCGACGAGCCGACGGCCGGACTCGATCCGAAACAGATTATCGAGACGCGCGAGCTGATCAAGGAGCTCGCCGGCGATCACACGATCATCCTCAGCACGCACATTCTGCCCGAGGTCGCGCAGACCTGCCAGCGCGTCGTCATCATCAACAAGGGGCGCGTCGTCGCGATCGATACCCCCGACAACCTGACGGCGCGGCTGCGCGGCTCCGAAACCATGTATCTGCAGGTGGACGCGCCGGGCGCCGACGCCGTCGCCGCGCTCGAGCGCGTGCCCGGCGTGACCCGCGTGGTCGAAACCGATCGGCGCGACGGGATGGCCGGCTACGAGATCGACAGCGAGCGCGGACGTGACGTGCGCCGCGACCTGTCGCGCGCCGTCGTCACCAGCGGGTGGGGCCTGCTCGAGCTGCGCCCGATGCGCATGAGCCTCGAGGACGTGTTCCTCTCGCTGACCACCGAAGAAGTCCCGACGCCGGCGGCAACGCTGGACGCCGAGCCGGAGCCGATGCCCGCTGAAGAGGTGACCCATGAGTAACATCCTCGCGATCGCGCACAAGGAGCTGAAGTCGTATTTCTCCTCGCCGATCGCGTACATCGCCATCGGCATGTGGGCGCTGTTGTACGGCTATTTCTTCGTCGCCATCCTGAGCTTTTTCGTGCGCCAGAGCATGCAGATGAGCCAGATGGGCATGCAGGGGCCGCAGGCGATGAACCTCAACCAGCAGATGGTGCGGCCGCTCCTTCAGAACGTGACCATCCTGATCCTGTTCCTCATGCCGATGATCACGATGCGGACCTACTCGGAAGAAAAGCGGTCGGGCACGATCGAGCTGCTGCTGACCTCGCCGCTCACCGATTTCCAGATTGTCCTCGGCAAGTTCCTGGGCGCGATGGGACTCTACGCGGTGATGCTCGCGGTCTCGCTGATTCACGTCGGGCTGCTCTTCGTCTACGGTCAGCCTGAATGGAAGCCGATCGTCACCGCGTATGTCGGGCTGCTGCTCCTCGGCGGCTGCTTCATCTCGGTCGGCCTGTTCATCTCGAGCCTGACCAAGAACCAGATCGTCGCCGGCATGGTCACGTTCGCGGTCTTCCTGCTGCTGTGGATCATCACGTGGATGGGCAGCTTCTCCGGCCCGACCGTCGACAAGCTGACGAGCTATCTGTCGATCATCGACCACTTCGACGACTTCGGCAAAGGCGTCATCGATACCACTCACGTCGTGTACTACCTGAGCTTTATCACCTTCGGGCTGTTCCTGACCGCGAAGTCCGTCGACAGCGAACGGTGGAGGGGCTGATGCTGAACCGTATCCTGAACCTGGTCGGCTACCTCGGCATGGCGCTGGTGGCCGCCTCGCTGGCGATTCGCTTCGGCTACCCCGCGAAGGAGCAGTGGGCCTACTACCTCGCGTGGAGCGGCCTCGTCTGCGTCCTGCTGTATACGCTGTCGCAGTGGCGCGAGATCGGCTCGGTCTTTTCCCGCCGCCAGGCCCGCTACGGCACCCTGGCGGCCACGAGCGTGCTCGTCGTGCTCGGCATCCTGGTGGCGATCAACTACATCGGCGCCCGCCAGAACAAGCGCTGGGACCTGACTGCGGCGAAGCAGTTCAGCCTCTCCGATCAGACCCGCAGCGTGCTCTCGAAGCTCGACGCGCCGTTGCAGATCCTCGTCTTCGCGGAGGAGCCGGAATTTCCGCGTTACCGCGACAAGCTGAAGGAATACGAGTACATCTCCAAGAACGTCAGCACCGAGTACATCGATCCCGCCAAGAAGCCGACCATCGCCAAGCAGAATCAGATCCAGCAGTTCGGCACGATCGTCTTCAACTTCAAGGGGCGCAGCGAGCGCGTCACCTCCGACAGCGAGCAGGACCTGACCAACGGCGTCATCAAGGTCGTCTCCGGCCAGCAGCGGAAGGTCTACTTCACACAGGGCCACGGCGAGAAGGACACGACCTCGGCCGAACCGACCGGCTACAATGCCATCGCCGCCGCGCTCGGCCGCGAAAACTACACCGTCGACAGGCTGGCCATCGCCCAGCAGGGGTCGGTGCCGGACGATGCGGCGATGGTGATCGTCGCCGGGCCGCGGATCGATTTCTTCCCGCCGGAAATCGATGCGCTCAAGAAGTATCTCGACAAGGCGGGCAAGCTGCTCCTCGAGATCGATCCGCCCGACAAGCCGGACAGCCCGCCGGTGACGAACCTGATCGCGCTCGCCCACGACTGGGGCGTCGACCTCGGGAACAACGTCGTCGTCGACGTGAGCGGGATGGGGCGCATGATCGGCACCGACGCGTCCGTGCCGGTGGTGGCCACGTATCCGTCGCACGCGATTACGGCTCGCTTCAACTTCCTCACCGCCTTTCCGATGGCGCGCGAGACCGCGGTGGTGGCCGCCGGCGTAAACGGACACGTCGCGCAGCCGTTCATCGAAACGAGCGCGCGCAGCTGGGCGGAGACCGACATCAAGAGCCTGCTCACGACCGGGCAGGTCGCGCTCGACGAGGCGAAAGGCGACAAGAAGGGCCCGATCATCCTCGGCGCCGCGGTCGCGTCGGCGGTGGCGGCGCCGGCCCCGGCGACCCCGCCGAAGCCGGGCGACGATGCGCCAAAGCCGGAGACCCGGGTGGCCGTGATCGGCGACTCGGATTTCGCGGCGAACGGCGGCCTCGGCATCCAGGGCAACCGCGATCTCTTCATGAACACCCTCGGCTGGCTCTCGCAGCAGGAAAACCTGATCTCGATCCGTCCGAAGGAACCCGACGATCGCCGGATCACGCTGACGGCGACGCAGCAGGCCAACATCACGTGGCTGTCGCTGCTGATCATCCCGGCGTGCGTGTTCGGCACGGGCGTCTACACCTGGTGGCGGAGGCGGTAAATGCGCGGCCTGCGATCAACGATTGCGCTCATCGTCGTTCTTGCCGGGCTCGGCGGGTACATCTACTTCGTCACGTGGAAACTGCCTGAAGGCGGCGCCGACCCGAACGCGAAGAAGCTCGACAAAGTCTTCACCGGCTACGAAGCGGACAAGCTGGAGGAGATCAAGGTCACCTCGGCGGCCGGCGATGCCACGACGCTCAGGAAAGAGGGCGGCGCCTGGCAGGTCACCCAGCCGCTGACCGCGAAGGCCGACGAATCGGAAGTGTCGGGCATCACCAGCGCGCTCGGCCAGATGGAAGTCGTCCGCGTGATCGACGAGAACCCCGCCACCCTCAACGACTACGGGCTGTCGAACCCGCGCATCCAGATCGACTTCAAGGGCGCCGGCGACAAGGGCTACCGCAAGCTGCTGGTCGGCGACAAGACGCCCACCGGCTCCGATCTGTTCGCGAAGCGGAACGACGAAACGAAAGTGTTCCTGATCTCGGCGTCCCAGGAAACCTCGCTGAACCGGACGACCTTCGATTTGCGGGAGAAGGCGATCCTGAAGTTCGACCGCGAGAAGGTCGACGGCATCGACGTCACCGCGGGCGGCAAGACGATGGCGGTCGCGAAGGACGGCGCCGACTGGAAGATCACCAAGCCGGTGCAGACGCGGGCCGACTTCGGTTCGGTCGAAGGGCTCGTCGGCCGGCTGGGATCGGTGCAGATGAAGTCGATCGTGACCGAGAACGCGACCCCGGCCGACCTCAAGAAGTACGGCCTCGACACGCCGGAGGCCACCGTCAACCTCCACGCCGGCAGCGCCCGCGCCACGCTGCTGATGGGCGGCAAGGCGGCCGACAACACCGTCTACGCGCGCGACGCCTCGAAGCCGTCGGTCGTCACGGTCGAGAGCGCGCTGCTCGACGACCTGAAGAAGAGCGCCGACGACTATCGCCGCAAGGACATCTTCGAATTCCGCCCCTTCAATGCCAACCGCGTCGAGATGGCGCGCAACGGCCAGACCGTCGTGCTCGAGCGCGTCAAGGGCACGGGCGAGAACGCGCCCGACACCTGGAAACGTGTCAGCCCCACCGCCGCCGACGTCGACCGGGAAAAGAGCGACAGCCTGCTCTCGAAGCTGTCGAACATCCGCGCCGCCTCGTTCGTCGACGCGGCCGCGAAGACCGGCCTCGACAAGCCGGCGCTGACGGTGACGGTCAAGTTCGACGACGGGAAGCGGGAAGAGAAAGTGACGTTCGGGCAGACCGGCAGCGACGTCTTTGTCGCGCGCCCCGGCGAGCCGGGCGCGGCGAAGATCGACGCGGCCGACTTCAACGAGACGATCAAATCGCTCGATGAGCTATCGAAATAACACGAGCGCCATACTCGTCGTCGCGCTGATCCTGACGGGCTGCGCGACGACGAACCCCCGCCCCCCTTCAACCCCACCTGCCCCACCCGCCCTATCCGCCTTGATCCGCGACATCGACGCCATCCTTGCGCAGCCGGCGCTGCAGCACGGCTACTGGGGCGTCCTCGTCAAGTCGCTGGCGAACGACGACACCCTCTATGCGATGAACGCGCGCAAGCTGCTGCTGCCGGCGTCGACGATGAAGATCGTCACGCTCGCGGTGGCGGCTGAAAAGCTGGGATGGGACTATCGCTATGAGACGACGATTCGGGCCGCGGGACCAATCGAGGCCGGCGTCCTCCGGGGCGACCTCATGGTGTCCGGAACCGGCGACCCTGGTCTCGTTGCCGCCGACGGGATGGGCGAGCGCGTGTTCGCCGAGTGGGCCGACCGCCTGAAGCAGCGCGGCATCCGGACGATCGCGGGACGCATCATCGGCGACGACAACCGCTTCGAAGAGGAGACGCTCGGCTCCGGCTGGATGTGGGACGACCTGCCGGACGACTACTCCGCGGGCATCGGCGCGCTCCAGTTCAACGAAAACGCCGTGCGCGTCACGCTCGCGCCGGGCCCGGCAGCCGGCGATTCGGCGGCGATCAGCGTCGCGCCCGCAGGCAGCGGCCTGACCGTGGTCAACGGCGTGACGACCGGCGCGCCAGGCAGCCCCGCGTCGATCCGCACGCGGCGTCTGCCGGGCAGCGCGACGCTGGAGGTCCGCGGATCGATCCCGCTCGGCGCCTCTTCGTCCACGCTCCAGGCCTCGGTCGACAACCCGACGCTCTTTTTCGCCGGCGCCCTTCGCCACGCCCTCATCGCCAACGGCATCGACGTCCGCGGTCCGGCGGTCGATATCGACGATGTGCGCGACGCGGCGCCGGCGGCGGCCGATCCGCTCGTGTCGTATCGATCGGCCCCGCTTTCGGCGTTGGCACTGCGGCTGATGAAGGCGAGCCAGAATCAGTACGCCGAAACCCTTCTGAAGACGGTGTCGGACGGCACCGGCGTCCGGTCGGCGGGCGCCGGACGGCTGGCGGCGCAGGCGATCCTTGAAGGTTGGGGCGTCCCGGCGTCCGAGCTGATCCTGCGGGACGGTTCCGGGCTGTCGCGTTACGACTTCGTCACGCCCGCAGCGCTCGTGGCGATCCTCGTGCACGTGGATCGCGATGCGCGGCTGCGGGAGCCGTTCGTGGCCTCGCTGCCAATCGCGGGCCGCGACGGCACGTTGTCGACCCGCATGCTGGGGACGCCGGCAGAGGGCAACGTGCGCGCGAAGACCGGGTCGATGACCGGCGTGCGCGCCATCGCGGGCTACGTCGCGACGGCCGACGGCGAACGGCTCGTGTTTTCAATTGTCGCCAACAACTTCGAAACGCCCGCCGACGTCGTCAACGCGGCCACGGACGCGATCGTTGTCGCCCTCGCGAGGTTCCGCCGGTAGAATCCCG
>Ga0207675_100003434_pt1 | contig 15488 bp, 12 predicted proteins | sample KBSSwiS42_FD_184305 | JGI IMG/M metagenome (GOLD analysis project Ga0207675, IMG submission 184305) | Switchgrass rhizosphere microbial communities from Kellogg Biological Station, Michigan, USA - KBS Switchgrass S4-2 (SPAdes) (version 2) | ecosystem: Host-associated > Plants > Roots >... | reverse complement strand
TCCTGGCCGAATATCTTTTCAGATACTGGAATCGTTGAATACCCTGGTCATTCAGGTAGTTCAATGAGAAGAAATAAGAACTTTTGTCTGAGCCTGAGCTAACCGATACATTATGGCTTTGTTTCGGGGAATTTCTTGTAATTACATCATACCAGTCGGTACCTATCTTATTTGCCCTTGTGATTTGATTGCTGTTAATATCATATGTAGCAGGATCGGGGCCCGCACCAGATACTCCAAACGGAGTTATGAAATCGGGAATAACCGGAGTTGGACCAGTTCCATATTGTTTATCTGTTGGTATAGCAATACCAGAATTGAGCTGCTGTTGCCAGATTGCATTAGCTTCTTCCTGGGTATTTGCCATTTCATAGCCTTTACCTTTGGTGGTCACACCATAATATCCGTCATAGCTAATCTTGGCCTTACCAGCCCTGCCTTTTCTTGTTGTAATGATTATTACTCCATTAGATCCTTTCACTCCGTAAATCGCAGTCGCGGCATCTTTCAATACCTGCAAAGACTCGATATCGTTTACATTAATGTCATGGATACTGCCTCCCTGAACTCCATCAATTACGATGAGTGGCGAGTTGTCGCCAAAGGAAGTAATACCCCTTACACGTATATCACTGGCTCCGCCCGGCTGTCCCGAAGAAATGATAGTGACACCAGAAGCCCGGCCTTGCAAAGCCTCTTCACCGGTTCCAACCGGCGTTTGTCTGAGGTCTTTCATGTTGACAACCGCAACCGACCCGGTAATATCCTTTTTCTTTTGTGCCGTGTAACCGGTAACAACGATTTCGTTAAGGCTTGATACCTTTTCTTTCAATGAAACCGCGAAAGTAGTTGTGGTACCGATGTTGATTTGCTGTTCTTCGAAACCCACCGAAGAAAATACGAGAACATTTCTGCCCCCGGGAACTGTAATGGAGAAATCTCCGGTAGCACTAGTGGAAGTTGCAACATTTGTTCCTTTGACGGAAATTGTTGCACCAAGGACGGGCTGATTATCAGGTCCGGTAACCTTACCGGTGATAACTTTTTGCCCAAAAACAGCTAAGGAAAATAGGAGCACACTCAAGGTTAGTGCAAAACCTCTTGCAGTTAGTTTGGCAAGCATAAGCGTTTTAGTTTTGAGGATGTAAATGAATGATCAGATAAATTTAATGCGTTTTTTGATTATAAAAATCAATTATTTTAAAAACTTTTAAAATAATATTAACATTGGCTAAAAATGTATTACCTAATGGATGTTAGTAAATTAACGCCTCACATCTCCTCATCGGCCCGGAATCCGCTTTAAAAATTTTAAAAAGCCCTATTGCCCGGTTTTACCATCCCAAAATGTTTCTGCCCGGATTATGTTAAGGACATTTTGACTTGTTACCCACCCTTGGCAGTATTCTTGTCAACCTTACCTTTGCGCCAATTTTTGAAGAATATGAAACAGAAAGACGTAAATAATTCAGGAAATAAACACGAGAATGACATTAATACAGCAGTGGATATTAATTCGGATGCGGATGTGCCGGGTACAGGACATTTAAACGAACCTGTTCAAACCGAAAATGAAACAGAGAAATTAAAAAAGGAAATTGCAGAGTGGAAAGATAAATACGTACGACAGATTGCCGAGTTTGACAATTTCAGAAAAAGAAACGCGAAAGAAAGGCTTGAACTGATGCAGACAGCGGGTAAGGAAGTAATTAAAGACCTGCTGGATGTGCTGGATGATTGCGACAGGGCTCAGAAACAAATGGAAACAAGCGATGACCTGAAGACTATCAAAGAAGGCGTGTTGTTAGTGTTCAATAAACTCAGAAATGTTTTAACTGCAAAAGGATTGAAGGCGATGGAAACTGTAAAAACCGAATTCAATCCGGATTTGCACGAGGCTATCACGGAAATTCCTGCGCCTGCTGAAGAATTTAAAGACAAGGTGGTAGATGAGGTAACGAAAGGATATTATCTCAATGATAAAATTATCCGCCACGCAAAAGTGGTAGTAGGAAAATAAAAGCTTTAACCATGGGCCATGAGCTACGAGCCGGTTTGTGGATGAATATCTCGTAGCTTAACGCTGAAAGTATATTATGTCCAAAAGAGATTATTACGAAGTACTGGGAGTTGGAAAAACCTCATCCGCTGAGGAGATCAAAAAGGCGTACCGCAAAGTGGCTATGCAATATCATCCTGACAGAAATCCCGGGGATAAAGCGGCGGAAGAAAAATTTAAAGAAGCCGCGGAGGCCTATGAAATATTAAGTGATAACGATAAGAAAGCGCAGTACGACAGGTACGGGCATGCTGGTGTAAGTGGTAATGGCCGTGGAGGCTTCAGCGGCGGTGGAATGAATATGGATGACATCTTCAGCCAGTTTGGAGATGTTTTCGGCGATGATCTGTTCGGAAGTTTTTTTGGTGGCGGGCAAAGAAGAGGCGGTGGTCAACGCAGCAGGGGTATAAGAGGAAGTAATCTCCGGATCAAATTGAAACTTACATACGAAGAAATAGCGAAGGGAGTCAATAAGAATATCAAGGTTAAAAAGTATGTTAGTTGTTCAACGTGTGGCGGCAATGGAGCAAAAGACAAGAGCAGCATTCAAACGTGTTCCACCTGCGGTGGCAGTGGCCAGGTTCGTAAAGTACAGAATACTTTCTTAGGCCAGATGCAGACTGTGACGACCTGCCCCACCTGTAGTGGAGAGGGAACGACAATCACATCCAAGTGCGGAACCTGTAAAGGCGAAGGAAGGGTGTTTAATGAAGAAACGGTAAGTATTGACATACCTGCCGGTGTTGTAGAAGGAATGCAATTAAATATAAGTGGTAAAGGAAATGCAGGTGAAAGAGGCGGATCTCCGGGCGATCTTATTATCCTTATTGAAGAAGAACCGCATAAGGAGCTACAACGGGAAGGCCTGAACGTTGTTTATGATCTTCATATTTCATTTACAGACGCCGTATTTGGCATACAGACAGAAGTTCCTACCATTGATGGGCGGGCAAAAATCAAGATTCCTGCCGGGACTCAAAGCGGAAAAATATTTCGCTTAAAGGGAAAAGGATTTCCGAATGTAAATTCATACGAAAAAGGCGATCAACTGGTGCATATAAATGTATGGACACCGCAACATGTAAGCAGTGAAGAAAAGGCAATGCTGGATAAACTGAACAATTCCCCCAATTTCAAACCTAACCCGGATAAAAGTGACAAGAGCTTCTTCGATAAAATGAGGGAAATATTTTCGTAGAAATTATAAGTTTTCTTTTTCTAATTCTCCGCCGAAACTTCTTTTTTCTTTTTCTTCTTTGAATAAAGAATTTTTGCCTGTTGCACAAGGTTTATGAATTCCTGCTGGGGTAAATTATCCGGCTGCGCAGATTGAGTAGCTATTGTTGTTATATCATTCCAGCTAACCACTTTTGATAATGCAGATTGCTTCAGAAAAGACCCCAGCATAATTACGGAAGATGAAAATTTATACGATGGGGGCAAGTCAGTAAATAATGTTGGTTGGTACGGGCTTTGATAATTCAACTTATTCTCACCGATACGGCTGCCCGGTATCTTATAATTCAATTGTATTTCCGCATAGTTTCCTGAAACGATCCTTTTATCCGCAGGAATTATTTCAAATACGGCCATCATAGATTGACCCGAACCTACTTCACCTCCTTCAACAACGGAAAGTGAATCTTTTAAAGCTCCTACTTTATTATCAAACCCAATCAGGCGATACTCTTTAACGTACTGCTTATTGAACCGGATATTCATATACACATCATCGGCGACTGCATATAATGTCTGCGAAAACTCCTTCATCAGTACTTTTTCTGCTTCACGATAATTGTCCAGGTAGGCAAAATTTCCATTTCCTTTTCTGGCCAATGATTGGATTTTTGAATCTTTATAATTTCCCATACCTACACCAAGGCATGTAAGATAAATTCCGGATTCACGTTGCTTCGCTATCATTTCTTCGAGGTCTTCCTCTTTTTTTAAACCGACATTAAAATCTCCGTCTGTTGCAAGGATCACCCGGTTGTTTCCCTTCTTTATAAAATGATTGGCTGCAATGCGGTAAGCCAGGCGTATTCCGGATTCGCCGGGTGTTGCTCCCCCGGGCTCTAATCCATCAATCGCTCTTAATATACTATCTTTCTCCGCGCCGCTTGTCGGGTTCAGCATTGTTGCTACAGCGCCGCCATATACAACAATGGAGACTGTATCTTTTGCACGCAGGTTATTTACCAGTAACCGAAACCCTGATTTTAATAGCGGCAAGCGATTAGGCATATCCATAGAACCGGAAACATCTATCAGAAAAACAAGATTACTTGCCGGTAATGAATCCAGGTTCAATTTTTGGGAGGAGACATTTACAAAAAACAATTGATTAACGGGGTTCCACGGGCATGTTGTAATTACAGAATGTATATCGAAAACACTTTTGGGTTCAGGCTGATTATAGTTATTATTAAAATAATTGAGCATTTCTTCAATTCGAACAGCATCGGGAGGAACCAATGTACCCATATTTATAAAACGACGGATATTACTGTACGATGCACGATCGATGTTTAATGACACGGTTGTTGAAGGGTATCTCTCCGCGTTTACAAAACGGTTTTCAACTATACTCGCATAGGTTTCATCGCCTGTAAACCATTCCCGCTGTGATTCCCTTGTAAGGTTGCTCGTTAAAGAAACTAATTTATCTTTTCGCAATGCGGAAACATTGGCAGGCAGCATCCTCATTTTTACGGCTACGTAATTATCGGCATTAACCGCAATTGTTTGTTTGGAATATCCATCATATAAAAAACTCAAACTATCTTTTTGCCGGTTAGTAACTATTCCGAAAGAACCATCTGTGCCGCTGTGATAAACATATCCCGTAGAATGCTGCAGTATATTCACATTCTGCAATGCATTACCGGATTCATCCTTTACTTCTCCACGAATATAAAATTGCTGACCATATACAATGGAAGACACCAATAACAATAACAGTATATGGCAATTTTTTTTCAAAGAGATGAGATCTTGTTGAGTTCTGTAAATCGGTCCTGATAATTTTCTCTTATACCAATTGATAAATTTCCTTCAGGTTACGGCCCAATCCGTCATAATCCAATCCGTACCCTACTACAAATTTGTTTGGTATAGAGAAAGCAAGATAATCTATTGTTAAAGGATATTCAGTAGCGGTTGGCTTGTGAAGTAACGCTGCAATTTTTAAAGAAGCGGGCTGCTGATGTTTTAAGTTAGGTAAAAAATCGTTCAGCGTTTTACCTGTATCCACGATATCTTCAATCAATACAACGTCCTTTCCATGAACATCCTCCATCAACCCGATAGAAGTAACGATTCTGCCTGTTGATTTCGTTCCCTGGTATGAAATCAGTTTTATAAAACAAATTTCCGCATCAATATCCAGGTTTTTAAAAAGATCAGATGCAAACATGAAAGCACCATTGAGTATAGCGATAAAAAGGGGCCTTTTCCCTTTGTAATCATTGTTGATTGCCGCAGCTAATTCTTTTACTCTTTTTTGAATTGTTTCTTCTGAAAGAAAGGTTTCAAAAACTTTGTCGTGCACTTTAATTACAGGCATTACAGTTACTGGTTGTTTATTGCCGATCTGTTATCATCTGCATTATTACCGGTTTTCAGGGTAAGGCGGGGTGTTGAAGGGGCTTTGCTTTTCAGAAATAACTTTTCACCGGTTGCAGGTTGCTGGCCGTCACTCAGCAAATTCAATCCCATCAGGTTTTCAAGGCGGATTGCTTCTGATTGCGCTATATCAAATAAAGTTTCTCCGGGTTGTACGATATGAAACTCATTATTGCCGGTTCTTCTTTTTCTTTGCAGATATACCAATTGATCACCTTCTACGATATCTTTTTCCTGCATATCATTAAATTCGAAAAGCCGTGCGAAGGGAATACCGTATTCCTGTGCTATATTTAAAAAAGAGGTTCCTTTTTTTGCAAAAACCACTTTTGTATCATTGATTTTAAATTGACCCTCAGGATAATCTCTTGCCTGTGCTTTTAATTTATTTCCTGCTTCTCGGTTATTTTCATCAATCCCGGCAGGAGAAGAATACACTTGCGGTGCAGTTTTTGATTTGACCGCTGCGATATCCTGGGAATCATCCTTCTTTCTGCCTAATGCGATGAGCGTATAATCATTAAGGTTATATTGTTCAATCAATTTAATAAGTATCTGCGGATATTTCGGATTGGTTGCGTAGCCAGCTCTTTTTAATCCCCATGCCCAGTCTTCATAGTCTGTCGGGTCAAGATTGAATAAGGAAGAGTACCGGGGACTGTTCTTCAAAAAATCCGAGTGGTCCCTGTATGAATCTTCCGGCCTGTCATACTTGCGAAAGCATTCCCCTCTTGCATCATCATCATGCCTGACTGATTCACCGGTCCATGTATTTTTGCATTTAATACCGAAATGATTATTTGATTTTTTCACGAGGTCGCTTGCCCCTGCTTCAGTTTCATGTATACCCTGTGCGAGTTTAATGGAAGCAGGCACTCCTGTACGAACCATTTCTTCCATTGCCAAATCTTTATAGGTCGCTATATACTCTTGTACAGCATCAGGATTCTGCGCTGCAAGTAATTTTGAAACGGCGAGAAATAAAACAAATAAAATTGATTTCCCTTTCAGCATGAGTTCATTACAATTTTCTTATCAAAAACAAACCATCACGGATTGTTAATATGACTTTCTCAATATCATCCCTTTGTTTTATCATGTCGTTGAATGCCTGGATACCTTTTGCGCTTTTTCCTTTTATCTCATCATCCAGCACCTGCCCGTGAAAGAATATATTATCGGCCAAAATAAAGCCGTTTTTCCTCAGATTTGGCAAAACAAGGTTAAAATATTCAATATAAGCTGGTTTATCGGCATCTATAAAAACAAGGTCCCAGGTTTCTTGCAACCCGGGTAATATATCTAACGCTGAACCGGTATGTAAAATTATCCGGTCTTTATATTGTGATTGATCAAAAAATTCTTTGGCTTTACGGCTGTCGGCTTCGCGCAACTCAATGGTATGCAATATTCCATCATCAGCAAGCCCTTTTGCAAGGCACAAAGCACTATACCCGGTAAATGTTCCTATTTCAAGAATTCTTTTTGGCCGCAGCATGCAACTAACCATTTGCAACACCTGCCCTTGCAGGTGACCACTCAGCATGTGCGATTCAGGATGATTCTCAAAAGTATAATCCGCAACTTTCTTCAGAAGCTCTTCTTCAGGGGAAGAATAATGACCCGCATATGCTTCAGCCTTCGGATGAATTAAATCCATGCGAAAATTTTCGCAAAGATACTTTGCTGTACAAAGAAAATAAACTGCTTGTTCCGGTAGTAACCGACTGTTAAAAATTCGGTTGCAAGGCGTGTTTTGTATAAAACTGCTTTATCAGCTCTGCTACTTCATCAGCTGTATCAGCTACTTTCAGTAAATCAAAATCTGCAGGAGAAATATTTTTTTCACCTTCCATCATTGTTTCCTTTACCCATTTCAGCAAACCCTGCCAGTAATCACTGCCTATGAGTATCAATGGCACTTCAAGCATTTTTCTTGTTTGTATCAACGTGGCTACTTCAAAAAATTCATCGAGTGTTCCAAAACCGCCGGGCATCATAATAAAGCCCTGCGAATATTTTGTAAACATTACTTTTCGAACAAAAAAATAATCGAAATTGAGATTGTGTTCCCTGTCTATAAATTCATTAGAATGCTGCTCGAATGGCAGTTCAATATTTAATCCTACTGATTTGCCGCCGCCCAACTGGGCCCCTTTATTAGACGCTTCCATAATACCGGGACCACCACCACTTACAACGCCAAACCCTTCTTCTCCCAGCCGTTTTGCAATATCCACCGCCAATTCATAATACTTATTGCCAGGTTGTATCCGTGCTGATCCGAAAATTGAAATACAGGGGCCGATTTTTGCCAATGCTTCAAAACCATCTACAAACTCCGCCATTATTTTAAATATCTGCCAGCTCGAATGCGCCTTTGATTCTGTCCAGTTTCTTTGTTTTGATTGCCTGATATGATCATTCATAATCTAACTAACTTTTCACGTGACAACAATGCCATTCCGCACTTGAAATCCAGTACAGGAATGGCATACCATTAGAATAACGTATAAAATAGCGTTTTAGTTTGCTACTCCCGGCTTTTTAGATATAAAGAATAAACCCAGGAATGTAAAAAGCCCATTATATATCAGCAGTTCGTATCCTATTTTAAACTTACCGAATATGGATTGCGACAAATCTTTTATTGAATTTATCCATTCGCCATCCAGTTTCAATTGCCGCTGATACCATTCTATGTTGTTGACAAAATCGATACCGAGTATAAGCAAGGGTGCCGCTATGCAAACGTATAAGGACAACTTATCGTTAATTGTTCTTTTTGTCAATATTCCAAACGAAAACAGACCCAGCAACGGACCGTATGTAAATCCCGCTACTTTCAGGATTACATCAATGATGGACTTATTATCAATCCATTTAAAGATCATAACCATGATAAAAAATACAATAGCGAATGTAAAGTGAACGGTGAGCCTTGTTTTTTTCTTTCTGCGTTCGTCCAAATCATCTCTTCTTTTTAAACCCAGTATATCAATACAAAACGAAGATGTCAACGCAGTCAATGCGCCATCAGCACTCGGGAATAACGCGGATATAAGGCCGATAACAAAAATGATGGACACCGCTGACGGCATATAATTTAATGCAATTGTCGGGAAAAGGTCATCGGATGGTACATTGATCCCTTTGCCTGCTGCGAACAGGTATAACAATCCTCCCATTAAAAGAAATAAAAAGTTAACAACGATAATTATGAAGCTGAACGTGAGGACATTCTTTTGTGAATCTCCCAATGTTCGTACGCTTATATTTTTCTGCATCATCTCCTGGTCAAGGCCGGTCATTGTAACCGTGATAAACAGACCGCCGATAATCTGCTTGAGAAAAAAGCCAGAGCTGTTAATATCGGTATTAAAGATTCGGGTGAGGCCTTTGTTACTTAATTCATGTAAAGTGGATCCGACAGAGTGGCCCACGTTACTCATAATGTAAACAATACAAACGATAAGCCCCAGCAGCATAAAAGTAGTTTGTAGCGTATCTGTAAATACGATTGTTTTTACCCCGCCTTCAAATGTGTAAAGAAGAATCATCAGCAGAATAACAAATGTGGTAATAGAAAAGGGAACATGCATCTTCTCAAGAATAAATATCTGGATGACGTTGATAACAAGATATAATCTTGCCGTTGCGCCCAGTATTCTTGATATAATAAAGAAAAATGCGCCTGTTTTATAAGATATGATGCCAAACCGGTTTTGCAGGTAATTATAAATAGAAGTAAGCTTAAGGCGGTAATAAAGTGGAAGCAGTACCCATGCAATAATGAAATAACCGAGAAAATAACCCAGTACTACCTGGAAATACGCAAAACCCGACCCACTGACAGTTCCGGGCACGCTTACAAACGTTACCCCGGATAACGAAGTGCCTATCATACCAAAGGCAACAAGCATCCAGTTTGAATTGCGGTTACCTATAAAAAAAGAATCGTTATTCGAATTGCGGGATGTGCGCCAGGCTACAAATAACAACAAGAAGAAATAGCCAATAACAAAAGAAAACAATAATACGGATGACATACGTTTCTTATTTCATCATTAAATATCTATGAATTATTCTATCGTCTTTTACAAAGTTTTGAAGGTAAAGAAAAATGTTTTCCTTTGCCGCTAATTATATTAACGTATGTCAATCAAAGCTATTGCTGTTTTCTGCGGATCGAAGAATGGGAATAATCGTCTTTTTGTTCGGCATGCACACTCGTTGGGTAAAATTCTTGCGGGCAAACATATAACATTGGTATATGGAGGCGGAAGCACAGGCATAATGGGCGCCATAGCAGATACGGTAATGGAGAACGGAGGTAATGTGATAGGTGTAATTCCTAAAATACTGGTAGATTGGGAGCATCAGCATGAAAATATTTCTGAACTGATTGTCGTAGATGACATGCATACACGTAAAAAGAAATTGTATGAGTTGTGCGATGCTGCCGTTATTTTACCCGGTGGCCTTGGTACATTAGATGAGCTGTTTGAAATGATGACATGGAACCAGCTTTCCATCCATAATAAACGCATATTCTTTATTAACTCCGAAGGTTTTTACGATCATCTTATTAATCACATGCAAAGCCTGGAAGCAAATGGTTTTTTGTACGATAAATTGAAAGACAGGATAACCATACTTAATGATCCATCAGAATTAGATCAATACCTGTTGTAGTTTCTTGGTTTTTTGCCACCACCACCCTGTCTTGGCTCCTCCTCATAATTATTCCTGTTTTTGCCCTGGAATAAGGGTATTTGCACACCACCTGTAAAAATCGGAATAGCATTTCCACTCTCGTTCGTGTATGGTGTATTTTTAACTCCCGAAACGTCGAATAATAATGACAGGTAGAAAAACACTCTTTTCTCCCACGGATCACGACCAGCATATCCGGCACCAACCAACACACTATTTGTTTGAAAATTTTGCGTAGATCCGGATAAACCGCCACCGGGTTTGTATCTGTAAGTAACAAAATTATGCTCAAGTTGTGCCTGTGCATATAAAAAGCTCACCGGGTATATTTTTACAAACCCACCACCACCATATTGATTTTGTCTTATCCTGTCACCATCAACATAAACACCCTTTATGGATTGATAGTTATAATTCACTACTATTCCTCCATCCAGCCACCTTGTAATATTATATCCAAACATGGGGCTTGCGCCAATCGAAAAATTAGAACTGCCGTATGCACTGCCGAAACCAAAAGAAATACTTCCGCCAGTAAACAAATTCTCTTTCTTAAATCCCTTCTTTTCTTCAGGTTTTTCTTCGTCCTGGGCGAATACAGCCAAAACAGCTACTCCTGATAACAATACACACAACAAAAACTTTTTCATAATCACGGTAATTTATAAATCAATTGAAAATTTTTCCGGCATTTAAAATATTATTCGGATCAAACACCTTTTTTATTTGTTTCATCAGCGAAATATGATGTTCGCTGAATACAATATCCATATATTCTTTTTGCACCAACCCGATTCCATGCTCGCCACTTATAGTTCCTCCGAGTTTCTTTACCAGTTCAAATAACTCCCGCAGGCACCTGATCATCTCTTTATCATGCATGCTATCGGTTACTCCATCTTTTTTTATACGGATGTGCAGGTTGCCATCTCCCGCATGTCCATAGCATACAGCATGAAAATTATTCTTTGCCCCTAATTCTTTCACTCCTTTTATCAATGCAGGTAGTTCCGCACGGGGAACAACTGTATCTTCTTCAATCAGGTAACCGGCCATCTTCACTGCTTCGGCTACCCTGCGGCGTAATTTCCATAATTCATTTTTCTGCTGGGCATCGTCAGCAAAAAATATTTCACCGGCACCATAGTGAACCAATAACTCACTGATTGCTTCCATGTCCTGCATCAATACTTCCTGGTTGTTGCCATCTACCTCAATAATTAAATGCGCCGCTATATCATCATGAATAGGCACCGCGTAGCTATCCACCATTTTACTTACGATCTTTAATGCGTCTATCTCCACTAATTCCAATGCACTCGGCACAAACCCTGCGCGGAATATGGCGCTTACTGCCTCTCCTGCTTTCTCCAATGATTGAAAAGGCACCAGCATCAGCAGATCATACTTTGGCAGCGGAATCAATTTCAGCACTATTTTAGTAACAATTCCTAATGTGCCTTCGCTGCCTACGATCAATTGGGTCAGATTATAGCCGGTAGAGTTTTTTAAAACGTTGGCGCCTGTCCATATTATCTCTCCCGTTGCCAGTACGACTTCAAGATTAAGTACATAATCCTTAACTACTCCATACTTCACCGCTTTGGGGCCGCCGCTATTTTCAGCAATATTGCCGCCGATAAAACAGGAACCGCGGCTGCTCGGATCAGGCGGATAAAATAATCCTTTTGCTTTTACCGCATCCTGCAACACTTCTGTAATCACTCCGGGCTCTGTTCTAACCTGCAGGTTACGTTCATCAATTTCAAGAATAGAATTCATTCTTTCTGTTGATAATAAAACTCCGCCGAGATGCGGTAATGCCCCGCCACTTAACCCTGTACCGGCTCCCCGTGGAGTAACCGGAATTTTTTCTTTATTGCATATCTTCAATATTTCACTTATTTCAGTAGCTGTGCGTGGCTTGATGACTACTGCCGGAAGAAAAGAAAGTGTTTCGGTTTCATCATGTGAATAATTATTCAATGACTCTTCATCTGTAAAAACAAATTCTTCGCCGGCAATTTTTTTAAACGCAATAATTAGCTGTTGGGTAATAGACACTCTTTCCGCAGTTGCGAACATAGATTTGATTTTTGCCTGCTGTTTTGTAAAACTCGGTTAAATATGCAACATACTAAAATGAAGAAATCAATTTAACAACAATTATTAGTTTTTAAATGAAGGGCATAGTGACTGGCGGCGACTTCCTTTATACGTATCGAACATCCCTTGTTTCACCAATGAAAACTCAAAAGCGCCCCGCGTATTGTTATAATTTTTCAATGTCGAAATAGTAGCATCGTAAGTAAAGGTGAATTCATAATCTTTATAGCCCAGCCCTATTAAAGGAATGATTGCGTCAGCTGAACGATAATATAATCCTGCTGTAAGAACATAATCCCCATCCCCCGAAGCATTATAACGGGCATTCATTCCTAAAACATATTCATAGGCTTTTGCCTGTGTGGTGAAATAAGCATTAGGGTTTATAATTACCTGGTCGTTTATTTTAAAACTCCCGTTTATAAATCCGATATAACGCATGGGTATACGATTATCAACTGTAGGTTCCGAATCAAAAAATGATTCTTTTGGAGTATTCACATGCTGTACTGAAAAACCGGTATTGATATAGGTTCTATTATTCGGAAAATACGCATAGTTCATACCGGCCTGCATATCAAAATAATTGATGTTATTGCGGGCAAGGATTACACCTGTCGGAAGTTTACCATCAAAAAACTTTCCATCAAACTGGTCGGGAAATTTAAGATTCGATGTATTAATCCTTTTGTTCGCCCATCCCGCATTAAAACCCACACTCAACAGGCTTCCTGCATTGATCATCTGGTGATAGGCAATTGATCCATATACTTTGGTTGAAGTCAGGTTCCCACTCCCTGCTACATCGTGTAATATCGCACCACCCAATCCTATCCAACCGTTTTCAAATTTATTCCGCATTACCTGGGCATCGCCATAGGCACTCATTGTTTTGTAAGGAACAGTCATTATTGACGACCACTGGTTGCGGTAGTTTATTCCGAGGCGATAATCGCCATCAGGAATAAACCCAGTATTTGCAGGATTGGTTGTTAAAGGAGAATTGAAGAATTGCGAGAAATGAAGATCCTGTGCAGAAGATCCTACGCATAACCCACAACTTATCAGTAATCCTGCTATTTTCAACTTCTTCATTTCATTCAGGTTTATCAGTTAATAAAAATACAACTACCCTAACTCATTTATAACCTGTCTTCAGAATACGATTGCGGTTTTTCATAGGATTTTCTTCTATTATAAAATTGCAGCGAAATAAACTTTCTATTTAAACAACACCGGGAACAAACAATGTTATTGAATTTCCCTTGTTATAAAACATTCTATTTTATTAATGTTATATCTCCTTTCTTTGTTGCTTTTGTTCCATCAAAAAACTGTACATCAAGCGTATACGCATATACATCCATAGGTTGTAGCGCCCCTCTGAATTTACCATCCCACCCTATCCGTTGATCATTTGTTTCGAATACTTTTTGTCCCCAGCGGTTCCATATTATAAACCTCATTTTCGCGATACCAAAGCCTCTTACCATTATTTTACTGTTAATATCACCACTATTCGGTGTAAAGGCATTCGGAACATCTACGAGAGGATTGATTATTACTTCCACCTCTTTACAGGTAGTATCCGTACATCCTGCCGCATTAATAGCAACAAGACAAGCGTTGAACGTACCGGTAGCAATGTATTGATGGGTAACCGGGGCCCTCGATGAGGTTACTACTGAATCTCCGTCTCCAAAGTACCAGATGAAATTTATCGCGTCATCAGACGACAGATTTGTAAATACGTTGGGCGTGTTTTCAACAGGCGGTACAGGCGTGTAACTATACTGTGCTGTCGGCTTACCATATACCTGTATGGTAATTGTTGTATCGTCTGTTTTATTACAGGTAAAATCATTATTCGCTATTAACCTGATAGTATATTGGCCGGGTAAATTATAAGTATGGGTGGGTTGAAATTCGGTTGAACCAGCGCTGCCATCACCAAAGTCCCAGATAAATGTTTGGCCCGCCTGTGATGTATTATCAAAAGTAACCGTATATGGTGCGCAGCCAATAGGTGGTGTTTCAAATCGTGCGATAACAATATCGGCAACACTCAACACGGTATCAATTAATTCAGGAGCATTGCAATAATTAGAGTCAATAAGGGTAAGTTTTACGTGATAACTTCCGGGAGCCGTGTAATTATGAAAAACAGAGTTTGTACCGGTAGTATCAGGTATAGTGCCATCGCCAAAAGACCAGACAAATGATTTATTATTGAAAGGCACTCCCGGCGGTGCAACAGAAAGATTATTGAACTGGTACTTAAATGAGTCACAGGGGTCAAGCTTTGTGAAATTAAGCCCCAGCACGGCCCTTTTATCACCGGCACGGATATGCGTAAATACGGTATCACGCATATTGCAGGTAGCCGAATCAACCGATACAAGCATTACAGTATATGTTCCTATGGCAGTATACGTGTGAGAAATATTGGGAACTGTAGTAATTGTTGTCGGCGTTCCATCTCCAAAAGTCCATTCATACGTTTTGGCATTAGCAATTGTATCCCTGAAGTCCACTGTCAGAGGTATACAACCCGAAGTATCTCTCGGTACGCCGTTTATAGAGGCTTGCAAACCTGCCCCCACTCCGGCAAGGTTGAATGATATTTTTACCATTGCAAGATTACAGAACCGTGAACCGTTAGTTGGAGCCCATACTCCCGGCGTTGTTGGGAAACGGGGTTTTGATCCATCTGCTGACGCCACACAGTTACCACAAATTCCCTGGTAAATCACACCATTCTGGTCGAAGCGGCTTGTACCTCCATCCACATGATCCGGAAACTTAGTATTGTTCTCTCCGAGAAAGCTGCCATACAATTGGGCAGTTGCATTCTTTTTCAAAACAAAAAAATAAAAGTCCTGGTTGTCGATTGATGCGGATTGAAAGGCATCAGTGGTAACCGGAAGTCCTGATGTTCCTGAAGAAGCAAACCCATCCGGCGGCCCGCCCCAACCGGAAACAT
>Ga0207675_100003431_pt1 | contig 15490 bp, 11 predicted proteins | sample KBSSwiS42_FD_184305 | JGI IMG/M metagenome (GOLD analysis project Ga0207675, IMG submission 184305) | Switchgrass rhizosphere microbial communities from Kellogg Biological Station, Michigan, USA - KBS Switchgrass S4-2 (SPAdes) (version 2) | ecosystem: Host-associated > Plants > Roots >... | reverse complement strand
CAGGATGCCGGCGACGCTCCCCTTCTCGGGCCCGGCGCCCGGCGCGCGGCCGAACAGGCTCTCGACGCGCAGCACGTAGCCGCGCGGCGCTTCGAGCGCGAACCACTCGCCGACCAGCTTCGACGCGGCATAGACGCTGCGCGGGCTCGGCGCGTCGGTCTCCGAGTAGGGCGTGCTGGCGCGGCCGTCGAAGACGAAATCGGTGCTGTAGTGGACGAGGGTGGCGCCCTGGGCCTGGGCCGCGCGCGACAGCGCGCGCACCGCAAAGGCGTTGAGGTTCAGCGCGTCGACCGGGCGATCCTCGGCGGCGTCGACGTCGTTGAACGCGGCGCCGTTGACGATCACATCGGGCCTGATCCGCGCCATCGCCGCCGCTACGGCCGCGTCGTCGGTGACGTCGAGATCGGCGTGGGCGAGGGCGACGATCTCGTGCGCCGGCGCGCATTCGTGCGCCACGGCCGCCGCGAGCTGGCCGCGCGCGCCGACGACCGCAATCCGCATCACGCGGCCTTGGACGACCCCGAGGCTTCGAACGCCCGCATCCGCTGATCGTCGAACACGCCTTCCCAGCGGGCGACGACCGCCGTGGCGATGCAGTTGCCCATGACGTTGACCGCGGTGCGCCCCATGTCCATCACCTGATCGACGCCGAGCAGGATCGCCGCGCCCTCGAGCGGCAGCCCGAACTGCGTCAGCGTCGCGGTGAGCACGACCAGCGCCGCGCGCGGCACGCCCGCCACGCCTTTGCTCGTCAGCATCAGCGTCAGCATCATCACCAGCTGCTGGCCGAAGGTCATCGGCACGCCGGCGAGCTGGGCGACGAACACGCTGGCGAGCGACAGATACAACGTCGTGCCGTCGAGGTTGAAGCTGTACCCGGTCGGCAGCACGAAGCCGACGATGTTCTTGGGGACGCCGAAGCGCTCCATCACCTCCAGCGCCTTCGGCAGCGCCGCCTCGGAGCTGGCGGTGGTGAAGGCAATCAGGAACGGCTCGCGGATCGCCTTGACGAAGGTGAAGAACGGCACGCGGATCAGGTAGGAGACGCCGCCGAGCACGATCAGCACGAAGATCGCGAGGCCCAGGTACATCAGCGCGATCAGCTTGCCGAGCGTGAAGAGAATCGCCAGGCCCTTGCCGCCGACGGTTGCGGCGATCGCGGCGAAGACGCCAACCGGCGCGAAGAACATCACGTAGCCGGTGAACTTGAACATCACCTGCGCCGTGCTCTCGAGGACATCGAGCACCGGCTGCCCTTTCGCGCCGATCGCCGCGACCGCGATGCCGAAGAAGGTCGAGAAGACGACGAGCTGCAGGATGTCGCCGCGCGCCATCGCGTCGACCACCGAGGTGGGAAACAGGTGCAGGAAGATGTCCCAGGCGTGCTGCTGGTTCTGCGCCATCGCCGCCGCTGCGGAGGTATCGGCGCCGATCGGCATCGTCAGGCCGGCGCCGGGCTTGAAGATGTTGACGAGCGCGAGCCCGAGGAACAGCGCCACCGTGGTGGCGGCCTCGAAGTAGATGATCGCCTTGACGCCGATGCGGCCCATCGATTTCAGATCGCCGGTGCCGGCGATGCCGACCACCAGCGTGGCGAAGACGAGCGGCGCGATGATCATCTTGATCATGCGCAGGAAGGCGTCGGCGAGCGGCTTGATGCCGACGCCGAACGACGGCCAGAAGTAGCCGACGGCGATGCCGAGCAGCAGGCCGATGAAGATCTGCGTCGTCAGGCCGGGCATGCGGCTGGTCGCGCGCGCCGGTTGAATCGAGCCGGCCCGGATCACCGCGCCACCCCGGCGCCGCGGTGCGCGAACTCGGCAATCGTCGAGACGACCGCCTGCTGCTGCGCCGCGGTCAGCTCGCCGTAGATCGGAATCGCCAGGCACTCGCCGGCCGCGCGCTCGGCGTTGGGAAACGCGCCGCGTTGGTAGCCGAGGTAGGCGAAGCACGGCTGCAGGTGGAACGGCACCGGGTAATAGATCTCGTTGCCGATTCCCTGCTGGTCGAGATGCCGCTTCAGCGCGTCGCGCTCGGGCGTGCGGATGACGAACTGATTGAAGATGTGCCGATCGCCGGCGGGTTCCTGCGGCAGCGTGATCATCGCGTCGAGCCCCGCCTCCTTGAAGAGACAGCGATACCGTTCGGCGTTGCGCCGCCGCGCATGCGTCCACTCCGCGAGATGCGGCGCCTTGACGCGGAGAATCGCCGCCTGCAGCGCATCCATCCGGAAGTTGCCGCCGACCAGGTGGTGGTAGTACTTCGGCTGCATGCCGTGGTTGCGCAGCAGCCGCGCCCGCCCGGCCAGGGCGTCGTCGTTGGCGGTGACGAGGCCGGCATCTCCGAACGCCCCGAGATTCTTGCTCGGGAAAAACGAGAAGCAGCCGAACGCGCCGATGCCGCCGGCCGATCGCGTCTTGTAGGTGGCGCCGATCGCCTGCGCCGCGTCCTCGACGACCGGCACGCCGGCGCGATTGGCGGCGTCCATGATCGGATCGAGATCGGCGCAGAGGCCGAAGAGGTGCACCGGGATGATGGCCCTGGTCCTGGTCGTGATCGCCGCGGCGGTCTGCGCCGGATCGAGGTTGAAGGTCACCGGATCGATGTCGACGAAGACCGGACGCGCGCCGAGGCGGGCCACCGCACCGGCGGTGGCGAAGAAGGAAAAGGTCGGCGTCACCACCTCATCGCCGGCCTTGATGTCGAGCGCCATCAGCGCGAGCAGCAGCGCATCGGTGCCCGACGACACGGCGACGGCGTGGCGGATGCCGAGCATCTCGGCGAGCTCGCGCTCGAGCGCATCGACCTCGGGGCCCATGATGAAGCGCTGGCTGTCGGCGACGCGCGTCATCGCCGCGACGAGCGCGTCGCGCAGCGGGCGGTGCTGGGCGTCGAGGTCGAGCAGGGGGACCGGCATTGAGGTTAGTCTACCTCCGCGCCTTCACCGCGGCGCGCGTCTCGCGATCGGCCTCGCGCTTCTTCACCGTCTCGCGCTTGTCGTACTCCTGCTTGCCCCGGGCGAGGCTGACGGCCACCTTGACGCGGCCGTCCTTGAAGTAGACGCGCAGCGGCACGAGCGTCATCCCGCGCTCGACCGTCTTGCCGATCAACTTGCGAATCTCGCTCTTGTGCAGCAGCAGCTTGCGGCGGCGCAGCGGCTCGTGGTCGGCGTAGCCGCGGTGGCTGTAGGGGCTGATGTTGACGTTGTAGAGGAACACCTCGCCGTCCTCGACCCGCGCGTAGCTGTCGCGCAGGTTGACGCGGCCTTCGCGGATCGCCTTCACCTCGGTGCCGAGCAGCACCAGCCCCGCCTCGAAGGTCTCGAGCAGGTGATAGTCGTGGAAGGCCTTGCGGTTTTCCGCGACGCTGGTCTGCGCTTTCTCGCGCTCGGTTCTCTCAGCCATGAGCATCCGCTTGCGCGAGGCGCGCCGCCAGCAGCACCGCGGCGATCATGCTCTCCGGATCGGCGATCCCCTTGCCGGCGATGTCGAACGCGGTGCCGTGATCGACCGAGGTGCGCACGATCGGCAGGCCGAGCGTCACGTTCACCGCCTGCCCGAAGGCGACCAGCTTCACCGGAATCAGTCCCTGATCGTGATAGCACGCGATGACGACGTCGAAGTCGCCGCGGCGGGCGCGCACGAAGACGGTGTCGCCGGGAAACGGGCCCGACACCTCGATGCCGCGCGCGCGGCAGGCGTCGACCGCGGGGCGGATGACCGCGTCTTCCTCGTGCCCGAACAGGCCGTGCTCGCCGGCGTGGGGATTCAAGCCGGCGACCGCGATGCGCGGTCGCGCGATCCCGAAGCGCGGCAGCTCGCGCGCGGTGAGATCGATCGTCGCCTCGAGCGACGCCCGGGTCAGCGCCCGCGGCACCTCCGACAAGGCGACGTGGACCGTCGCGAGCACCACCCGCAAGGCTTCCGAGTGGAACATCATCGCCACGTGCTTCGAGCCGGTGAGGTGCGCGAGCAGATCGGTGTGGCCGGCCCACGGCAGCCCGGCAAGGCGGAAGGCTTCCTTGTTGACCGGCGCCGTCGCCACGGCATCCACGGCGCCGGCGCGCGCATCGCTCACCGCGCGAACGATCACGTCGTAGGCGGCGCGTCCAGCTTCAGCGCTCAACACCCCCGGGTCGAACGTCGCGCCGCCGGCCGGGCCGTACACGACCGGCTCGCACGCCGCGAGCACACGCGGGTCGGCGGCGGCGCGCGCCGCGACTTCGGGCCCGATGCCTGCCGGGTCGCCTGACGTGATTGCGATGCGGGGTTTCATCCGATGGCGGGTGTTGCGGCTGCCTACGATCGATGGCCGCACGTGCCGCAGTTGCCGGAGCCGCAGCCGCCGGAGCCGCAGCCCGACGGGTTGTCGCAGCCGCCTTCGCTGCCGCAGCCGCCGTGCGCGACGCCCTTGGCGTTGGGCAGCTCGTAGCGCAGGCAGCACTTCAAGCGTCCGCACAACCCCGACAGCTTCGACGGGTTGAGGCTCAGGTCCTGCTGCTTCGCCATCTTGATCGAGACCGGCTCGAACGACTGCAGGAAGGTGGTGCAGCAGAGCGGGCGGCCGCAGGTGCCGTAGCCGCCGTACATCTTCGCTTCGTCGCGGACGCCGATTTGCCGCATCTCGATCCGCGTCCTGAATTCCGCGGCGAGCTCGCGCACGAGTTCCCGGAAGTCGACGCGGCCGTCGGCCGTGAAGTAGAAAATCAGCTTCGAGCCGTCGAACGCCTGCTCGACGCGCGCCAGCTTCATGCCCAGCCCGCGCTCGCGGATCTTCAGGAGCGCGATCCGGTAGGCCTCCTGCTCGCGCTGCTGATGCTTCAACCGCGCGATCACGTCGTCCCGCGTCGCCAGCCGCACGACGCGCTGCGGCGAATCGTCCGGCGGGCGCCGTTTGGCGTCGAGCTGCGGGATTGCGTGCACCACCGTGCCGAGCGCCGGCCCGCCGTCGGTCTGGACGACGACGCGATCGCCGCGCTTGACGCCGGCGTGGCCGTCGCCGGCCAGGTATGTCTGCGCGCGGCCGACCGTCGTCAGCTTCACGGCGATGAGCGGAATGCGGCCCGGCGTGCTCATAGCTGCAGCATCACCCAGTCTGCAACCACCTTGACGCCGGCGTTGCGATCGAGGGCGACCAGCGCCTGGTCGACGGCGCCGAAGGCGCGAACGCCGCGCTCGCCGCCATAGCCTTTCGCCAGCCGTTCGAGCGCCGGCCGCACGTCCGCATTGGCCAGCGCCGCCGGATCCGATTCGGTCGCGAGCACTTCGACGTCGCGCAGCAGCGACGCCATCGCGCGCAGGTGCGACGCGAGCTGATCGCGCTCGCTGCCGCTGCCGCTCTTCGTCAGCAGCAGCTTGGCGCCGTCGAGCCGCCCGGCCGGATCGTTCGACGCGGCGGCAACCGCGAGCGCGCGTTGCGCCACCTCGCGTGCTTCCACCAGCTCGCCGGCGCTCGCCTGCAGCGCCTGCCCCAGGCTGCCGTCGGCGGCCGCCGCAACCGCGCGCGCCTCGCTCTCGGTGTGATCGCGCGCGATCAGCGCCGACGCAATCTCTTCCGCCGAGAGCGGGCGGAAGCGAAGCTCCGGGCAGCGCGAGCGAACCGTCGGCAGGAGCACATCGGGACGCGACGTCACCAGGATGAAGACCGAGCTGGACGGCGGCTCCTCCAGCGTCTTCAGCAGGGCGTTCTGCGCCGCGGCCACCAGCGCGTCGGCCTGATCGATGATCACGACGCGGCGGCGTCCCTCGAACGGGCGGTACATCGCCCGATCGATGACGTCGCGCACCTGATCGATCTTGATGGTTCCGCTATCACCCGGCTCGACGACGACGACGTCCGGATGGACGCCTCGTGCGATCCGCGAGCAGGCCGTGCACCGTCCACAGGCGTCAGCCGCCAGTTGCCAGTCGATACGGGCCGGACAATTGAGTGCCTGGGCGACGGCGAGGGCGGTCAGCCGCTTGCCGACGCCGGAGGGGCCGACAAACAGCAGGCTGGGAGGCAGCGTCCCGCCCGCCGCCGATCGCGAGAGCAGCTCGATCAGGCGGGCGTGGCCGACAACGTCCCGAAATGGCATAAAGGAAGCCTTCGGGAGCGATCGTATCACCTTGTAACGAAGCGGGAGGTGTAGAGGGCCGAGCAAGCTCGGCCCCCACAGGCGCGAGCAGCACGGCCCACAGGCGCCAGCAGCACGGCCCACAGGCGCGAGCAATCACGCCCCACAGGCGTCGCGATCTTAGGGATCGCGCTTCTTTGGCACGGTTTCCTTGCGGTCTTTCTTCTCGTCGTCGCCGCCGCGGCCGAAGATCCGCGACCAGAACCCGCGCTTTTTCTTCGGCGCCTCGGGCGCAATTTCCGCCTGCTCCGCCGGGGGCGGCGCGACAACCGCGCCGCTGGTCGCCACCGCGACCGGCGCGACGCCGGTCTGCTCGATCCGCGGCGGAATCGGCTTCTCGTCGCCGGTGAAGACCGAGGCGAGCTTGCCGAAGATCCCCCGCGTCGGGTGCAGGTCGCAATACGTGGTCGGCTCGGTGCCGCGGTCGAAGTACTCCGAGTAGACCATCGACCGCCGAATCAGCTGGCCGTCGCGATTGACCACCTCGACGTCCTGGCACCCTTCGGTCGCGAGCTTGCCCGACAAGCGGCAGACGGTGGCGGACGTGACCCCCGCCGGCGCCTTGAACCATTCCGGCTTGTCGTCCTTCGTCGCCACCTTCATGAAGTTCGCCCACATCGGCACGGCGACGTCGCCGGCAAAGCCGTTGGCGATAATCGTGCGCGGCTGATCGAAGCCGACCCAGACGCCGGCGACTAACTTCGGCGTGTAGCCGATGAACCACGCGTCGTTGAAGTCGTTGGTGGTGCCGGTCTTGCCCGCCGCCGGCAGCTTGAACCCCACCGCGCGCGCGCGGTTGCCGGTGCCGGCGTTGATGACGTCGGAGAGCATCGACGACATCAGGAACGCGGTGATGTCGCTGACGGCGCGCGATGAATATTCCTGCGCCGCATACAGCAGCCGGCCGTCGGTGTCCTCGACGCGGCGGATCAGCATCGGCCGCGGCACGAGACCGTGGTTGGCGAAGGCGGCATAGGCCGCGGTCATCGACTGCAGCGTCACCTCGCCCGAGCCGAGCGCCAGCGACGGCACGCTCGGGACGTCGCCGACACCCATCGTCTTCGCGTACTCGACGGTGCGGGCGATGCCGACCTGCTGCAGCAGCTGCACGGCGGCGCGATTGCTCGACGTGCGCAGCGCGGTGCGCAGGCTGATCGAATCGGCGTCGAGATGCTCGTCTTCCGGCGTCCACGCGCCCTGCAGCGTCTGGATCGGCGCGTCGAGGTTCCCGATCATCGTCGCCGGGGTGTAGCCGGCCTCGAGCGCGGTGGCATAGACGAACGGCTTGAACGCCGATCCGGGCTGACGATGCGCCTGCACGGCGCGGTTGAAGTGGCTCTCGTCGAAGCGGCGGCCGCCGACCATGGCGCGGACGTGTCCGCTGACCGGATCGAGCGCGATCAACGCCGCTTGCAGGACGTCATTCGGCTCGGGGGCCGGGGCCGCACCGTTGGCGGTTTTCGCCCGCGCCGCCGCGCGTCGCGCCAGCCACGCCTTGCGCTTCTCCTCGACCGCCTGGATCTGCGCAGCAAGAGCCTCCTCCGCCGCGAGCTGCATCGGCATGTTGATCGTCGAGAACACGCGCAGGCCGCCCTGATACACGCGCTGCCATCCGAAGCGGTCGACCAGCTCGAGGCGGACCTGCTCCTTGAAGTACTGGCCGTGCGGATCGTCGGCGCGGAGCGTATCGCGCAGCGCCGGCTTGGTCTTGCGCGCCGTTTGCCACTGGGCCTTGTCGATCGCGCCGTTCTCGAGCATCGCCTGCAGAACGATGTTGCGGCGCGCGACCGCGCGCTCGAGGCTGACGGTCGGCGCGTAGCTCGAGGGCGATTTCACCAGCCCGGCGAGCAGCGCCGCTTCGGGCACGCTGACTTCGGACGCGTGCTTCCCGAAATAGCCGCGCGACGCCGCTTCGGCGCCGTACAGGCCGTCGCCGAAATAGACCTTGTTCAGGTACAGCTCGAGAATTTCCGGCTTGCTGTAGATGCGCTCGATGCGGGCGGCGAGAATCAGCTCCTGCAGCTTGCGGCGGTACGACTTGTTCGGGGTCAGGAAACTTTGCCGCGCCAGCTGCTGCGTGATGGTGCTGCCCCCCTGCGCCTTGCGGCCGTGGCGCAGGTTCACGGCCGCGGCCGACACGATACGCACGAGGTCGAACCCGCGGTGCTCGTTGAAGCGCTGGTCCTCGATGGCGATGAGCGCCTTGGTGAGGTTCGGAGAGATCTCCGACAACGGCACTTCTATCCGCTGTTCCTTGAAAATGGTAAACGCGAACTTATCGCTGTCGTCGAATACCGCCGTCGCCTGGTCCATCTCGCCGATGCGGCGCAGCGCGTCGAGGTCGGGCAGGCCTTCGCGCAGACCCGCCAGGAACCACACGCCGCCGATCAAGGACATCGAGGCGACAAGGACGAACGCCACCACCACTCCGGCGACGATGCGCGGATGCGTGCGGCGTGCTTCCTGCCATTCGCGCTTGAGCTCGTCGAGATGCCGGGGAAAGTGGGGAGCCATAGACCTGGCGAAGGTGCAACAGAGGGGCCACGGATCAGCCGCTCAGCAGCGTTTTTCCGCTCCGTGGCATTTCGGTTGCAACCTAAGCGACACGAGGCATTTGGTGAGAGGCCTGACTCGCGCGGCCGCGGCGGCGGGAATCGCAATTCTAGTCGGTGGTGCGTTTTTTACACCCCAGCTTGCAACGAGCCAGAACAGCGCCATCGTCGTCGCGCCGCGTGCGCTGCCTGACGCGCCGCGCCCTTCGACTCGCCACGCGCCAGACGCAAGTGGCTCGCTCAGGACAGGCGCGGCTGCCGTGACAACCGGAGACGATCGCGACGTCGCCGATTCCAGCGACGCATTCACCGACTTGTATGGCAACGAGGTCAGCGACGCGGTCGCGACCTATACGTTCGACCAGTCCGGCAGCCTCTACGAGCTCCACTCGCCCCAGACCGAGCTTCCGCGTCTCGGCATCCCAAAAAGCTGATCGTCACATCGAAGCGTACCTGCCCCGGCGACCTACCTGCCCTACCTGCCCCACCCGCCCTCTTTAGGCCGTTCGCGTATCATGTCGGCCTCAACTGGGAGCGGCATCGCATGCGTCATTCGAAGTGGCTTTCACTACCGTTTCTGTCCCTCGTCGCGGCCGCCGGCCTCGTGGCGCAGCAGCCTAAAACCTATCGCGCGCGCCTGTCGCCGGTGCCGATCGACGTCTCGATGCAGGCGAACGTCGCCGGCACCGGTTCGATGACGGCGTCGTTGGCCGGCAACAAGCTGACGCTGAACGGAACCTTCGAGGGGCTGCGCGGTCCGGCGACCATCGCGCAGCTGCACAAGTCGCCGACGCGCGGGATGCGCGGGCCGGTCGTGGCCGAGCTGACCGTCGCGAAAGGATCGGAACCGACCAGCGGCACGATCACTGGGACGCTGGATCTGACGCCGCTGCAGGTGACCGACCTCGAGAAGGGACGCTTCTACATCCAGCTGCACAGCGAGAAGGCGCCTGACGGCAACTTGTGGGGATGGCTGTTGCTGCAGGAGAAGGCGCGATGAGGCGGTTGGCGCTGACCTGGCTCGCGCCGGCGTTCGTGGCCGCGCTCGGGATCGCGCTGACGGCCGGCCAGCAGCCGGCGACGATCTTCACCGCCGAGCAGGCGGCAGCAGGGCGTACGGCCTATCAGGCGAGCTGTGCCGGTTGCCACATGCCCGACCTCGGCGGGCGAAACGAGGCGCCGCAGCTGGCCGGCAACAACTTCCGCAGCACGTGGGGCAGCCGGACGACGCGCGATCTGCTGGAGTTCACGCAGAGCACGATGCCGCCAAGCGGCGAGACCCTGCCGGCCGACACCTACGTGAACATCATCACTTACATCCTGCAGTCGAACGGCGCGCAGCCCGGCTCGCAGCCGTTCACGCCGACGACGACGGTGCCGATCGGCAGCGTCGCGACCGGCGCTGCGCCGGCGGCGACCACCGCCTCGCCCAGCACCGAACCCGCGCCGGCGGCGCGCGGAGGCGGAGGGGCGGGCGCTCAGCCGGGCGCGCCCGGCCAGGGTGGACGAGGAGGTGGACGCGGTGGTGCTGGCAATGCCGGGCCACTTGGTCTCACCGTCAGCGGCACGGTCAAGAACTACACCGACGTCACCGACGAGATGCTGCGCAATCCCGATCCGGGCGACTGGCTGATGGCGCGGCGCAATTACCTCGGGTGGAGCCACACGCCACTCACGCAGATCACGCGCGACAACGTCAAGGAGCTGCAGCTCGCCTGGGTCTGGGCGATGAACGAGAGCGGCGCCGCCAACGAGCCGACGCCGATCGTGCACAACGGCACGATGTTTCTCACCAACCCGGGGAACGTGCTGCAGGCGCTCGACGCCAAGACGGGCGATCTCATCTGGGAGCACCGCGTCGGCCCGAACGCGACGGTCGGCATCGCCGCGATGCGCAACATGGCGATCTACCAGGACAAGGTGTTCCTGGCGACGACCGATGCGCGGCTGACGGCGCTCGACGCGCGGACGGGGAAGAAGATCTGGGACACGCCGATCGCCGATCGCGCCAAGGGCTACGCCAACACCGCCGGACCGATGGTGGTGAAGGGCGTGGTCGTCAACGGCCTGGTGGGCTGCGACCGCTACGGCAACGACGGCTGCTGGATCAGCGGCTACGACGCGGCGACCGGCAAGCAGCTGTGGAAGTTCAATACCGTGAGGCGCGGCACCGAGACCGGGTCCGAGAGCTGGGGCAAGCTGGCCGACAACCTGCGCGTCGGCGGCGAGACGTGGATCGCCGGCAGCTACGATCCCGAGCTCGACCTGATGTACTGGGGTATCGCGCAGGCGAAGCCGTGGATGCGCGCCAGCCGCGGGTCGTCGAACTTCGACAACGTCCTCTACACGAGCTCGACGGTCGCGCTGCGGCCGAAGGACGGCTCGCTCGCCTGGCACTACCAGCACGCGCCGGGCGAGTCGCTCGATCTCGACGAGGTGTTCGAGCGCGTGCTCGTCGACATCGGCGCGGAGAAGGTCGTGTTCACGATCGGCAAGCCCGGCATCCTGTGGAAGCTCGATCGCAAGACCGGCGCGTTTCTCGGCTACAAGGAGACGGTGTTCCAGAACGTCTTCGAATCGATCGATCCGAAGAGCGGCGCGCCGCAGTACCGCGCCGACATCCTCGAGCAGCAGACCGGCCAGTGGGTGCAGTCGTGCCCGAGCACCGAAGGGGGGCACAACTGGCAGGCGATGAGCTATTCCGCGCCGACGCAGACGCTCATCATCCCGCTCAGCCAGTCGTGCATGGAGATGTCGGGGCGCAAGCTCGAATTCACCAACGGGTCGGGCGGCACCGGCGCCGATCGCCGCTTCTACGAGATGCCGGGCAGCGACGGCAACGTCGGCAAGCTCGCCGCCTACGACGTGAAGACGATGAAAGAGGTGTGGAGCCGCGAGCAGCGCGCGTCGTTCCTGACGTCGGTGCTGACGACCGCGAGCGGCGTCGGGTTCGTCGGCGATCTCGATCGGGTCTTCCGCGCCTTCGACGTCCGCACCGGCGAGACGCTGTGGCAGGCGCGGCTCGGCACGTCGGTGCAGGGCTACCCGGTGGCGTTCACCGCCGGCGGCCGCGAGTACGTCGCGGTGACGACCGGCCTCGGCGGCGGCAGCCCGAGGCAGGTGCCGCGCACGATCAGCCCGGATGTGCGCCACCCCTTGAACGGCAACGCGATCTACGTGTTCGCGCTACCGGAGCGAGCGCGGTGAGGCGCGACGCTTCGCGTCGCCAGGCGCGGCGGCTGCGCCGCCGCGCTAGGTGGGTCGGTCAGGCGCGGCGGCTTCGCGCCGCACGGGAAAACCTCGTTTGCCCTACCGACCAACCTATCCGCGGCGGCGAAGCCGCCGCGGCCTAACGCGAAAGACGAAACAGGCGGGTGCGACGCGTCAGCGTCGCCCCGCCTGGATGTCTTTCGCGACCTGCTCCGCCGCCGCCCACACGCGCAGCAGATTCCCGCTCCAGATTTTGCCGATCTGCTCCTCGGTGTAGCCCCTGCGAACGAGCTCCAGCGTCACGTTGAACGTTTCCGCGGCGCTGTTCCACCCCTCGATGCCGCCGCCGCCGTCGAAGTCGGACGAGATGCCGACGTGGTCGACGCCAATCAGCTTCACCGCGTAATCGATGTGATCGACGAAGTCCTTGACCGTCGCGCGGCCGGCGGCGGGCCACTTGCGATCGATCTCGGCCAGCCGCTGCTGGAACTGGGCGCGGCGCTCTGGCGTGAGCGTGTCGACGCCAGCTGTGGCGCCGCGACCACCCGTCGGCGGCGCGGGCGCTGATGCCGCAGTCCCTTCAACCGGGCACGGGCGCGACGCCGGCGTCGCGCCGCCCGGTCCGCCTGCCCTGAGCCCAGTCGAAGGGCCGCCGGGGCCACCGCCGCGTCCGCCCGGCAGCGCGAACTCCTGCCGCAGCGCGGCGATCGCCGGGCCGCGCTCGGGCGGGTCGCTCTTGACGTAGCCCGAGAGCGCCACCATCTGCACGACGCCGCCATTGGTCTTCATCGCCATCAGCATCTCGTCGTCCATGTTGCGGCTGTGATTGGCGAGCTTGCGGACCGAGGAGTGCGAGGCGATGACCGGCGCCCTCGACAGGCCGATCGCCTGCATCATCGCCCCCTTCGACGGGTGCGAGACGTCGACCATGATGCCCCAGCGGTTCATCTCCTGAATCACCTGCCGCCCGAGCGGCGACAGGCCGCCCCAACGCCACTGATTGTCGGCCTCGCCGGTGTTCGAGTCGGCGAGCTGGCTGTGGCCGTTGTGCGCCAGCGACATGTAGCGGCCGCCGCGCTGCCAGAACTCCTTCACCCGGTTGATATCGGTGCCGACCGGGTAGCCGTTCTCGATGCCGATCACCGCGACCTTCTTGCCGCTCTTCGCGATCCGCGTCACGTCGGCGGCGGTCAGCGCCAGCTCGATGTCGTTGGGCGCAATTTCCTCGGTGAGGTGGTGGACGGCGTCGAACTTCGCCACCGCCGCCTTGTAGGCACGGTCGTAGCCGGGCGGCTGAAAGGCGTCGGCGACCTGCGGCGGGTTCGACTGGCCGACGTAGACGATCATGAACGAGACGTCGAGCCCGCCCTCCTTCATCTTCGGCAGGTTCACCTGGTTGGTCAGCCGCATCGTGTAGTTGCAGCCGCGGGTGAAGTTCTCGGGATCGATGTCGTTGTGGGTGTCGAGCGTGATCACCCGCTCGTGAATCGCGCGCGCCCGCGCGGTCAGATCCTGCTCGCCCTGGGCGTGAACGATCGCGCCCGCGACGATCACGGCCACCAGTGTTGCCTTGCCCACGTCAGCCTCCCTCAATCAATCAGCGGCAACGTGCCAGATACCAGCGCCTGCCTAACCGCAGAGACCGCAGAGATCGCGGACAATCTTGTACTCGTTTCAGATCCCCGGCCGTTGCGTCGCCAGCGGCAGAAAACCAATATGAACCACAAAGACTCTGAGTCTCAGAGTCTCCGTGGTTCTATTACCGTCAGGTTCAGGGCCCAGCAATCAACCCGGTCGCTTCTCCAGGCAGCAAGAGTACCCAAGATCTCCGCGGTCTCTGCGCGCTCTGCGGTCAAGCAGGCGCCCCGAAGAGATCAGAAACGCAACAATCGATTCACCTTCACCACGAACGCCCGATTCTTCAACCCCCGCACCGCCGGCAGCACCAGCGACCGCGGATCGGTCATGTCGCGCTCGTCGGTGTAGACGACGAACAGCTCGCTGCCGGGGCGGTACTCCCAGCGGAACCGCAGGTTGGTGCTGTAGGCGCGATCGGCGGAGCTGTACTGCACCAGCGCGCTCGCGAACATCAACGGCGAGAAGCCGTAGTCGGCGCGCGTCCGGTACAGCCTGGTCGTCACCTCCGCGGCCGGCGTCTCGACGCGGTTGATCGAGATCGTCGGCTCGAGCGAGAACTGCTTCAGGAGCGAGATGCGCGCGGCGGTGTAGCCGAGCGACACGAGCGTGCCGTCGTAGAAGCCGCCGGTCTGCAGGGCCAGCGTCCCCGACACCGGACGCTGGGCGCCGAACGCGTACGACACCAGCGTGGAGGTGAACTGATGGCTCCCGGCCGGCATCCGCACGCCGAGGATCGTCTCCGGCCGCACCAGCAATTCGTAGTCGCGCTCGACTTCGAGCGTGAACTGATCGCTGTTCTCGAACTCGGTGTTGAAGCGCCCGGTCTCGACCCGCGACTCGAGCGCGCCGGCGCCGTTCTCGTAGTAGTCGAACTGTCCCTGCCAGGTGAACTTGCGCACCGCCTTGATCCGCTTCGGCCTCGGGCTGAAGCGCGCCGTCGCGTAGCTGCGCCGGAAATCGTCGCGGGCGACGAAGCCGACCTCGGGGTTGAAGTTGTCGCCCACCTTCAAGTACTCGGCGTGCGCGCCGTAGCGATCGCCGCCGTAATCCAACTGCGCCTGGTAGCTGTCGTCGTCTCCCTCGAGGCCGGGCGTGTCGGTGCGCGCGTAGTAGGCGGCGAGCGCGACGTTCTCGTAGAAGGACAACGCCGCGTCGAGGCCGTAGCCCTGGTTCGATCCAGCCGTTGTCGCCGACTTCGAGCGATTGGTGAGCATCGCGCCGACGCTGCTGCGCCGCAGGATGTCGCGCTTCACCCGGATCACCGAAAAATTCGTCGGCTCGGTCGCCGACGCCGCCTCGTCGCCCGTCTGGATGTTCATCACGCCGATGCCGTACTGGCCGATCTTGCCGGTGAGCCGGCCGCCGGCGTCGATCGGCACGACGCGGCCGCGGTTCAGCCCGATGCGGCGGCTGTAGAAGAGATACGGCACGCTGCTCGTGGCCGCCGCCGTCTGCCCGAACGCGCCGGCCACGCTGCCGCCGCGCGCGAAGTCGAAGAGACCGCGTCCTTCGAGGAAGAACTCGCGCTTCTCCGGGAAGAACAAATTGAAGCGCGTCAGGTTGACCTGCTGCTCGTCGATCTCGACCTGCGCGAAGTCGGTGTTGTAGGTGAAGTCGGCGGTCAGGTTCGCGGTGAGCCCGTATTTCACGTCGCCGCCGAGATCGCCGGCCAGGTCGTTGCGCAGCGGCGGCGTCTGCACGCGATCGGTCGTCAATCGCGAGATCGCATACGGCTTGAGCTCGAGGTTCTTTCCTGCCGGCGGCAGATCGAGGCCGACCAGCGTGCCGCCCGACGAGATCCGGTTCATGCCCTGCGGGCCCGCCAAATTCTGCGGGATCTTCGTCAGATAGCCCCATTCATTCTTGCGGCGCACCGCGCGGCGCATCTGGAAGCCCCAGACCTGGCCGGGGCCCGAGCGGTAGCGCAGCGACTTGAACGGAATCGCCATCTCCACCGTCCAGCCGCCCTCGAACC
>Ga0207675_100003430_pt1 | contig 15490 bp, 12 predicted proteins | sample KBSSwiS42_FD_184305 | JGI IMG/M metagenome (GOLD analysis project Ga0207675, IMG submission 184305) | Switchgrass rhizosphere microbial communities from Kellogg Biological Station, Michigan, USA - KBS Switchgrass S4-2 (SPAdes) (version 2) | ecosystem: Host-associated > Plants > Roots >... | reverse complement strand
CTCGCCCTCGCCCCGTGCCAGCTCGCGCGAGGCCTGCTGCATCAGCTGATCTGCCTGGCCCAAGCGCTCGGTGACCTCTTTCGGCAGCGGATTGTCGCGCTCATTCCCGCGCCGCGCCAGATCCTCGGCCTTGCCCGCCAGCTCCTGCTCGAGCTGCGCCGGCCCCTGCAGGAGCCCGCGCGCGCGCTCGCGCGCCGCCTCGCGCTGCGCCTCGAGCTGCTGTTGCAGCCAGCGCTGGTGTTCCTCCACCGTGGCCTTGGCGCGCTCCAGCTGACCCTGAAAATAGCTCTGCCCCTCGGCCTTGCCGCGCGCCTCGCCGAGCGCCGCGAGGGCGCGCCGCGCGCTGTCGGCTGCTTGCTCGAGCTTCAGGCTCTCCAGGTCGTGCGCCATGCCGCGCGCGTTCTCGCGCGCCAGGGCGCCGGCGGCCTCGGCCGTGCCCGGCGAGTTGCCGGGCTCGGGCAAGCCTTCGACGGCGTCGCGGATCTCCTTGGCGCGCCGCTCGGCTTCCTGGCGCAGCGCCGCAGCGTCGGGCGGCTGCTGGGCGCCGGTGAGCGTCTGATCGACCTGCTCCACCGCGGCGGAGTGCTGGCGCGCGAGCTCGGCGATCTGCTGCGCGAGCTCGTCGAACTTCTGCTGGCCTTGTCCCGCCTGGTCCCCCGGCTGTGGCTCCGACGACTCACCTTGCCCCGCTTCCACGCCGCCCGAGCTGGAGGCGCCGAAGGACGGCACCGGGCGGTGCAGGCGCTCGGCGAGGTGCCGGGCTGCGAGCTCGGCGTGGTACAGGTCGCTGGCGTCACTCGCCCGCGACACGCGGCCCAGGTCAGCCAGCGCCACGCTGCCGATGTCGTTGCCGAGCACGCCGAGCGACAGGAGCTGCTCGGCGCCGGCGTGCAGCGCGTAGATCGCCTTGGTCAGCCGATCGAGGCCGGGCGCGGGCGTCTCCCCGGACTGCGCCTGCTGGGCGCCCACCATGGCTTCTTCCGCGACGTTGCCCAGGATCTTGGCGACACGCTGCGCGTCGCGGTTGGACAGCGACATCAGCACGCCGTCGAGCGCGAGCACCAGATCCTCCACTCTGCGGGCACGCTGCTCGAGCGTGCCCTTCTCGGCGCGCAACAAGCGCAGCCGGCCGAGCGCGTAGTTGCGCAGCCCGGGTGCGACGCGCAGGCCACCGTAGCTGTCGCCGAGCGCTTGCTCGAAGCCGCTCGCGGCCGTCTCCAGGCGTTCGTCGAAGCGCCGCTGGCGCTCGGCGGCGGCAGCCTTGGTGGCCAGCGCCGGCAGCTGCTCGGCGGCCACGGCGATCGCCGCCACGAAACGGTCGCGCGCGCGCACGAGCGCCAGATAGCGCAGCGCCTCGAGCTCGCCGACGGCCGTCGGCAGGATGGTGATGGCCGCGCTCTTGCCCCACTTGGAGCCAGCCACGGGATCGTTGTCGCGCGCCTCGATGCTGATCTGGGCCGGCAGATACAGCGAGCGCAAGAACGGATCGCTGGTTTGCAGCACGTGGCCGCCGCGCTGGCGCGCCGACTCATCGTCGTACGTGCCGAGCACGCGCCGCTCTTCGCGGTTGCCCGAGCGCAGCACCAGATCGACCTGGCGCAGGCCGTGATCGTCCTGCGCCCACCAGCGCAGCTCGAGCCGCGACAGGTCGCGCAGTTGCTGGGTAGCGGGCGCGCCGTCGAGCGAGACCACCGGCGCGTCATCGGCCAGGGCCACGATGCTGATCGGATCCGGTTCCACGATCAGCACGGCACCGAAGCGCGCAGCGACTGTCAGCGTCAGATCTTGCTCGACTTCATAGTGGGCGACCAGACCGCCCTCGCCGTCGCTCACGAAGGGCGTCTCCCGCACGCCGTCGGTCACGACCAGCTGCCGGTCGGGGTACAGGGGCCGCGCCCGCAGGGTGAGCTGCGTGCCCATCGGCAGCATCGAGGTCGCTCCGGAGAACAAGCGGCGCGCCGGCGCGCGCAAGTACGCGGGCGGCTGCGCCTGGACGCGCAACTGCTCGGTCCAGAACAGCGGCCACGGCGCGCGCCCGGCGCGCGCGCAGAGCACGTCCACGCCCTCGACGATCTCGCGCATCCGCTCCAGCCCAACGGCCATCGCCAGGAGCGCGCACAGCGCACCCAGCCAGCGATACGTCCTGGCGCGCCGGCGCGCAGCGCCGCGCACGCGCTCGAGCGACGCCTTTTCGATCAGCTTGTCGAACTGGAAGCTGGCCAGCGTGAGGCTCTGGTTCGCGAGCGCGGGCGCCAGCTCGAGCTCGCCCGTCAGGCGCTGCATCAGGCGCACCAGCCGCAACGCCTGCTCGCCGAGCGCGCGATCGGTACGGACGATCACCTGCCGCACCACGCGCCGCGGCTCGAAACCGCCGCGGCGCTCCCGCCACCAGCCAACGGCGCCGATGACCAGGAGGGCCAGGACACCGGCCGCTGCACCGGCCCGCGTCCACGGGGTGCCACTGCGCGCCAATAAAGCACAAGCGAGCGCAACCGCGATGAGGCCCGCGTGCCGGGCGAAGCGGGCCGGGCGGCTCAGGACCTCGCGCCAGGCCGTCGCCCGCTGGCGCAGTGAGAAGCTCGCTTCCACGTCGTGAGCTTAGCTCTGACGACCGGACAAAGACCGCGATTTTGCTCCAAATCGGGACCGACGGGACGACCGGTAGCCGGGTCGGGCGCGACGATCCAGACTCGGAGTGCCGAGATGCCCGCTGCCCCCGATGACGCCGAGCGCTTCGTGCGCTGCCTGCTGGGGCTGCCCGACCTGCAGCTGCGCGTCGATTGGCTGAACGCTCAAGTGCAGACCGAGCCTCCGTACCTGCTGGCGCCGCTGCTCGACGTGGTGATCGGCGAGAGCGAAATCGGCGAGGCGCGTGCCCGCGAGGCGCTGCTCACGATCGCCCTCTGGGCGGCAGGCATGGCGAGCACCTGCGATCTCGATCGCCTGCGCCAGGTCGCCCTCGAGCAGCGACTGCTCAGTCTGCAGCGCGTGATCCGTCGGGTGCCCACGGCAACGCTCCCGCCAGAGGGCTCCGAGCCCAGGATCCCCAACTATGGCGCGGGCCGCGAGCTCACGCTCGGCGAGCGCCGCAACCTGGCGCGCCGCTCCGGGCGCCAGCGCTTCGACGCGTTGATCAAGGACCCTCACCCGATGGTGATCCGGGAGCTCCTGAGCAATCCCAAGACCACCGAGGACGACGTCGTGCGCGTGGCGGCCGTGCGCCCTGCGCGCCCGACCTCGATCTTGGCGATCGCGAGCACACGCTGGCTCGCGCGCCCGCGCGTGCGCATGAGCGTGCTGCAGAACCCGGGCTCGCCGCTCTCGGTGGCGTTGCCCCTGGTCGGGTTGTGCACGCGCGGCGAGCTCCTGGAGCTGGCGCGAGGCGCGGACGTGCCGCCTCTCCTGCGCATCACGGCCGGGGAGCTCGCCGAACGCCGGGCACCGCTCTCCCAGCCCGCCCCCACGCGCTCCTCGCGCTTTCCGGAGAGCTCCTCTCCCTTTTCGGATAGCGACGACGACAGCGACAGCGGCAGCGAGCCCGACTCGGACGAGCCCGGACCGCTGCTGCAGTAGGACGACAGCGCGCGCTCGAGCGTGGCAAGCGCTTCACAGCTGTGAATCTGGAGCCGCCCTGCGGCGGGCGCGTGCTGACCGAGAAGCAAGAACTGCTCGGTTTTGGCGCGCGAGCGCAGCTCGGGCGCCCTGGCCCAGCGCTTGCTCTACAGGGGGGCGTGCGCCTCTCTTTCATCATCACCCTGCTCGCCCTCACTGCGGGCTGCCTCGCTCATGGTTACGAGATCGACCGCGCCGAGCTCGAACGACTCGCCGCGTTGCCCACGGCAGAGCGCGGTGACGAGGTCCGGGTCACGCAGCAGACGAGCTTCGCGTCGGACATCAGCGACCAGGACGTACGCGCTATCTCGGGGCCTGTGTGGTGGATCGAGCTGGACGACGACGAAGCACGGCCGGAGCGGCGGCGGCGCGGTCACCGGCACGAGGCCGAGGGCGACGACGAGAGCCCTGCAGACGAAGCGCTGGCGGCGATCGTCGTCGCTGCAGCGATCGCGAGCACCGTGGCCGTGACCGCGGGCGTGACCGAAGGCGCACGCTTCGACGGCTGGCTCGCGGCGCCTGCCACGCAACCGCTGCTGCTCATCGACGCGTCGGGCGGGCGTCGCTGGCGCCGCCTCGATACGCTCAGCGCGGCCGATCTGAGCGGCGTCGATCGCGCCGTGATGCCGGAGCTGGACTCGGAGCTCGTCCGGCAGCGCCGCGCGCCACTCGCGCGGCGCGGCTTCGTCTACCAGCTCGAGTTCGGTACCAGCCAGCTCCAGTCGTCCGCGGCTGATGCGACGCTCGGCGCCGCGGGACGGGCGGCGCTCGGCTTCATGCCGCAGCAGGACTTCGGCGTGCTGATCGGCGCTGCATTCGCTGCGGCGAGCTCAGCGCACGCGCTGCAGGCGACCCCGGGTGCAGCCCAGGTCGACGACGAGCTCAACGTGGAGTACCGCGCCTTCTTGCAGGCCGAGTACTGGCCGCTGCACACGGGACGACTTCATCTCGGTGCGTTCGCCGAGGTAGGCACGGGCGGGGCGCTGCGCGACGAGCCCGCCGCCGCAAATCGATCAGTGACGGGGCTCACCGCGGGCGCGGGCGTGGCGTTGCAACTCGACTGGTCCACCCGGCTCGCCGCCACGCTGCGCTGCGGGGCCTTCTGGCTGCCCAGCCTCGAGCCCCGGAGCGCCTGGCTGGCACCGGACGGCTACCACGTCGCCTCTGCCTTGACGCTCGGAGTGAGCGTGTATTGAGCCAACAGTGCTCGCCAGCCAACCGAGCGGGTTCCGCTGGCTAGGCAGGGGCTCGCTAGCTATAGCTAGCCAGGGGGCTTGCCTGCCATGCGGCGCTGTTGCTCACCCTGAACGGAAAGGTTGATCGCGGCCAGAGACTTGGCGAGCGTGTCTTGGATGGTGTCCGTGCAGTGGACACCGTAGCGCGTGGTCTTCGGAGTCATGCGCCGGGCGCTCTGGATGGCGGCGTGGCCCGTGTAGCCCCGAGAATTGTAGGTCAGCGCCACCCGCACCTGACTGCCCAGCTCGTAGTCGCGTCGCCCGTAGAACGCGAACCCCGTCGCGCTCAGATCCACCACCTCGCACCCTTCCTCGTCGTCAATCGTAGCCCGGATATTCGCGCCCAGACACGAAACCCGGAAGCACTGGCGCGCCTCGGCCGAAACCGCTGCCCCCAGAAGCTGAACACCAACAACGAGGGGCTCGCGAGCGTCCCTGCGTACGACGCGCCCGGATTGCTGCCAGAACTTCCGCCGCTCCTCGAAGTGCAAGGCCACGTCGGTCGTCATCTCGATCGCCGAACCGGCTTCCTCGAGTCGGAGCAGAAAGACATCGTCCTCGACGGCCAGCACGACACAGGGACGGAGAACGCGCTTCTTGGCCGTGTCTTGCTTGGGGATTCGAAGAAAAATCTTGTCGTCCTGCTTCGGCATATGCACCGGTAGCCTACCAAAGAGGGCCAGCGGGAGCGATGACTTGCCGGAGCTAGAGACGACTTCGTAGGGCGTGGTGGGGCCGTGTACTCTACTGGCGCTCGGATCGACGCGCTCGCTGGACGTCGGGGGCCAGGACCAACGCCGCTTCGATGCGCGCCCGTTGCTGGGCGTCCACCATGCCGAACAGGATGGCTGGGAAGCGCGTCATCTCCAGGCCCGAAAACAGGTACTGAAAACGGTAAGCCTCGAGCAGGGTAGCTCGTACCGCCGTGCCTTGGTCGGGCGTCAGCTCCCGGGTGGCATGCGCCAGGAAGTAGCTCGCATCGGCGCTGGCCTGGCTCTGCAGGATACCGTCGACCGCGCCCAGCAAACCGATCAGGTCAGCCACGGCCGTGTCCCGCTGCGCGGCGCTGAGCCCTCGATCGACTCGGCGCCACTCGAGCTCGTCGAGAACGGCGTGCTGACTCTCCTCCTTCCAGTGGTAGGCAAAGACGTCCTTCCACAGTGGCGAGAGGCTGGGGTCGAGCTCGATGCTCTTCTTGTAGTGCGCCAGCGTGAACAGCTCGATGTGACAGGTGAGAGCGAGCACTGCCCAAGAGGACTTGCTGAGGACCGCGCGTGCCACGTCATTCGGATCGTGAGCAAAAGTGTAGCCATCGGGCATGCCGCGGGCGGCGAGCAGCTCGAGTCTGCGAAACAGTTCTTGATGCTTGAGCTCCTCGTCGCTGAATCGCACCAGCCCCTCGAGCGCGACCTGATCGCCGAGAAAGTACTGTTGGCTGAGCTCCAGCACCTTGGCGTTGATGAAACGTTCGACGAGCCCAAACAGGTTGGCGTAGGTTCGCCCCTGGACCTGGCTCATGAACAGCCGGTCGGTCTCGGCGAGGAACGGCAGGGTGTGCGCCAGCGAGAGGCCGTCGGGCAGGTATTTGTGCTGCGGCGTCAGCGTTCTACCCCGCAGCACGTCGCGCTCGATGTCCCAGCGCGCCTTCTTGGACGCCTGGACGACGCGTGCGTAGGCGTCTCGGTCTTCGTGGCAAGCGGCGATGTTCGTGTTCATATCTCTCCTTCGTGCGAATTCGGTCTCGATGCTCGTACGAAAGACGCAACAGCACGACGCGGGACGCAGCTTTTCTGGTCTACCGGGACGCGACGGTCAGGCTAGGCTGCAGGGCGGCGATGGACTCAATCGACAAAGCGCAGCTTCTCGGCCTGCTCGTCGAGCGGCTCTCGACCGAGCTCGCCCGCGTGCGCGGGCAGGCGCAGCGGGCGGCGGAGGGCGCCACTCACGAAGAGGCGCGCGCCGAGGGCGACAAGGACACGCGCGCTACCGAAGCCTCTTACGTGGCGCGCGGCTACGCCGAGCGCGCGCTCCGGCTTTCACGAGGGCTCGCGTTGCTGGCACGCCTCGAGCTGCGCGACTGCGCCAAAGCGGGCACCATCCAGGCCTCGGCGCTGCTCGAGATCGAGCACGCGGGACAACGCTCGCTCTACTTTCTCGTGCCGGCGGCGGGCGGCGAACACCTCTCCTGCGCTGGCCGGCAGATTCAGACGCTGACGCCGACCAGCCCGCTCGGGCGAGCGTTGCTCGGGCTCGGAGTGGGCGACGAGGCGGAAGTCGACTCGCCGCAGGGGCCGCGCCTCTACGAGATTACCGCGCTGGCTTGAACACCGGCCCGGCCAAGCTCTTGCCCCGATCCGGAGCGCCGCCGACCAGCACCCGTGTTCCGCGCCTCCGTATTCTATCAGAATACGATTGCTCCGACATTTGAGTGGCTCGCGCGGGTCGGCGCTGTCAGGCTGAAGGCATGGATCGCCCGATAGAAGTCGACGTATTCGACTACCGTGACTATCGGGCGTTCTTGCGGGATGTATACAAGTCGCGCAAGCAGACAGAATACGGCTTCTCGTACCGGGCGTTCGCGAAGCGCGCCGGGTTGAGCGCTCCCAACTACCTGAAGCTGGTGGCAGAGGGGCAGCGCAATCTGACGCCGGAGATGGCGGGGCGCTTCGCCAGCGCGCTCGGGCTGAACGAGGAGCCCGCGGGCTACTTCTGTGATCTGGTGGCGTTCAACCAGGCCTCGACCGCGCCCGAGCGTGAGCGCTGCTATCAGCGGCTGCAGAGCTACCGGCGCTACCGCAACACCTTCCGTCTGGACGCGGCCCACGCCGCCTATCACTCGGAGTGGTACATCCCCGCCATCCGCGAGCTCGCGGCGTGCACGGGGTTTCAGGAGGACCCGAAGTGGATCGCGCGCCGCTTGCAGCCCAGCATCACGGCCCGGCAAGCGCAGCAGGCGCTGGCGGTGCTGGAACAGCTGGGGCTCTTGGTGCGCGACGCCGAAGGGCGCCTGGTGCAGCACCAGGCCGTGCTCTCGACGGGCGATGATCAGCCGCTCGGGCATCACATCACCACGTTTCACCGCACCATGTTGCAGCGCGCCGGCGAGGCACTCGACAGCGTGGCGCGCGAGGAACGCGAGATCGCCGCGCTCACCGTCGGATTGGATGCCACGCGCTTCCGTCAGTTCAAGCAGCGCCTGTACGAGCTGCGGCAGGAGCTGCTTCACCTGGCCACGGCCAGCGGCGATCCGCCCGACCGAGTCGTGCAGATCAATTTTCAAATGTTCCCGCTCAGCCGTGTCGACAGCGGCCGTGTCGACAGCGGCCGTGTCGACAGCGGCCGTGTCGACAGCGGCCGTGTCGACAGCGGCCGTGTCGATGGCGGCCGTGTCGACGGCGGCCGTGTCGATGAGAGCGCCGCGCCTGAAGGAAAAGAAGTGTCATGAAAAAGCTAGCTGCCTCCCTGCTCCTGTTTGCCTGTGCTCAGTCCAGCCCCGACGACAGCATGGATCCGTTCCAGGGCGGTACCGACACCGGCAACCCGAATGACGATCGCAACACCGTCGGCGAAGGCGGAGCTCTGTGCGATCAGAGCGAGCGCCCGCTCGCGCTCGACGAGGCGACACCGCTCGGGGTGAGCGCCGCCGAGCTCATTTCATGGGTGGGCGGCACGCACCGCGAGACGCTGGCCTGGCAGGACCAGAGCGCGAGCTTCGGCCCCGAGCACGGCCGCTCCGAGATCACGCTGGAGATCGAGCCGCTCGGCGCTCACTTCGTCGATCGCAGTCCCAAACAGGGCGGCTCTGGCGCGGGCCTGGCCATCGAAATCGGCACCATCGGCGACCCGTGCGCCGATTCCGTGAAGCTCGACGTCCGCCTGCACGTGTCCACCCCGGGCGGCGCGCTGGACGAGACCGTCGAGACCACGCTCGAAGCGAGGGCGCGCGATTTCGTCTCCGGCCACGTGCAGCTGCCCATCGACATGCTGACGGGCAGCTTCGAAGCAGACGTGACGGTACCGAACGGCTCCGTCGCGACCGGCGCCCCCAAGCTCAGCCTCGACTTGAGCCTGTCCGAGTACGGCGACCAGGGCCAGCTCAGTCTGTTCAGTGAGTTCAGGAGCAACGACGGCCAGTCGGTGGGGCAAGGCAGCGGCGGCATCGTGGCGCGTTTCCCTGCCGACGACAGCTGTGAGAGCGGCAGCATCGGCGTCAGCGCCGATCAGGCCGTACGCGGCGTATCGCTGGCAGCAGTGTTGCAGCGCCTGAACGGCGGGAGCCCGGCGCGTCTCGACGGCAGCAGCGCCACGCTGGAGCTGGCGTTTACCAGCAGCGCCCAGCGCGTGTGCGTCCAGCTGCTAGGCGGCGCTGCCAGCACGCTGGCGTTCCCCGGGCGGGTCACGTTGCACTCGAGCGACCAGCGTATCGACGGCAGCATCGACGTCACGCTCTCGGGCGCCGCGACGGCGGGCGTGCTCGAGCACAGCGGCGCGGTTGCCAGCGACTTTTTGCTCGACCGCGCGCAGGCGACCGCAGCGCAGAGAAAGTATGCCATCGCCCAGGCGCTCGACTTCTCGAGCTACGACGGCGGCGCCTTCGAGTTTTCCACGGACGTGAGCGCGACGGAAACCGTGGGCGCGCTGCGCGCCTACGGCCTCGACCAGGCCGAGTGCGTCACGACCCCCCTGCCCGTCGACCCCGGTGGCGGGCAGGGCAGCCCCGGCTGCCGCGGTACCGACCGCATCGTGCTCTGGAGCGCGAGCTGGTCCAAGCGTTAGAGCCCATGCCGGTGGGCTCTGGGTCAGAACGCGAGGTTGTTGCAGTACGGGCTGTCAGCGACGCTGTGGTCCCCGGGCAAGCCGATGACTGGGGAGCGACACACGACCGACCAGGTGCCGCTGAAGGTGCCCGAAATTCCGAAGTCGTCTACCGGAGGGGGCGCGAGCGCCGGATCGCCGCCCGGCGTCGCATCCTGCGAGAGCATGGCAGCAAAGCGCCCTTCGATGGTGCGGTCGTTCTTCAACGTGACCTCCAGCGTGCCGCTCTGAGACGAGTAGCTGACCCGCTCGAGGTAGGCGACGGCGAGAGCGGGATTGTTGGCGGCGCTGGCGAACTCCGCGCGGTGGAAACCCATCGCGTTCTTCACACCATCGAGCGCCAGGTGCAGCTCCACCAGATCGTCGTGGTTGGAGTCGAACACGGTGGTCACGGCCAGGTTGACCACTGGATTCAGCTCCTTCACCTCGAGCCGCGCGCCGCCGCGCAGGAGCTGGTCTGTGCGCGGACCGTCGAGCCTGAGCTCGACGTTGCTTTCATTGACCGCGGCCCCAGCGGCACCGGCAGCGCCAGAAGCAGAGCCGCCAGCGCCAGCGCCAGCAGCAGGGCTGCTGGAAACAGCGGGGGCGCCGTCCCCCGAGCCGCAGCCGGCGCCCAGGAACAGGGCCGCAAGCGCCGGAAGCCACCCGAAAAACTCGCCAGATCGCATCCGGGCCAGTCTACCACGTCCTCGGCGCCGGCGGCCGTCGCGAAGGGGGTCAGGTCTTTTTGCGCAGGAACACGAACGTCGGCTTGAGCACGACTTCGTCCTTGATCAGGTCGTCGGGCATGCCCGGGTAGGCGACCCCGAACTTCTGACGGTCGATGGCGATCTCGGCGCGGCCCGTGGCGGTGTCGGGGGTCAAGTCGACGGTGGCAGGAAATTTAATCTCCTGCGTCACGCCGTGCAGGGTTAGCTCCCCCGTGATCTCGTGCGTGGCGGAGCCGACCGGCTTGGCCACGATGCTCGTGCTCTTGAACGAAGCCTTGGGAAATTTCTCCACATCCAGAAAGTCTTTGGTCTTGATGTGCGCCGTCAGCTTCTCCGTGTCGGTCTGCAGCGACGCCGTGTCGACGTCGAAGCTCACGGCCTGCAGCACATCGCCCGCGAAGCTGGCCGTGCCGGTGAACTGTCGAAAAGAGCCAGCTTGCGAGCGCGTGATCTTGGCAGCGACGAACTCGAGCTTGCTGGAGGCAGGCTCGAGCGTGAGCTGAGACGAAGAGCCCTCGGCCGCCTTCGGTGTGAGGGTCGCAGGGGCTTTTTGCGCCGCGGGCTGCGCGCCGGTGGCACCGGACGCCTGCCCAGAGGTGGGCCCAGCAGATGCAGGCGCAGCAGACAGCGGAGCGACCTCGGTTTCTCCTTTCTTTTCGTTCGTCTGGCAGCCAGCGAGGAGCAGGACGAGCGCGCAGGTAGATGCGCGGCTTCGCCGAAAGATTCCGGGCGATCGGAGTAGTGAAAGTGTCATGCCGCTGCCAATACACGGCCGCTGCTGCTCAGACAACCGCTACTACGCAGCTGGAAAAGTCGCGACGCGCTCTAGGCGCGCGAGACGGAGCCGCTCTATGCTCGCGCCGTGCAGCGGCTGAGCGTCGCCTTCGTGCTGGCCGTGACGGTGCTCACCTTGGCGTGCGGCTACTGGTTGTTTCGCAGCTCCGAAACCTCCGGCGGCACGAGCGCGGCAGGGCCGCTTGCCACAGCGCCGCTTTCCGCAGCGCCGCATTGGGTCACGTTCGAGGGCGCGTGTGATGCTTCGGGCGCGGTGGCGATCGATGAGCGTCACTTTGCCGTAGCCGACGACGAGGACAACGTGATCCGCGTGTACGACGCGCTGCTCGGCGGCAAACCGGTGCGCCGCACCAACCTCTCCAAGCAGCTGGGGCTGGAGCGCAAGGGTGAGTCGGACATCGAGGCGGCAACGGCCTGGAACGGGCACGCGTACTGGCTCTCGTCGCACGCGCGCAACGCGCACGGCGAGCTCGATCCGAATCGTTCGCTGTTCATCACCACGGATCTGCCGACACTCGACGCGCACCTGGAGGTGCAGGGGCGAGTCTACCGCCACCTGCTCGATGATCTGGAACAGACCCCGGCGCTACAACGCTACGATCTGCGCCACGCCGCGGAGCTCGCGCCCAAGGAGCCAGGCGGGCTCAACCTGGAGGGGCTCACGGCCACGCCGGAGGGCGCACTGTTGATCGGCTTTCGCAGCCCGGTGCCCGCGGGCAAGGCGCTGCTCGTGCCGCTGCTCAACCCAAAGGACGCGCTCGACGCGGGCCCGCTGCGTTTCGGCGCGCCGCTCGAGCTCGATCTGGGGGGCCTCGGCGTGCGCTCACTCTCGTACTGGCGCGGCAGCTACTTGATCGCGGCGGGTCCCGCCGGCTCGCACGGCCCGCACCGGCTATATCGCTGGCAGGGGGCAGGAGCCGCGCCGGAGCTGGTCGCCAGTGCGCCGTTCGTGGACGCCAATCCGGAAGCCTTCTTCACGGCCGAAGGCAACGCGGAGATCCTGGTGCTGAGCGATGATGGCAACCGCCTGATTCGCGGCAAGCAATGCAAGAAGCTCGACCACAAAGGGCACAAGCGCTTCCGCGGGCTGTGGCTGCGGCTGCCCGCAACGGCTCCTGCAGGCCGGTAACAAGCTCGCTGAGCGACGGGCGGCGGGCGGCCGCGGGCAACCGGGCGCTGAGCGATTGCCAGCGTTGAGCTCTCGACCCGCTTGGGTCACGGAGCTCAGCGCCCGTAGACAGGCGTAGGCCTGTGTCATCGAGAGCTCTGCGTTCGGATCAACTGCGCACTCTCGCCCGTTTCGTCGCGGTCGGGGTGCTCAACTCGGCCTTCGGCTATCTGGCATTCGCGCTGATGCTGCACTGGCTGCCGCGACCGCTGGCGCTCTTGTGCTCTCATCTGCTGGGAGTGGCCTTCAACTTCCACAGCATGGCCATCGCCGTCTTCCACGACTTCCGATACCGCCTGCTGGCGAGGTTCGTGGCCAGCTATGCGCTGGTGTACGCCGCCAATCTCGGACTCCTCGAGAGCCTGTGCCGGCTGGGCAAGCTGAGCGACCTGCTCGGTCAGGCCGTTTCCCTGCCCTTCAGCGCGCTCCTGTCCTTCACGCTGCTGCGCCTGTTCGTGTTCGTCCGGCGCCCTGTCGGTGCTTACCGGCCCGGCGCGGGCCGCTGACGCGCTGAGGCGTGAGGCTCGCTCTCTGTCGATCGCCCGCGAGCGGGCGCACCGTTTTACTCTCGAACGGGTGTCGCCCCCGTCGGGTGTTCGTCTTTCCAGCCCTCCACGACATAGAGCGGCAGGTTCTCGTACGGGCTCACCTGACGATCGAGTTGCAGGTCGACCCGCGCGGACCGGGCGGCGTGAGTCTGCAGCAGCTCGCCCGCCTGGAGCGCCCAGACGTAACTATACGCGTCGTGGTTCCAACCGACGCGGCTGTTGGGTGCCGGCGGCAGCTCGGGAGCGGCTTTTCCTTTGCCCGGCATCGGCAGGCCGCCCGCGAGCCAGACGCGATGACCCGACTTCAAGGTGTCAATGATCTGACGCTCGACGGGCTCCGTGGGCTTCGACGCGACCATGAACTTCTTGAACAGATCGAGGCGCTGCAGGCTTTGATCCTCGAGCGGGGGCAACGTCGTCCAGGGCGTCGAGCCCGAGAAATAGCGGCTGAAGGAGGCGCCGTTGTGCCACTGATCGACCAGGATGAAATCGCCGGGCGCCGCGAACTTGGCGAGCCGCGCCGCCAGCACGTCGACGTTCGTCTGACGAACGCTGACGGCGGCAAAGGCGCTGACAAAACCGAGCACTGCCCCCACCGTGACGCCGCCCAGGCGCACCAGCCCCGCTCGCTGGCCCGAGAGCAGCGCCGGCCAGGTCGCGTCGAGCGCCAGGCACAGCAGCGTCATCGGCGGCACATAGTACCAGGGCTGCGTCGGGAAGCCTAGCAGCCGCAGCCAGACGAAGAACCCGCCGAACGCGATCACGACGCTGGCGAAGGTGAACAGCACGACTTCCTCGCCGACGTCCGCCTTGCGCACCGGCTGCCGGAGCACGTGAAAGGCCAGTCCCAGGTAGCCGAACAGCAGCACCAGCCACAGCCCCAGCCTCAGGTTGCTGCCGTCGCGCAACGCGAAGAGCACGACCGCCAGTATGCGATCGAGCCCGGCCGAGGCGGCAATCAGCGGCTTGATCTCGCCCATGCGTTGCATGGCCTCGATGTACAGCGTGAGCGATAGCGCTGCGCATAGCCCGATGCCCAGGATCAGAGCCGTTCGCCGCCACAGGCGGTGGCGCGCAGTGATCAGCGCACCTGCGAGGCAGATCGCCGCCAACAGGAACGCGCTCTGGTACAGCGACTGGACCGCCAGGATCGCCGCCACGCCCGCGAGCAGTACGTTGGCGGTGCTCGGTCTGGTGGCCACCCGCCAGATCAGGCCAAAACACAGGGCCACGCACAAGACACCCACACCATAGGCCCGCACCGCATCCGTGGTGCGCACGCACAGCCCGGAGACGCCGAGCAGCAGCAGCGAAAATAGCGGGGCGCGGCTGCCGAACGCGCGTGCGTTCCACCACAGTGCCCCGAGCACTGCGAGACCGATCGAGAGCCCCAGCGCGCGGGCCCCGAGATCGGAGCCGCCCCAGCCGAGGCTCAGCCAGCCGCGCAGCAGCAGGTGAAAGAAACTGGGAAAGGAGTCGAAGCGCACCGCCTCGTGGACTGCTGCCAGCGTCGGCTGCGTCGCAACGTTAAAGCTCACGACCTCATCCCGCCACAGGCCGCCGGCGCGCAGCAGGAAGGTCGCGTGCAGATAGCACGCGGCGACGGTCATCGAGACCGCGGCGCCGAGCTCGCACCTGGCGAGCAGAGCCTTGGAATTGGACAGAGATACATCCATGCTTCGGCTGGTACGGCGCCGCGCGCGGCCGCCGCTAGTGCCTTGCGCAGACGTTGCAGCATAGGGTGCGCCTGCAGCGCGGGCCCGTTCACGCGCGTCAGGTTCTTGACGGTTGTCTCGCGCCTCACGGGCACGCCCACGCGATCGATTTGTACGTCTTATCGTTGCCGATTGCCTCGACGTAGGAACCCATGAGGGTGTGGGGTTCAGAGCGAGTGCTGCTCTGATTTTCGCTAGGAGAGCGAATTGGCGAGCGATACACAGCGTCCGATCGTGGTCACCGGTGCTTCCGGCTTTGTCGGCGCCAATCTGCTGCGCCACTTCGCCGCCCAGGGTAGAGCGGTGATCGGGCTCGAGGGACCGGTGGGCGCCGATTGGCGCACGCGCGGCTTGAACGTCGAGGTGATCCGCCTCGACCTGACGCAGCAAGCGGAGGTCCAACACTTCATCCGCCAGACGCGACCGCTGGCGCTGCTCAATTGCGCTGCCTATGGCGCGTACCCCAGTCAGACCGACAGCAGCCGCATCTACCACGTCAACTTCGATGCCGTCCGCATCATGCTCGAGGCAGTGCGCGACTGCGCTGGCTTTCGCGCCTTCGTGCACGCCGGCAGCTCGTCGGAGTATGGCTCAAACTGCGCAGGCCCGAGCGAGCTCGCTGCCACGGCGCCGGATAGCGACTACGCCGTATCAAAAGTCGCCGCCAGCACGCTGCTGCAGTTCTACGCGAGCAAGCATGGTGTGCCGTGCTGGATTCTTCGCCTTTACTCGGTGTACGGCCCCTTCGAGGATCAGTCACGACTCATCCCCCGCCTGCTACGAGAGGCGCAGTCGAAGCGGCTGCCGGCGCTGGTCAACCCGGCGGTCTCCCGCGACTTCGTCCATGTAAACGACGTGGCGCGGGCCTTCGACGGGGTCGTCGAGCGCGCCG
>Ga0207675_100003423_pt1 | contig 15497 bp, 16 predicted proteins | sample KBSSwiS42_FD_184305 | JGI IMG/M metagenome (GOLD analysis project Ga0207675, IMG submission 184305) | Switchgrass rhizosphere microbial communities from Kellogg Biological Station, Michigan, USA - KBS Switchgrass S4-2 (SPAdes) (version 2) | ecosystem: Host-associated > Plants > Roots >... | reverse complement strand
AACGCGTGCCGGGCTCGCTGCTGCAGGCCTCGGCGGACCTCGGTGCGAAGCCGTCGCAGACCTTTCGCAACGTGGTGCTGCCGCTGGCCGTACCGGGCATCGCCGCCGGGTCGGTGTTCACGTTCTCGCTGACGCTCGGTGACTACATCATCCCGAGCGTGGTGGGCGCGCCGGGATACTTCATCGGCATGATGGTGTACGTGCAGCAGGGCACCGCGGGCAACATCCCGCTGGCCGCGGCATTCTCGGTGGTGCCCGTCGTCCTGATCTTCGTCTATCTATCCATCGCCAAGCGCTTCGGGGCGTTCGATGCCCTCTAGCAGAATCAAAAGATTCGACCGGCCCTCCTGGACGACGCGCATCGGCGCCTTCGCCGGGCTGGCGTTCATGCACATCCCGGTGCTGATCATCATTCTCTATGCCTTCACCACCGAGGACCGCACCTACCGGTTCCCGCCGCCAGGTCTCACGTTGCGCTGGTTCGAAGTCGCGTTCGCGCGTTCGGATATCTGGCAAAGCCTGACGCTGTCACTGGCGGTGGCCGCCTGCGCCACGGTCATCGCCCTGGTGCTCGGCACACTCGCGGCATTCGCGCTGGCGCGCAGCACCTTCCGCGGACGTGACGCGCTGACCGTGCTGTTCGTCCTGCCGATTGCGCTGCCCGGCATCATCACCGGCATCGCACTGCTGGCGGCGATGAAACTGGGGCGTATCGAGCCGTCGTTCTTCACCATCGTGGCCGGCCACGCCACGTTCTGCCTGGTGATCGTCTACAACAACGTGGTGGCGCGTCTGCGGCGCCTGCCCCTGAATTGGGTGGAAGCGTCCATGGACCTGGGCGCCGATGGTTCCCAGACGCTGCGCTACGTGCTGCTGCCCCAGGTGGCCACCGCCTTCCTGGCCGGCGGTATGCTCGCGTTCGCGCTGTCGTTCGATGAAGTCATCGTCACGATCTTCACCGCCGGCAATGAGCGCACACTCCCGATCTGGTTCTTCAGCGAGTTGTTCCGGCCCCGCGACCGGCCGGTCACCAACGTGGTGGCGGTGGTCGTGATCGCGGTGACGCTGGTCCCCATCGTGCTCGCTTATTACCTCACGAGGCCCGACGATGAACACGAAACTGCTCGTTAACGGCAAACTGGTCAAAGGCAAGGGCGAAGAGCAGAACGTGCTCAACCCGGCCACGGGCAAGGTCATCACGCAGGTGGCCGAGGCCGACGAGGGACAGATCGCGGGCGCCGTCAGCGCCGCCGCCAGGGCGTTTCCCGGCTGGGCTGCGACCGTGCCGAAGGATCGCGCCACGCTGCTCATGAAACTCGCGGACCGCATCGAGGCCGAGGGCAAGGAATTCGCGGCGCTCGAATCGCAGAACTGCGGCAAACCGCTGGCCGCCGCGCTCAACGACGAGATCCCGGCGATTGCCGATGTGTTCCGTTTCTTCGCCGGCGCGTGCCGCAGCCTGCATGGCGCGCTGGCGGGTGAATACCTGCCGGGATTCACGTCCATGATCCGGCGCGATCCCATCGGCGTGGTGGCGTCCATCGCCCCGTGGAACTACCCGCTGATGATGGCGGCCTGGAAGTTGGGCCCGGCACTCGCCGCCGGCAACACCGTGGTGCTGAAGCCCTCCGAGCAGACGCCGCTCACCGCGCTCAAGCTCGCGACACTCTGCGCCGAGCTGTTCCCGCCCGGCGTGGTGAACATCATCTGTGGCCGCGGCAACACCGTCGGCGCGCCGCTGGTGTCGCAACCCGAGGTCGCGATGATCTCGCTGACCGGTTCCATCGTCAGCGGCGAGAAAGTGCTCGCGGCCGCCGTGCATGGCACCAAGCGCACGCACCTCGAGCTCGGTGGCAAGGCGCCGGTGATCGTGTTCGACGACGCCGATCTCGAATCCGTGGTCGGCGGCGTACGGACCTTCGGCTTCTACAACGCGGGGCAGGACTGCACGGCGGCCTGCCGCATCTACGCCGCACCGAAGATCCACGACAAGCTGGTCGCGGAGCTCGCGGCCGCCGCCGGCAGCATCAAGACGGGTGCGCAGGAAGAAGAGGGCGTGGAGATGGGGCCGCTCATCACCTCCAAGCATCGTTCGCGCGTCGCGGGTTTCGTCGAGCGCGCCAGCCAGAAGCGCCACATCGAGATCGTCACCGGCGGCAAGCCGAAGGCCGGCAGCGGATTTTTCTACGAGCCCACGGTCATCGCCGGCGCGAAGCAGGCCGACGAGATCGTGCAGAAGGAAGTGTTCGGTCCCGTGGTCAGCGTCACGCGTTTCAAAGACGCTGACCAGGCCATCGAGTGGGCCAACGATTCCGACTACGGCCTCGCCTCATCGGTGTGGACCAGGGACGTGGGCAAGGCGATGAAAGTGGCCGCGCGCCTGCAATACGGCTGCACCTGGATCAACACGCATTTCATGCTGGTGAGCGAGATGCCGCACGGCGGCATGAAGCGTTCGGGCTACGGCAAGGATCTGTCGGTGTATGCGCTCGAGGACTACACCGCCGTGCGGCACGTGATGGTCAAGTTCTAGAGTGGTGTCAGGCGGGGAAAACGGGGAAAACTTTCCGCGCCAGCGGACACCGCCTCAACGCGGCGCGGGCCGGATGATCACTTTCGGCCGCTCGACCTGCAGGTATTCACCGAGCTTGTCTCCGCAGCTCTTGCTGCCGAGCAGGCAGGTCTCGAACGGTCGCGAATCCAATGCCATGCAGCTCGTTCCGAGCCTGCAAATACGTGCGGGCGGCAGCGGGGACGGAGGCTGCGGCGGAAGTTCGAAAAAATTCGGCACATTCACCGTGCTCACCGCGGGTGGGGGAGGCTGCGTGCTGCAGCCCGCCAACGCGATCGCCGCGAAGATCGAGACCCTGGCGTTCATCGGACACCTCCGGGCGGTGAACGCGCGAGGGTCTGCTCGCGGGTTAATCGGCTAGCCCGCGGAGTTTTCCCCGTTTTCCCCGCCTGACACCGCCTTGCGCCAGCGGACGAGGCCAATGGCATAGGTGACGTAGTAGCCGGCCAGCAGGCCGAAGATGCCGAGGGTCAGGGGGCTTGCGGCGAAGTCGGGGGCGCCCGATTGCGCCGAGGGATCCATCGAATACAGCACCACCATCCGGTAGATCACGCGTCCGACGAACAGTACCGACAGCGCGATTCCGACGTGCGCATTGGGGGTATAGAAGAGGCCCTCCGGTTTTGCCTCGAACCTCGTCTTGGAAAGGCCGTAGAACCCGAGCGCCACGCCCCCCATGATTCCGCCCGCCAGTGCTCCGAGCAGCGCGGGCTTGCCGAAGGCCGCGGCGCCCAGCATGACGGTGAGCAGGGGGAACAGGCAGATCGTGAACCAGGGGCGCCGCTTCGACAGCTTCTGCTGCCCGATCGAGCGCTTCACACGGCTGTACATCCGCCACGCCACCAGCGGGATCATGATCAGAAACGGAACGTAGGTGCTCGGCGGCGCGTGCATCGGGAAAGGTCCTTGCTAAAGTATCCCGGCCAGGGAGAAAGAAGAATGAACTACAAACTAGCGCTGGTCACCTGTCTGTTGTCATGTTGTCTCGGCGGTTGCGATGGGCAGAACAGCCGCGATGGAACCCACAACCCCGATTCCACCTTCGGCGAATCCGCGAAAGACCGGCCGAAGAAGATAGAACCCGAATTCATGGCCCCACCCGAGCCGAAGGTGCACCCGCTGACCAAGGTGTTGCGCGCCTACCCCAAGGACGACTACGAGGTCGCGGTGTTGTACATGTACGAAATCATGCACACGCCCGACGCGACCCAGGCGATCTGCGGGCGCTGGTTTCCGACCTACGGCCGTCAGACCGCGGACGCGGTGATGGCCTGGCGGACAACGCAGGAGCCGATCATGAAGGAGATCCAGGACCGTACGGAGGCAATCTGGATCAGCCAGGCCGACGGCGATGCGAGCGTAGTTCCCTGGGCGCGGGGACGTTTCGACCGCGATCGCCGCGAGCAGTACCTGAACGTATTCGACAAGACTCCGGTGAAGGAATACGAGAAGCGCTGCGCCTCCCTTCCGGCCGTATTGAAATCGGGAGCATGGGATCTGAAGAAACGGTTCCGCAAGCAACTGGCGATTGCGCGCAAGCGCCCGCTGGAAGAAGTGCTGGCGGCTACGCCGCGGTAGGGTTTACTACCTGCGTGGAAGCCGCGCCGGCGCGCGACTGGGTCCGAGGACCGGCCGCTTCTTCACTTGCGGCGGCTGTTCCGTGGTGAAGGTCGACCAGAACGCGAGTTTGTACAACACGCCGGCCAGGAATCCCGAGATGTGCGAGGCGTAGTTGATGTTCACCTCGGTGCCTTGCCGGTACGTGATGATGTTCAGCGCCAGGAAGGCGAGGAAGAACAGGTACACCGGCACTTCGATGGTCTTGAATAGCCACACGATCCAGACGAAACAGTTGATCTTGTCGGTGGGGTAACGAAACAAAAACATGCCCATGTAGGCCCAGACCACGCCCGACAGGCCAATGGTGGGAATCTCCGAGCTCGCCGTCAGCGCGAAGGTGAGGTCGGTCACCAGCACGAACACCAGGAACGAGAGTAGATAGCTGATCGCGGTGACCTGCGTCTCGATGGTGCGCGAGAAGCAGTAGAAGAAGAACAGGTTGCCGACCAGGTGCCACGGGCCGGCGTGCGTGAACACCGACGTGAACATCTTGAGCGGGTCGAGCTGGTGCGGGTAGAAGGCGAGCGCCATGCGATCGGCGGGCGCGCTGGCAAACACCTGCACGATGATGCACGCGACGCAGATGAAAATCGTGAAGATCGGGATCCCGGTGGAGCCCCTCTTCCCGAGCGGAACGATGGCGAACATGCGTCAGGGAATATAGACGATCAGCCGCGGTCGTGACACACCGCTTCGATGTTGTGCCCGTCCGGATCGAGCACGAATGCGCCGTAATAGTTCGCGTGATAGTGCGGGCGCAGGCCGGGAGGTCCGTTGTCGCGTCCGCCGGCCGCCAGCGCAGCCTTGTAAAACTCTTCGACAGCCGCGCGATTGGCGGCCCGGAATGCGATGTGCACTCGCGGCGGGTTCGTTGCGCCGCCCGCCACCCAGAAATCCGCCTTCGGCGGAACGCCCAGGCCCACGGCGCCCGTCGGCAGGATGCTCGCCGGTAACTCCTTGATGACCTCGTAGCCGAGTGGCGCGAGCGCCCTCAGGTAGAACGCCTTGCTCTTCTGGTAGTCACTGACACTGAGGCCGGTATGGTCGATCACGTGTTGTTCCTCGTTCAGACGGCGCGGGTGGGTACGCGCGAACTGCTGGTGGCGAATCTCGGCAGGCCGTCGTCGATCCGGAACCAGGACAGCTGGTCCTTTGTCCACACGTGGTCGTCGATGCGCACGCGGTTCGGCTCGTCGAGACTGCCCACCGCGATCAGCATGCGATCGGCGAGCACCTCCTCGTGCATGGACAGCGTGCTGCCGCACTCGGCGCAGAATCCGCGCTGCGCGAACTCCGAAGACTGGTAGAGCCTGGGCTTGCCACGCACCCACGCGAAGTCCTTCGCCGGAAAATGCACGAATGCCAGTGCCGGCGCGCCCGAGTGCCGCCGGCACATCGGGCAGTGGCAGATCACGCCGCGGACCGGCGCCGCGGTGGCACGGTAACGCACGGCGCCGCACAGGCAGCCGCCTTCGAACGGTCGGGTTTCGTCCATATCACGTCCTCGTGACGACTCTAACTACAGTCTCCCGGTAGTTGCGGAACCCGAGCTTCTCGTAGAGCGCGCGGGCCGGAGTATTGTGGCTCATGACGTGCAGAAACGGCGTCTTGCCCCGCTGCAGCTGGCGGCGCACCAGCTTGAGCGTCAGTTTCTTCGCCAGGCCGCGCCCCTGGTGGTCGGGGTGCGTGCAGATGCCGCTGACCTCGTGCAGGTGGCCGGCGCACAGCCGCTCGCCCGCCATGGCGATCAGGCGGCCCTGGTCGAAGTAGCCGAAATATTCGCCCAGCTCGGGCGTGCGGATGCCGAAAGGCCCCGGGTTGGTGAGTTTGGCCAGCTCGAGGGCTTGCGGCGCATGGCCGGGTTCGAGCGGGACCGCATCGGGTGCGGCATCCTCGGCGGGCATGGCCGAGTCCCACACCATCTTGAACATGGTCGCTTCCCTGGCGATCTGCCAGCCCGCGGGCTGCTTGCCGGACCAGGCGTCGATGTAGAACGACTCGCCGGGCTCACAAAAGTCCGCCAGGGCGCCGAAGTCCGGTTGCTGCGCCTCGCGACATCCAACGATAGGCGAAAACCCTGCCGCGTAACGGCGCACGTCACCCGCGCCCGAGGCGAATTTCGCGTGCGGGCCGGTGAGGCAGTTCCACATGATGTTGTCGAGCAGGGCGTGCATGGGAAGATTCTGCACCAGCGGCCCGCGGTTGCCTCAGGCCAGTCCTAAACAAACATCAAGAAAAACTTTACGGCCGGTGATACCCCTTGGAGCCCACGGCCCGGGCCAGCGGGCTGCGCCAGTCTCCGCCAGCCGTGACGGCCGCGAGCGCAGTCCGGAAGTCGTATTGCGGCTGCCAGCCTAACAAGCGCCGCGCACGCTCGTTGTCATAGACCCGGTCCAGCGCCGGCAGCATCTTCCAGCCGCGCGTGGCGTAGGCGGCCTCGTACCCGGGGACCCGTCGCGCCAGGACGGCGGGCGCGTCGCGGCCCAGGTCGGCGGCGTCGCTGCGCGTGAATGGCGTGGTCGCACTGATGATGAAGCGGCCGAAACCCAGTTCCGCGGCCTTGTCGAGCGCGCACAGGTGGGCGCTCACGACATCCGCCACGTCCACGCGCCGGTACAGCAGTTCGTTGACCTTGAGATTGTCACCGTCGAAGGCAGAGCGCATCGCGTCGACGTCATCGCCCTCCGGGAAGAATCGCGAGGTGCGCAGGATGAGACACGGCAACTTCTGGTTGCGGTGAAACAGCCGGCACAGGTCCTCGGCGGCCACCTTGGTGACGCCGTAGATGTTCTTCGGAATCGGCGTGACGTCCTCGGTGATCCACGCCGCGGGCGCACCGGCGGGCGGCGTGAGCGCGTCGCCGAAGCTGCTGGTGGTGCTGGTGTAGATGAAACATCGCACCTGGTGCGCGACGGCCGCTTCGAGCAGGTGCAGCGTGCCGGTGACGTTGACATCGACGAACGCCTGGCGGCTGTGGCTGACCACGTGCGGCTTGTGCAGCGTGGCGGCGTGCAGCACCGCGGTGACTCCGGCCATGCACTGTTCCACGACGGCGCGATCCGTGATGGAGCCGCGCACGTCGGTGAACGGCGAGTCCAGCACGTCGACTCCAACTACTTCGACGTGCCGTTCGCGCAAGTGGCGGACCAGCGCTTCGCCGAGGTGGCCGGCGCTCCCGGTGACGAGTATCTTCATGGCAGGGAACGAATGATGAAGAGTTGTCCCATCCATGGGAAGCATTGAATGACGCGTCTCGTGCTCCTGCCCGGCCTCGATGGCACGGGGGAGCTGTTCGCATCATTCATCGCAGCCCTGCGCGGATTGCCCACGCAGGTCATCGCCTATCCGCCCGATCGTCCGATGAACTATGCCGCGCACGAGCAGCACGCGCGTCCGCAACTGCCGCATGATGAAGACTACGTCCTGCTGGCAGAATCCTTTTCCGGGCCGGTGGGCATCTCGATTGCCGCGTCGGCGCCGCCCCGGTTGAAGGGCCTCGTGTTGTGCGCGTCGTTCGCCGCAAATCCGTTGCCGTTATTGGGTCCCCTGAGCCGGCTCATCGGCATTCTGCCCGCCGCGCGTGTGCCGGTGGCTCTCACCGAACCGTGGTTGTATGCCGGGCGCGGCACGCCCGAACTGCGGCGCGCACACGCCGCCGCGATGTCGCGGGTTTCTGCAAAAGTCCTGAGAGCCCGGGTCGCGACGGTGCTGGCCGTGGATCATCGCGAGTTGCTGGCACGGATCGCAGTGCCCATGCTTTATCTGCGGGCGTCGAAAGACCGGCTCATTCCCGCTTCGGCCGCGAGTGCCATCCTGCAGGCGCGTCCCGACATGAAGATCGTGGAAATCGAGGCGCCGCATTTCCTGCTGCAGACCGAACCGCGCAAGTGCGCCGTTGCGATCATGAATTTCCTGTCTTCAGCACACGAAGCTGACGCGAAGCTTGCGCCGATCCCTAACACTTTTTAATGCAACTCGCGTTCGGTCGGTCGGGTCTAGCCAACACCTGAACCCGAGGAGAGGGCCATGAAATCACGATCAATTTCGATGTTGTGTGTGCTGGCTGTTGCCGGCGCGTCCGTGGCTGCCCACGCGGATTCCTTCGCGCAGCGATCCGGCGTGGCGTTTTTCATCGGCGCCAACGCCTCGATGCCGGGCTCGTTTCGCGGCCAAACCGTGCCCTTCGATACCGTCGATCCCGCCGGTTCGACCGTCTATCACGATCTGAAGTTTGCGGACGCGTACCACGACAACTACCTGGCCGGCGCGGAATTCGACTACGCCGTGATGCACAACCTCACGGCCTATGGCCGCGTCGCTTTCGAGTCCTTCAACGGACAGGACGTGCACGTCGGTGAGTTCACGTCGAACGATTTCGAAACGGCGCCCCTGCATGCGCAGTTCAGCGATACCGACGCGCAGGAGTACGACATCGGCGCGCGTTACCTGTTCAACACGTCCACCGGGATAAAACCCTACGTGGGGCTGGCGCTCGGCGCCGAACACCTGGGCGCGACGCGCGCCGAGTTCCGCAACGTGGATGGCTCAGGTTCCACCAAGGTGACGCTGGGTGAGGCGGACACGGTGTTCCACCAGAGCGTGGAGACCGGCGTGCAGTTCTCGCCGGCGCCGAGCTTCGACCTGCGTCTGAGTGTCGCGGCCAATCACGTCGACGCCGATACCAGGTCGAGCGACCCCAACCTCGCGCTCGTCGGACTCGACAACACCCAGGCCGACGTGCGCAGCCACTGGGACTACCCGGTCGAGCTGGGCGGAGTGTGGAAGTTCTAGGCTGCGGACACCCTAGCTACTCTTGAATCCGATGCGCGCGTGGCTGCCGTCGCAGAAGGGCTTGGTGTTGCTGGCCCCGCAGCGGCACAGCCGCGCCGCTTCGAGACGCGCGACCACGCGCCCGGTGCCGCTGATGATTTCCATGTTCCCGCGGACCTGCAGCGGCCCGTCAGTTTGCGGATCGACCGCGAGCGGCCCGTCACGCACCGGCAACATCTCCGCACGGCCGGTGGGTGGCTCGCCGCTCGCGGCGAACTTCACCTCGTTGTGTGAGCCGTCGCAGAACGGCTTGTGTTTCGAGGCGCCGCAGCGGCACAGCGTCATGCGGTAACTGAACGCCGGCGCGCCGTCGAGCTGCAGGTTGGCGCGCAGCGCGTACGGGCCGTTTTCGCGCACCGAGATGAGATTGACCGGCGGTGCCTGCTCGTCGGGCCTGCCGTCCTTGCGTTTGTAGCGAATCGCACCGGAGACACAGACATGAGCAATTTCAGTCAAGGCGTCCGTCGGCATGTTGTCCGGATTGATCCACGGCCCCTTGACGTTCGCGATGAATACCTTCGGACCCCAGGTCACGCAGAAGCGCGAATGAATGCACTTGCCTCCTTCATAGATCAGCGTGAGGTCGCGCCCCTCGATGTAATCGACACCGTCGACGGTGCGCGGCGTGGGCGCGAGATTGCCTGGCTCGATCACGCCCGCGCCGGTCGTGCCGCCGGTGGCGGGCGCGGCGGCGGTGGCGGACGCAGTCGCCGCAGGCGCCGCCGGCTGCGCGGCCGCACTGCCGGCGAGGTATCCCCATTCCCCAGCGGCCGCGAAGCGGCGCTCGGCGCGTTGCGCCAGGTCGTTCAGGATCCGCGCCGCCTGCGCGACGCGCGCATCGTCGCCCGACTGGCGCTGCAGGCCCTGCGCCGCCGCCGTGAGTTCGTGCAGGCGCTCGACGAAAAACTTTCCGGCGCTGACTCCGGGCGGAATCGGCGCGGCGTCGCGTAGCGCGGTGAACGACATTCCGGCGTTGCAGGCCGGGTTCGACGGTCCCGCCGGCAGCCGGGCCGCGCGATCACCGAGCGGCGACAGGGCGTGCATCAGTCCCAGCCCCAGGTCGACGCACAACGCCTTGACCGGATGCGGACGCGGCACCAGGTAGGAGTGCGACAGCAACCTCAGCATCAGCATGTAGGCACTGTTTGCCACGTCCACCGTGGCGGCGGCCGCCTCGTCCTCGAGCCAGACGCGCGCACCCGTGCGCACCGGCCGGCGCAATACCGGGTTCACCGCCGCGGGAAAGGCCGGTGCGAACTCCGGGTTCGCGGCCTTGAGCTGACGCAGTTCCTCGCGTACGGCAATGAAACGCTGATAGTGCGAATCGACGTTTTCCTGTGCGGCACCTTCGCCCTGGGTCACGATGGCATTGAAGGCCTTGAGTGCCGTGATCGAACAGATGACCGGGTCGCAGCCCTGGAAGTCGATCTCCTTGCGCGACAGCTGCAGGTTGCGGTCGCCGCAGAATGCTTCTTTCTCGCCGAGGCGCGCCACGAATCCGCGCAGGTCGCGCTCCAGCTTTTCGTAGAAGTGGCCGACGGTGTCGTAGTCGACCGGCATGGGAGTCACGCGCGGAGGGTAGACGCCACGCGAGAACTGGAATTCGTTCCTGAACCCTTCGCCGTCGGGCTCGGTGGATCCGCCGGGCCGTTCCAGGTAGATGAAGTGCTGCAACACCTCTTCTCCGAACGGCGCCAATCTAACTACCACGCTGGCCGGCAGCCCGCCCGGGTCCAGCGGAAAATTCATGCGGCCGAATCGCGGCGAAGCGCCCAGTGCCGAGGTGATGTTCCACACCGCCGCCAGGTGCCCCATCTCCTCGATTGCGACGCGCAGGATGGCGCGCCGCCAGCGCGCGGTTGCGTCGGCTTCGGCCGCGCTCAGGCCTTCCTGCACGCCGCTCCTGAGGCTGAAGGCGGCGTACAGGTACGTGCACATCAGGTTGTGTTCGAGCTCGGCTGCCTCGTAGAGCTGGTGCACGAGCGATTCGCGCGAGACGGTGGATGCCTGGGGTAACGCACTCATTTCTAAGCCTCCTCCGGGGACGCAGAGCGTGTCACGCGAGGCCACATCCGGCAACGCTCATATATGAGTGTCCGGCGTCCGGGGTTAGTATTCCGGCAAACGGGGAGGGATTCTTGGACGAGACTGGGGAGCTCCGGCCCGGTCGGGACTTCATGATCGCGCTCGGCGTCAGCGCGCTGGCCGGCGTCGCCATTTTTTCCGCCCCGGGTCCGACCTTTCCCATCCTGCACACCATCCTCAATACCGGCATCGCGCTCGGCACGGTGGCGGTGTCGCTGCTGTTCGCGGACCTCGGCTGGCGGACCGGCGCCGCGCCGATCCGCTTCCTGGCCATCGTGTTCGCGGTCGCCGGCGTGCTGGAGATCCTGCACGTGCTCGCGGCACTCGAACCGTCCTCGGCGTCGGAATCCCTGAACGAAGTCTTGCGAAGCCTGCGCTCCGGCACCTGGGGACCTCCGGCCTATCTACTGCCGCTGGGCACCGGCTTCGTCCTGTGGCTGGCCCCGACGCCACGCGCCTCGAAGAGCGTGTTCGCCGTGGCCACGATCGCGGCTTCGACGGGACTGTTCGCCCTGTTCCAGTGGCTGCCGCGATATGCCGAGCCGGGATTCCTCGGCATCCTTCGTCCGACGCTGCTGCTGGTGCCGCTGCTGTGGATTCCGGTGGGCCTGGTCCTCTGGCGGCGGCGCCACGGCAACCGCATCTGGCATGCGCTGGCCTGGTACGCGCTCGGCCTGGCGCTGGCGCATACGCTGATGCTGTATTCGGCCGAGGCCACCAGCAAGTTCGCCATGACCGCGCATTTCGGCGTGCTGGCCGTCGGCCTGTTCCTGCTGCTCAGCCTCATGCAGATGGGCACCACCGACAACGCGCGCCGCATGCGCATCGAGCAGGAACTCAAGGAGAGCAACGAGGCACTGGAAGCACGCGTCGCGGCGCGCACCGGCGATCTCGAGCGGCTCAATGCCGACCTGCGCCGCGAGGTGGGCGTGCGGCACGGCGCGGAGATCCGCGCGCTGACACAATTCGAGCGTCTCGACCTGTTGCGGCGAATCACGCGCGCCATCGCCGAGCGCCAGGATCTCGACAGCATCTTCCAGGTGGTGGTGCGCAGCGTCGAGGAGCACCTGCCGGTGGATTTCGCGGCCATGTGTACGCGCGATGCCGGCGGGCTCACGGTGACTCGCGTCGGCGCGCGCAGCGAGCAGCTGGCGCTCGAGCTGGCCATGCCGCCGCGGGCGCGCATCGAGATCGACCAGAATGGCCTGGCGCGCTGCATCGCCGGCCAGCAGGTGTACGAACCCGACATCGCCGCGGTGAACTTTCCGTTCCCGCAACGGCTGGCGCGCGCCGGCCTGCGCTCGATGGTGATCGTGCCGCTGGCGCTCGAATCGCATGACGGCGTGTTCGCGGTCCTGGTGGTGGCGCGCCGCACGGCGCACGCGTTCAGCAGCGGCGAAAGCGAGTTCCTGCGGCAGTTGTGCGAACACGTGGCGCTGGCAGCGCACGCAGCCCAGCTGCACACCTCGCTGCAGCAGGCCTACGAAAACCTGCAACGTTCCCAGGAGGCCGCACTCGAACAGGAGCGGCTGCGCGCGCTCGGCCAGCTCGCGAGCGGCATCGCGCACGACATCAACAATGCGATTTCGCCGGTGACCATCTACGTCGAGTCGCTGCTGACGCACGAGAAAGGATTCGGCGAGCGTGCACGCCGTCAGCTCGAAATCATCCAGCGCGCCATCGATGACGTGGCGCGCACCGTGGCGCGCATGGGCGAATTCTCGCGACGCCGGCCGACCGAGCTGGAGCTGCGGCCGGTGCCCATGGAACGTATCCTGCGCGAGGTGCTCGAACTCACACGCGCGCGCTGGAGCGACATGCCGCAGCAGCGCGGCATCGTGATCCACACGCAGATCGCGAGCATCACCGCGGGCGTCAGCGCGATGGCCATCGAGAGTGAGTTGCGCGAGGCGCTGGTGAACCTGGTGCTCAATGCCATCGACGCCATGCCGGAAGGCGGCACGCTCACGCTGCGCACCGGCATGGGTACCGAAGGCGCGCAAACCGACCGCGTGTTCATCGAGGTCGTCGATACCGGCGTCGGCATGGACGAAGACACGCGCCGCCGCTGCCTGGAACCGTTTTTCACGACCAAGGGCGAACGCGGATCGGGTCTCGGTCTCGCGATGGTCTACGGCATCGCGCAGCGCCACGACATGGACATCGACATCCACAGCGTGCGCGGCGCCGGCACCAGCTTTCGGCTGATTTTCCCGCGGCGCGTGCCACGCGCCGCCGGCGCGCCGCCACCCCCCGGGCCGCCGCGCCCGCGACGCACGCGCATCCTGCTCATCGACGACGACCCGCTGCTGCTCACCTCGCTGAGCGAGATGCTGACCCAGGAAGGCCACGAGGTGGAAACCGCCAGCGGCGGCAAGCAGGGCGTCGACACGTTCGTCGCAGGACAAAAATCCGGCCGGCCGTTCGGCGTGGTGATCACCGACCTCGGCATGCCACACGTCGACGGGCGGGCGGTGGCCGCGGCAATCGCCGCCGCGGCGCCGGGTACGCCGGTGGTGCTGCTGACCGGTTGGGGACAACGCCTGTCCGCCACCGGCGAACAACCGCCAGCCGTCATGGCCGTGCTGGACAAGCCGCCGAAACTTGCGGAGCTGCGACGCACGCTGGCCGACTGCATGGGAGAACCGGTGGACGGCATTTGAGCCTCCCGGCCGCGCAGATTTGCGGCATCATTCGGCCGCCATCCAAACAAGAACACCGGGAGAAGATGGAATGAAAACGATTCGGTTCGTAGTGGGAGTGCTGTTGTTCGCCGGTACCGTGCCGCTCACGGCCTGGGCGGACGGTACGCTCACCGTCGACATGAAGCCGTTCACGACGGAGGTCAAGCTCAAGGACAAGGTCCGCAAGCAACTCGAGGGCGGCGGCATGGAATGGGGTGTCACGGGCAACCGGCTGACAGTCACCTCGGTGAACAAGCAATACGTCGGGCCGACCATCAACCAGCTGACGCGCTTCGGCACGAATTTCTCGCTGCCGCTGCCCGCGGGTGAATACCAGATAAGTTGCGTGGGCATGTTGTACGACGGCGGCCTGTCGGTTGAAAAAGTCCTCTCCAAGGGCGCCTTTTTCAACGAGAACATCATGAGTTTCCGCGTCGAGGACGGCAAGACCACGACCCTGTCGGTGCTGCCCACGATCCGCGCGTCCTCGGGCTTTTTCATCAAGTTGTTCATGCCGGAATTCCTGGCCAGCACCAGCCTGGATGGCGCGGTTTCGCAGGAGGTTTCCCTCAATTCGCGCACGGAAAAGTCCGTCTCGTGGGACGATTACCACGGCGATTTGAAGTTCAAGAAGTAACGGATCTTCATGCTTGACGGCAGGGCGGGGAGTACCGTGTACTCCCGCGTCCGGGCCCACGCCCAGGAAGGGTGCGAGCCAGAACACCATGAGGGGGCGTTAATGTTCAGCAGACGTTCGTTTCTCGTGTCCGCGGGAGCCGGCGCAGTCGCCGGATCATTCATGAGCCGCGCGTTGGCAAGTCACGACAAGATTCCCCTCGGCATCCAGCTCTGGACCGTGAAAGACGAGGCCGCCAAGGACCTCGAAGGCACGTTGCGCAAGGTCTATGCCGCGGGCTTCCGCGAAATCGAGTTCGCGGGTTTCTACGGCAAGACCGCCGCCGAGATCGGTGCGCTGATGAAGGGCATTGGTTTTTCGCTGGTCAGCACGCATCACAATGCCGGCGACATCTTCACGAAGGGCGAGCAGATCCTCGCCGACGCGAAGACGCTGGGGCTCCGTTACATCGTCTGTTCGTCCCCGCGCGTGAGTCCTGAAAAGGACAAGTTGCCGTGGGAAGAGAAGATGAAATCCGTGGATCTCAACGACTGGAAGTGGAACGCAGACCTGTTCAACAGGTTCGGCAAGCAGGTCGCCGATGCCGGCATGAAATTCGGTTATCACAACCACAGCAGCGAGTTCAAAAAATTCGACGGCAAGACTGCCTTCGATCACCTGTACGAGATGACCGATCCCAAGTTCGTGAAGATCGAACTCGACGTGGGCTGGGTGGTGGTCGCGCAACAGGATCCCATCGCCATCCTGAACAAGTACAAGGATCGCGTGATCGCGCTGCACGTCAAGGACGTGACCAGGCGCGAGTCGGCCGACAAGGATCCGACCTCGGTCGCGCTGGGTGAGGGCGTCATCGACTGGAAGAAAGTCATCGGCACGGCCCGGGCCAATGGCACGAAGACCTTCTTCTACGAACAGGAGGCGCCGTTCACGCGCCCGATCCTCGAATCGGTGGCGATGAGCGGTGAATACCTCAAGAAGCTCAACGTGTAATTGACGCCGAGGGGCTCACGTGAAGACCATCAAGGGACCGGCGATTTTCCTGGCGCAGTTCGCGGGCACGGCGCCGCAC
>Ga0207675_100003422_pt1 | contig 15497 bp, 9 predicted proteins | sample KBSSwiS42_FD_184305 | JGI IMG/M metagenome (GOLD analysis project Ga0207675, IMG submission 184305) | Switchgrass rhizosphere microbial communities from Kellogg Biological Station, Michigan, USA - KBS Switchgrass S4-2 (SPAdes) (version 2) | ecosystem: Host-associated > Plants > Roots >... | reverse complement strand
TATCGGACTCGTGAACCACGTTGTGCCTGCGGATCAGTTGCAGGCTAAGACAATCGAGATCGCCAACCGAATTGCCACAAGAGTCCGATTGCTTTGCAGCTTGCTAAAGAAGCGGTAAAGATCGCCTCGCGATCTAACTTAGACGAAGGCCTTCGTCGCGAAGTCGATTTGTTTGCCCTTTGCTTCTCGACTGAAGATAAGAACGAAGGCGTCAGTGCGTTTCTGGAAAAGCGAAAACCAGCGTTTAAAGGAAAATGAAAAGACAATCGGGTCGAACAGTAAGGCCCACAATTTGAAATCAGCAGTCTGAAATCGGCTTGATAGTATTTTATTGGTGACGGGTCGTTAAGAAGTAAGGCCCGCTTAGCTTCCTGCGAAGTGAAAGGTGACCTTTGAGAGTTTTTCTTTTGATCGTCGGCATCCTCGTCGCCACGGCCGGCGGTGTGACTACCTATCGAGCTCTCTACGTTGAGCCCCGGTCCGCAGTGATTATCACTGAGTCCGAAGTTCGTGAACTGCCAAACTACAAACGCGTAGTGGGCGGAGCACTAATGCTCGTTTGCGGCGCTGCCGTGGCAGTCATTGCGGCGCGAAAGATGGAGAAATAAATGTCCGATATGCGTCTGTCTTGTGGCTTCCAGTTCATGAGCTGCTTGCTGGAGCATAACGACAAGCTAAAGCTTATCGAACATCCACTCCTCGCTGCTGTCCTAAACCGTTTCTCACACAAAGGAGTCTCCTATGAAAAGCTACCTCAACAAAGCGTTTGTAATCGATGACCCAGACGCCCGGATTCGCAAGGAAGAAAACCTGCTGGAGTTCGTGATGGAAAATGGTGCGCCGAAGCGAATTCCGAAGGGGACGCAGATAAAAGTCACGGATGCGAAAGTTTTCAAAGATTTAGTCTTTGTTCTTGTGGATGGTTTTGGTTGGACCTCCAAGAACAATCTGAAGAACAAGTTCCTCAACGAAACGATCTCGACCTTTCCACCCAACGGCAATAATCAAAAAGGTCCAAATGCGGCGTGGGACAAGGGCCACTTTCTAAAGCAACTGACATTGATACAGGTTGTTGGCGCTGATGGTTCGCTGAAGTTCATTTCCGAAGACATTGCTGAGTTCTATCTGAAACTCGTCAACGATGCTGAAAAGGACGGTGTCTTGTTGGGATTGAGGAGTGGCTTCAGAACATTTCCGAGTCAGCAGTTCCTGTTCGATCACCAGCATGATCCGGGATTCAATCTGGCAGCACAGCCTGGATTCTCAAATCACCAGGACGGATTCGCCTACGACTTTGCCATCAGTAGTGGCAACGGCAATCCACTCTACGACTGGCTCAAGAAACACGGTCCCGCACATGGATTCGTCCGCACTGTGAATGGCGAGCCGTGGCACTGGGAGTATCGTCCTGAGGTTGGCGCCACCGGTGCGTTCAAGATCCCGAGGGTAACGGACGATCATTAATTTCAATCTGCGATCAAGTCCGAGCAAGCTCGTAACTGCTTTGTTGGGGCGGCACTCCGTGGCCGCCCCTTTTCTAATGGCCGCCATTCACCCACGGCTTTGCACAAAAAACTCCAGTACAGAAGCCCAACGCTCCTTCGAGTCCGAGACCAATCCACACGCGCATAAGGTAACGAGATCACCGCCCCACCCCTGCTTGACTGGATTCGAATCGCTGGGCTAGTCTGCATCAGCACTTCAATTGAAAACATTCCTTACTAAGGGGCCGTAGCTCAGCTGGGAGAGCGCATGACTGGCAGTCATGAGGTCAGGGGTTCGATCCCCCTCGGCTCCACCAACCTTATTCCTCATCTAGAATGACAAACCGATACGACACCGGGCTACTGCCCTGCTAACGCGGCGTGGTACTAATTGCATCCAACAAGGTTCGTTAATACGGAAACTGTATGCAACTCCCCTTGCGGTTGTTTACCCAATTCTGTTCGACCAAGTAATCGCGTTGGTGGAGACGTAGGTTGGCGCGTGCTCCATTCGGCGTAGTGTACGTCGTGCCAAAATTACCCGTGCACTTATCGGCGTTCTCCAGGCCATAACGATCATACCAACCGTTACCAAAAGGATTCGTAAGTACGCCGTTGAGCGCGTGCGTAAGATTGGTCACGATTGCATCGCCTGCGAAGTTGTCATTTGGAGTTGCTTGGTTTCCAAACTGTGGGCCTGCGATCGCAGGACAACGAGATGGATAGCCGATGAAGATGTAGGGTAATTGTCCGCCCGCGATGATATTGGAACTATGGAAAGGTGGAGCCCCTTCAACGCAGAAACCAACTGAAGTGGCGGCGATGTTATCGGCTGCGAATACGACGTAAATACCTTGCGAATCTTGTGGCAAAAGGCGGTTCAAAATCTGATCCGCAATTATTGCCTCGATATCAGATTTGGTTAGGTCGAATCCGTGGGAATATGAACCATCAAAGACCTCGCCTCCGAAAAAGATGGTCTTAGTAGCAGAATGACCAAATTTGTCTGTGTATGTATTGTTGATGCCCATGTAGTCCGAATTACCAATGGTGGCGCCGTAATCGTTAAGTATCTGCACCGCCGTGGTGTTGCCGCTTCTACAGGCATCGGTCCAACAGCCGTAAAAGATGAAGTAAACATTCTGAATGTTAGCTAGAACTGGCCCGTCGTGATACAGCATCTTGCTCTCTGTCCTCACTGGACCGGTTCCGCGCTGCGCATCCAGCGAATTTTGTGCGGAGGCCGTCCCCACCCATAGCACGAAGCTAAGTGCGATTAGTGCAATTCGAAATTGAAGGCTGGTGTTACGTTTCATTTCTGTCTCTCCTTATATATTGATGGTTTCACTGGCAACCGAGTGTCGTGCGAATCTGTGAAGCCGCATTGATCAATTGGCTCGCCTGCTCTTCCGTCAAAGCCTTTCCTGATTGAGCCGACGACTGATTCGTGAATGACTTCAGCGCGTCACACGTAGTTGCTGTGTCAGAAGCATTGAGTGCTGCGAGAGCACTTTGTAATTTCGTGAGTAGGCTGTTCTCGATTCCATGAGGCAGGTGGAAACTTGTCACAAGGGCAATCAGATCATTGACTGGACCCTGTACAGAGCTCGGGATCTGAAAGGTGATTGCGAAGACGTCGAAGTCACCCCCGCCCGGAGCGGCATAGACTACGCGGCCCGTACCATTCCACACGCTGATGTCGCTGAGCGTCTCCGAAACCAAAGGAGTGTTAGTCAGCTGGTAAAGGCTTCCTCCGGTGATGTCGTAGACAAAAACGTCGTACCCTGCGCCTGTATCGGATTCAAAAACAATCAGGTTGCCGGAAACACGGACATCCCGTTGGTCGCCCGGAATAGGGATGTGTGTTTCCGTGCCACCCAAAACTGGTTGATAGTAGACGTCTGTCTCACTACCTCGAGTTGAGGTGTAAACGACAACTTCGCCATTGGTGTCGGGACGATGGTCTTCACCGGTTGAGTCAGTTAGCTGTCGTGTGGTGAACACGCCAGGTGAGGTCTGCACGGCCGAGTAGATGTCACACCCTACACCCTCACGCTGAACCTCGTTCTGACATTTCTCCCAAACAACAGCGTTGCCGGTGGGGCTTACTTGCGGATTCTTATCGAACAACGCGTCATTCGTCAGCGCGGTAAGAGTGCTTGTGCCGAAGTCATAGACATCAACATCGCTCTGAGTTGAACTTCGATCCTCAAAGACAACAGAGTTACTGCCAATGCCAGAGTTGCTGGACCTGAAGCCTGAAACAAAAGTGCGCGTTTGAGTTGTAGTATCGAAGACAACAATATGATCACCTGAAGCGGTAAACTCCGTGAAGACGACCCGGTTATCAGCGACATCCGAGAGTCGGGTGAATCCATTGGCCGGAACAACGTTGTCCGTCGCTGTCGCAAAGTCGAAGAAGTGGATCAGCGACGTTCCCTCAAAATCATCGTTGGTGTATGACACGCGATTGCGATTGACGTGAGGGTTTGTTTGACTACCGAAACTATTGTTTACGGCTGTCAGAGTGCCGTTCAGCATCGGTACCGATTGTGTAGTGCTTGTCGCAATGACGCGCGCCGGAATCTGATTGATGACAACGAACGCCAGGGCGATTGACAGAAACAGGCTGATCATTTGCCTGAGTGAGTGAATATTTTGAATGTTCTTAGTTCTCATGTTTTTGTTTCACCTTCAAATTTGATTTCCTGGTTTGCACAGCGAGGCTTCTCAGGTCAGGGAGTATTGGCATAACGAACATCTCAAAGTTGTTCAGCTTCAACGCCCGCATCGGGCAGTGAATTGAGGCAAACGATTAACGAGCCGTTGCTGCCTTCCTTGTAATGAACCAACTCAAGCTCAACCCAGCTGTAGATGGTCCGAAGGGGAACGTGCGCCACTGCGGCAGCCTGTTCGGGTGTCACCATGATGGCCTTGCCACTCGAGCACTTCTCGCACAGCGCGGGAAACGAACCGCTATCAGTCCTGAACACGTAGTATTCGTGGATCTCAACGGTCTTTTCTGTTTTGCGCGATTTCGTCACGACGTTCCTCCCTAATCTTTCCCTCAGCGATCACCATTGGTATATTTCCCTCCGCCAAAACTTGATCTTCGAAAGCGGAGGTCCATTCGGTGTCAACGAGCGGCAGACGATAGACCCCAGTACTCTCAGCCGTCCTTGGAATTTTCTTGAAAGTGTCGTGAGAAAACTCTTGGCGAAAAATTACAGACTTCTTTAATCAGTTATGTCCCCGTCGGACAATTACTTGTACGAGTTCGATCCGTTTGTGCTGGATGTGCGTAATGGGATTCTGCTCAACGGCGGGGTCACAGTGCGGCTGACACCGAGGGCTTTCCAGACGTTGCTAGTCCTCGTTCAGCACGCGACTGAAGTGGTTGATAAGGATCAACTGATGAAGGAGGTGTGGCCGGACACCTTTGTTGAAGAAGGCAATCTGTCGCGCAACATCTATGAGTTGAGAAGGGCGCTTGGCGACGATCCGGCTGAGCCGCGTTTTATCGAGACCATTCCTAAAAGGGGCTACCGGTTCGTCGCTCCAGTCAAGGTCGCGTTGGTTAAAGCCTCGCCGACCATGTCTCCTGCGATAGAGACAAACACGACGGTTATTGAAAAACACACCTTCGCGCGCGTTACCAGCGAAATCGAGGAAGCGCCCGACGTGCCGGTGCATACAACTGCTTCGTTACCTGCCAGTGTCACAACATTGACGCAGTTCGCCCCGGAACGAGGAAAGCGAAGATTAAATCGAACTATTCTCGTTGTGGCTGCCGTCGTAATTGCAGTCGGGATTGGACTGTTTCTCTTGTTGAAGCGCGCGCGCGTCTCTCCACAGCCATTGACCCGTGCGAAGAGCACGTTGGTCAGACTAACTAACAACGACGCGCGGGACACGTCACCTTCATGGTCTCCGGACGGAAAGAAAATCGCGTTCGCCAGCAATCGCGATGGTAAGGCTGAGATCTACGTGATGGATACGGATGGATCTAACGTGAGGCGTCTCACCAACAATCTGACTGATGACGATTCTCCGAGATGGTCACCCGACAGCCGCCGGATACTTTTCCATAGCGATCGGGACGGCAATTGGGAGATTTATGTGATGGAAGCCGATGGCTCGAACCAAACACGGCTAACAACGAATAGCGCGGACGACCGCGGACCATCATGGTCTCCAACCGGAAGTCATATCGCATTCGCCAGCAATCGCGACAACAGTAATCCTTACAACTTCGACATTTATGTGATGGACGCGAATGGCTCAAACACGAAGAGAGTCGTCGACGATCCGGAATACGATGCTGACCCGAGTTGGTCGCCTGATGGAAAGAAGATTGTTTTCGTGACTGGTAGGAATGGCAACTTCGATTTGTATGAAATGAACGTCGACGGTACAGATCAGAGGAACCTGACCGCCGACAGCAACCGGCCAGACATTTGGCCCATCTACTCACCCAACGGCAACAACATTGCGTTCGTCAGAATCGTTGATGGAAAGGAGCAAGTATTTGTAATGGACTCGGCCGGCGGAAGTATTATTCGCGCGACCAATAACGCCGCGAATAATTCGCTAGCTACATGGTCACCCGACGGCTCGAAGCTGATCTTCTCGACAGACCGCGATGGTAACTCGGAGATTTACGTAATGACTGTGGAAGGCGAATTGTCGAGACTCACAGATGATCCTGCTGACGACCTGGCTCCCGATTGGTCCCCTGATGGCAACAAGATCGCGTTCTCAAGTAATAGAGCAGGCAAACAGCATATTTACATAACAAATGCTGACGGAAGTTCGTTGAGTGAAATAACCAACTCGCCGGCCGAAGACACGGAGCCGGCCTGGTCACCGGACGCCAAGCGGCTCGCTTTTGTTCGCTCATCGGAGGGAAACCAGGACATCTATTTAATGAATGCCGACGGCAGCAACCAGACCAGACTTACCTCTGATACCGCAATGGAAGTATCTCCGAAATGGTTGCCGGACGGCAGGATTACATTCACGAGCAACCGCGATGGCCACCGAGAGGTTTATGTAATGAACGCGGACGGCTCGAACGTGGTGAGAGTGACGACGACAGGAGCGAGTGTGGCCGTTTGGTCGCGGGATGGAAAGAGAATCGCGTTCGTCAGCCGCAGTCCGGAGAAAATGGATGGTGTGATCTGGAACCAGCTATTCGTCATGGATGCGGACGGCAACAACCTGAGGATGATAACCAAAACTCCGCACTCAAAATTTGACCCTTGCTGGTCACCAGACGGCACCTCTCTTTCCTTCATGGTGGAGACCATGGGTATGAAGGCCAACGTCTTTCAGATCGCTTCGGATGGAACGCATGTCAGACGGTTGACCGCCGGACCGACGGTTGATGGACGACCTGCATGCTCGCCCAATGGTTCACAACTCGCCTTTGTTAGTAATCGCGACGGCAACTCTGAAATCTACGTGATGAACCTTCACTGAAGTAGTTCAACGCTCCACAGATTACGTAACCGAGAAGGCAGGTTCGGATTTTCATCCAGGCCATAATCGCCTGACGCTCGAAGTTGATCTTCCAGTCAGCCCGCGACTCCTGTCGTCCGAATTCTCAGTAACGAAAAGGATTTAAACAGATCTCTTGCAGGATTCGCCGATCCTAAGCTCACCATTCCTTTGAACGTTGAAAAAGTTTTGGCGTTTGGCCCTATCGATATTGAGACCCCCGTTATTAAGGATCCCGATCACGGTCCAAAGCGGTGGCGGTACTCGTCAGAAGAGATGAAAGCCAGGACCATCTCGGCGTCAACGAAGTTGCCGTTGAACTGATTTAGCTTCGTCAACCAGAAGTTGAAGCCTTCAAAGTTGCCGTCAGGAGCATCGTTCGGGTTTCTTCTCAAGTAGCCGAAATATTGCATCTGAACAAAGCTGCGATTCACTTCTCGCTGCTGAAAAGTTTGGTTCTGCGTCACATCGAGCAGTGCCCGTCCACGCGCGCCCTCAACGACTGCAGTTGCGGCGCCACCAAACTCCGCAATCGCAGCGGCACGCTCGGCTGCCGACGGTGCGATGCCTGCGTGTTGATAGAGCTTGTCCACATACTGAGTCGGCGTGTCAGTCGTCGGATACAACCCAACAAACTCTGCCCGCGTGACAAAGTCCCTCATGAACGCATCACGATTGTTGTTCAACACGATCTGGAACGCATCGTTGCTCGGGTCGACTATCACTCCACGTTGTATTGCCTGGGTGTCGCGCTCGAACTCTACAAACGCGGGCATATTGTTGGTCGCCGGTCGATCCAAAGCTGCCACGTAGAAGTTGCGCACGAGATTCCCTGTCGTCTGAAACTCGATGGAAAGAAAGAAGGCCGCTGAAACGTTGATTCGTTTTAGCTGCGTACACTGTGGTTTGGGTGTGCAGTTATTGATTTCACCAGTCCAGAACGCGAGGCCGGCGGGGTCAGCTTCGCGATTCAGAAAATCATGATACTGCTGACGCACGAAGGCATCGGTGTCGTCGTTGGCGTTGGGCGGCAACTGAGTCGTTCCATCGGCAATGGTCACCGTGGCACTCGAAGGCGTCCCGAAATTTGTGCCATTGCCATTGAGGTTGGACAGATTCACCGTAAACGTCTCAGCGCCTTCTGTATAAGAGTCTTGAGTAATCGGAATGATGAAAGTCTTTTGAGTGTCATTGGGTGCGAAGAGCAACGTGCCCAACGTCAAACCAAAATCGCAACGCGACGATGCCAGCCCACTATTTAGGGCGCTGCAGATGTTAGACGAGCCAGTGTCGTCGGTGGCGTAGTCAACGCTGACGGGATTTGAAAGGTCGCCCGTACGATTGACTACAACAGTCACGAATCCCGTGCTTTCGTTTACGTTGAAGTTGTCCTGGCTTAAAGAGATCAGGGAGCTATTTGCACTGCTTACAATCGTGAAGCTTTGCTGCACGTTGGGAGCAGGGTTGAAGTTGCCATCACCCGCTTGCGAAGCGGTAATCGCACAAGATCCGACGCCGGTGATGTGCACTGTGTTGGTGTTCACCGTGCATTGACCGCTGCCGGCAAAGCTAACCGGTAAGCCTGAAGTTGCCGTTGCGTTGACTGAGAAATCCGGATCGCCGACGTTCTTATTCGCTAATGCACCAAACGTGATCGTCTGGTTGGCTTTGCCCACAGTCAGCGTGAAGCTAGTGTCGGTAGTGGCTCCGCAGTTGTCTGTCGCGCGGATTGTGATCGTATGCGTGCCTGCAGGAGTAGCATTGTTGATGGAGATGACTCCAGTTCTTTGATCTACTTGTATGTCGCCTGTATATGTCCCGCTCGATTGCTTGACGATGGAGAACCCTCCATTGTCTGCAGGCCCGGTTGCCGGATTGATAGTGAGAGATCCATTTAGAGCGACTGACTGGTTTTGGTAGGTCAGTGTCGGCGCGGTGTTGGCTGTCACCGCAATATTCACAATAGCCGAAACCGTCAAACTCCCGTCGTTCGCTTGTAAAGTAAAGGTGGCATTCGAGGCCCCACAGCTTGCCACGACGTCAGCAGTAACATTGCCGTTTGCGTTGCTGAGGTTTGAGATGGTTACGCCATTTGTTGGATTAGTGGAAGTGACTGTGACACGCACGCTGCCATTTCCACCGAAGCCGGTCACATTGGCAAGTTGTGCAGTTCTGATTGCCGAACCTTGCTGCACAGTCAAATCAGTTGCCGTCACAATCGTCGGCGTGTTGAGTAAGACCGAGACAGTGTCGGAATCAAAGTTCGCGCTCGCCAGATCGAGTTTACCGTCCCCGTTCAGATCGCCAATCATGATTGATAACGGGTTGGCGCCCGTGTCGAAATCCTGTTTCGACGCAAAGCTCGCGGCGGCCCCAGGGGCGGTGGTATTGAGCAAGACTGCGACCGTGTTGGAGATAGATTTCACAACGGCTAATTCGGGCTTCCCATCTCCGTTTAGATCACCGATTGTGATCGATCGCGGGACGCCGCCCGTGTCGAAGTCCTCTTTGGCTGCAAAGCTTGGCGCAGCTGCACCAGGCGCTGTGGTATTGAGCAGAACAGATACGTTGTTGGAATTCACGTTCAGGACCGCCAGATCGAGCTTGCCATCCCCGTTCAGATCACCCAACGTGACGCCTACCGGTCTGATGCCCGTTGGGAAATCGTGGATGGAGGAAAAGCTCGGGGTAGCGGCGCCCGGGTTTGTCGTGTTGAGCAACACTGCCACGGTGTTGGAGTTAAAACTCACGATGGCTAAATCCAGCTTGCCATCCCCGTTGAGATCTCCAATCGCAACGGAACGCGGACCGTCGCCAGTCACGAAGTCCTGTTTGACTGCAAAGCTGGAAGTGGTGGCACCTGGTGGGGTGGTGTTAAGTAGCACTGACACGGTCGCAATTAAATTCGCTACGACCATATCAAGTTTCCCATCGCCGTTTAGGTCGCCAATCGCGACAGATAATGGGTTATCGCCCGTGGGGAAGTCCTGTTTGGTGGCGAAGCTGGGAGTCGCAGCACCAGGCGCGGTAGTGTTCAGCAGCACTGATACGGTATTGGAATTAATATTCGCGACTGCAAGATCGAGCTTTCCGTCCCGATTCAGATCAGCAACAGTTACGAATACTGGACCAGTCCCTGTAGCGAAGTCCTGTTTGGGGGCAAAAGTGGTCGTAACGGATCCTGGAACGGTGGTGTTGAGCAGCACCGATACGGTGTTTGAAACTGAGTTCGCCACAACGAGATCGAGTTTGCCATCCCGATTGAAATCTCCCGATGCAACGGACCGCGGATTTGAGCCCGTTTGAACATCCTGTTTGACAGCGAAGCCGGGTGTTGCGAGCCCTGGGTCAGTGGTGTTCAGCAGAACCGAGACTGTGTTTGAGTTAAAGTTTTCGACTGCCAGATCAAGCTTGCCATCGTCGTTCAGATCGGCACTTGAAACGAAGACCGGGCCATCGCCGGCGGCAAAATCCTGTTTTGGGCCAAGGCTGGCCGTGCTAGAACCTGGGGTTGTGGTGTTTGGCAGCACCGACACATTGTCAGAGCCAAAGTTTGTGACGACCAAGTCGAACTTGCCATCACTATTCAGGTCACCGACCGTGACGGTTATGGGGCTGTTACCCGTGGCAAAATCTTGCTTGGCGGCAAAGCTCTGTGTGGTCGCGCCGGGGGTGGTGGTGTTAATAAGAACGGACAAGGTATCGGAAAAAGCATTTGCCACCACGAGATCAAGCTTACCGTCCTCATTCAAATCGACGTTTGTGACTGATTGTGGGTGTAAGCCTGTAGCGAAGTCCTGATTGGTGGCAAAGCTGGGCGTTCCATCACCCGGGGCGGTCGTGTTGAGCAGCACTGACACCGTGTTTGAATCGATGGCTGTGACAGCGAGATCAAGTTTGCCATCGCCGTTAAGGTCGCCCGCTGTGAGGAATACCGGGCTTGGACCAGTGGCGAACTCCTGGCTGGCAGCAAAACTGGGAATGTTGGCACCCGGGACCGTGGTGTTGAGCAATACGGACACGCTATTAGAAAAAAGATTAACTGTGGCCACATCTAGCTTGCCGTCGCCGTTCAGATCGCCCACGGTTCCCAATATGGGTTCTCCAGCAGTGGCGAAGTCCTGTCTAGCTGCAAAGCTTGGCGTTGCGGCGCCCGGAAGGGTGATGTTGATAAGCACTGATATGGTATTGGCGTTAAAGTTTGCCGTCGCTAAATCAGGTTTCCCATCACCATTCAGATCTCCCACCGCAACAGATATCGGACCGGCGCCTGTCGCGAAGTCCGCTTTGGAAGCAAAGGTTGACATAACCGCACCCGGGGCCGTGTTGTTGAGCAGCACCGATACCGTGTTGTCACTAACGTTCGCCGTAACCAGGTCGAGCTTGCCGTCACCGTTCAGATCGACCTCCGATACAGCCCGTGGGGTGGCGCCAGTAACAAAGTCCTGTTTGGTACCAAAGTTCGAAGTAGCAGCACTCGCGACGTGGCCACCGGTCAGAGCGAGCGCCAGGAGAACTACAATCACCATTCGTACGATTGCCAACGGCAGGCCACTCGAGATGAAACGAAGCAAATAATAATTGTTCAGGGATGTACGAACTGAAGGATCAAAAACGAGCCACATAAATTCTCCCAAGACGACGAAGTGCGGCCGCGCACTTGCGGTTCAAAATCGAGTCGCAGGAGAGATGAAAGAAGTCTTTCCTGATTTCTGTTGACCAGATAAAGAAGTCAACGACCAAAACTTTCGAATCAGGGTTAGGCGACCATCCGTCTCTACCCGTAAGGCACGACCTTCACGCCGTGACCCGGTTACGGTGTTAATACCCTCAAAAGCGACTCGTTATTCCCACAGCGAGCACATACTTACATCCCAACAGAAGTTAGACCGCGAACTCCTATTGAGTTGTTAACAGTTTGCTAGTGTCAGGCTTGACACAACCTTCGCGGAGATAGTGATCGCAAATCAGGAAGAAATCAGATTTGACGGGAATAAAAATCAGGTAGGGTTGGTATTTATTGTAGATCGCGTAATAGCAAACACGAACGTGGTTGCACACGCGTCCTAAACTCACAAAGTTTGAGGAAGCAAGTTTATCCTCTCAAACAGCACAGACGGAGTAAGCCCCCTCAATCGAGCGACAAACTCTCAGTCTATGGATAGGCTAACGCGCAATATCCCTTACGATCGTTATTGACCCAGTTCTGCTGGATTAGATAATCGCGGTTACCCAGCTTCATATTTGCGACAGCTCCGTTCGGCGCGGGGTAAATCTGTCCGAAATCGCCAGTACATTTGTCAGCGCTCTCAAGGCCATATCTATCAAACCACGCGTTGCCGAACGGATTGGTGACCACTTCGTTTAGGGCATGGGCAATGGCCGAGACCATCGCGTCTGCTGCCAAGTTTCCATTTGGTGATGGAAGAACACTTCCGTTGGTCGCGATGAATTGTGATGCTGCTTCCGGTTTGCATCTTTCTGGATTACCCACAAACGCATACTTGTAAGGCGTTCCGTTATGCTGAGAATCCCCGTGATATGGTGACGAGGGAGCTTCACAAAAACCCGTTTCAGTTGAACCTACGTCGGAAGATGCAAGGACCACATAGATACCAGCCGTATCGAGTGGCAACGCACCGATTGAGATCTGACGACTAATGATCTCCTGGATGTTATCAACGGTTAGTTCGCTTCCGCTGGAGTACTGAAAGTCGGCAGTGCTGCCGCCATAAAAGATGGACCCGTTCGGCGTTAGCCCACTAGCATCCGAGTACGTCTTATTGATCCTGAAATATGGCGAGTTGCCAAGATGAGACGCGAAGTCCTCTAGGATCATCATAGTATCTGTGTTGCTGCCCGGAAGGTTGCAAGTCCAGCAGCCGTAGAAGACAAAGTAGATATTCGGTGGGGTCCACAAGACGGGACCGCCGTGGTAGAGCATTTTGCCGTTGGTTTTGGGCTTCGAATTCCCAGGGCTTGCTTCGACAGGCTTGACCAACTGCGCTAAGACAACGACGAGCACGATTAACAACGGAAAGGTTTTGGCTATTCTCATTTTCTATCCTCCGCTCAAAATCCATTTCAGAAAGCAGCACACACTTGCATTGCATTGCATTGGACAGTCGCCGAGGGCCTCTAATCGATGACGCGAGTTCGGCTTCCGAGGAAGAGTGGGCTAACCGAAGAAAACATCACACCTGTAGAAAAGAGAGCGAAGACTGCAGTATGGCGGAACTCTCCCAGCTTCCCTTGCGTTTCCGATAGAGGGAAACAAACTTTCAAAGTTAGACACCAACAAAACCGAACTCCTTTCCAAAGCTGCGCTGCCCGATGAGCGCGGTAGAGCAATTCGAAGGACAAAGACAATGTCTTCACGTTCACTAGCTACCATCTCAGCATTTTTGTTGTGCTTATCTGTTAGCAGTCCTGCGCAAACCGTCACTTCAGATTGGCCTCAATGGCGTGGACCGGAACGCACCGGGATCTCGCAGGAGAAAGGCTTGCTCAAGCAGTGGCCGAAGGAAGGACCGAAATTGCTCTGGCAGGTAAACGACATCGGCGACGGCTTTTCAACGCCGTCAGTAGTCGGGTCGCGTATCTACCTGATGAGCAACCGGGGCATGGAGAATGAATTTGTTCAGGCTCTTTCGACTCAAGATGGAAAAGTCATTTGGACAACGCGCGTTGGGAACGTTGGTAACCCGAATCAGAATCCGTCATACCCGAAGGCTCGCTCGACCCCGACCGTTGACGGAAACCTTCTCTATGCACTGGGTTCAGATGGCGACCTTGTATGCCTTGAGACCCTCGGCGGCAAGGTTCGATGGCAGAAGAGCCTACGCAAGGAGTTCGAAGGCCAACCCCACGATTGGGCTTATGCGGAGTCTCCGTTGGTTGATGGCGATGTTCTCGTCGTCACGCCCGGAGGCGCGAAGGCGACGATCGTAGCGCTAAACAAGAAGACGGGAGCGCTCATATGGAAATCAGCCGTTCCGGGTGGCGACCCGGCGGGCTATGCGTCAGCGATTGTTGTGCAAGCAGGCGGGCGCAAACAATACGTGCAATTCCTGAGCAAGGGGCTAGTCAGCGTTGACGCGAAAACGGGTGAGTTCCTTTGGCGCTACAAGGAGGTAGTCAAGGGGCCGGCCCAGGTTTTCACACCGATCGAGCGTGACGGATATGTGTACGCAGGTGCCCTGGCCGTCGGAGGTGGAATGGTTCGTCTAAGACCGGACGGAGCCGGAGTCGCTGCAGAGCAGGTTTACTTCGAGCGCGGACTTCCGAACGGCTTCGGTGGAGCAGTGTTGGTGGGTGACTATCTTTACGGCGCGGAACCATCCGGACAAACGCTCGTCGCGGTTGAGTTCACTACTGGGAAGACAAAATGGAAGGCCGAGAATTTCAGGGCCTCGATAACGTATGCAGATGGGAATTTATATGTTCACAAGTGGAATGGAGATTTCGTATTGGCGGAGGCGACCCCTGAGGGCTATCGCGAAAAGGGCCGATTCACACTGCCAAACCAGCCCAAGAAGAAACAGGGACAGTATGATGACCTGGCGTATGCGTACCCGGTCATTGCTAACGGGAAGCTTTACATTCGCGACGCAGAAACATTGTGGGCCTACGACATCAAGAGACAATAGCAACTAATCCGGATGACTCGAGTCTCCCCAGGTCGCCCGTTGGCCATGATGACCAATCTTCAACACTTTTCACCGCGCTTTCTCGTTCAGTTTTGTTCAGCTGACAGACAAATGAGCACACCAATCAACCGATGGTCAGACCAATTACTCTTAGTCGCAAGCATGCTACAGCTGCCCGTTCGACTGTTTGCTTGGCCGCGTAACTAGCTCACGACGAGTAGTTGGACCAAAAACTCGAACAAATCGGTTGCGCATTCATACCTGAATTAGTCTTTGCCCAAGATTAATGCTTGACAGACTCAACGCTCAGGCAGAAAATGCGGACGCAGCGTTACTCACCACATATTTCACAGTTTTTAGAGATTGGTCATACCACAAGGCTTAGTTCCAAAAGCTCTTTGAACGGCGCTTAGGTGAAAACTGTAAGCACTCAGAAGCGCCAGCAATAAGTCATCTCCACCCGGGTTTCATAACTTTCGAATTGTTAATTCAAGCATTCGAAGTCATTCCTTCTCTTTGTCATCTTTCGAACGGCAACGGTTCTCCGTCAACAACATTCGTAGCCTGGACTCTGGAGGTAAACATGACTTCTTCAAAGTATCTCGTGCGATTGGTGGTGCTAGCTACAGTTCTCCTGACACTAGCGCCGCTAGTTTTTGCTCAAGACTATCGCGGTAAAGTACAAGGGTTTGTTAAGGACGAAAATGGTAGCGCCATTCTCGGTGCTCAGGTCGTGCTCCGAAACGTCAAAACTGGCGTCGAGGTCACACGAAACTCTGACAGTGAAGGTCGCTTTGTGTTCGACTTCGTCGACCCGGGCGACTACGTCCTGATGGCTGAGCAAACAGGCTTCAAAAAGGCTGTT
>Ga0207675_100003421_pt1 | contig 15497 bp, 10 predicted proteins | sample KBSSwiS42_FD_184305 | JGI IMG/M metagenome (GOLD analysis project Ga0207675, IMG submission 184305) | Switchgrass rhizosphere microbial communities from Kellogg Biological Station, Michigan, USA - KBS Switchgrass S4-2 (SPAdes) (version 2) | ecosystem: Host-associated > Plants > Roots >... | reverse complement strand
CCGAAATGCGCCACATTTTAGCCTTTTCACCGGGGCCGAAAATGAGCTAATCTCGACGCCGTAAGTCACCTGATTTCAATGTCTTTCGCTGACCTTCTAAAACTCTCTCTGAGAAACCTTCGTGAGGCGAAGCTACGCGCGACGCTCACGTCGATGGGTGTGATTGTCGGCGTGGCGGTAATCGTCACGATGGTTTCATTTGGCCTCGGGTTGCAGCGCAACATGCTTTCGCGATTTCGCGCGCTGGATCTGTTCAATGAAATTCGCGTTTTCGGCAAGAGCGTTTTCACGATGGCGATGACGAACGTCGATGCGAAAGGCCGAGACGATAATCCTGGTGATCGACGCGGCCCGGCATTCAGGGCGAATCAGGCGCCGACGCGAATTCTTGACGATGCAGCCGTCGCCGACATCCAGAAGATTCCGGGCGTCGCATACGTCGAGCCGGACATCAACTTCACCGTATACGTCCGCTGCAATGGTCGAGTTGCGCCACAATCTGTGTCCGGCGCATCGATTCCTAATTCATCGTCACGCTTCAAGATTTTTGTGGCCGGAAAAATGTTGAGCAGCACGAGCGCTGATGAGGCGGTCCTCGACGATGTAGTAGTTGAGACATGCGGTTTCGCGAAACCTGAGGAAGCCATCGGACAGACGATCGAACTGCTGACGACGCGCGGCGAGACAACCGACCCGAGCAAGTCAGCGAAGGATGAAGCGGAAAAATCGGAAGACGATGGCGGCTTCAGCTTTTTTGGCCTGCCGCTCGAAGAAAATGATCGACCTCCGGCGAATGCTATTTCCGCGAGGACTCTGAAAATTGTTGGAGTGCTGGGGCGCGACAAGCGTGAAGGCGCCGCGCAAGGAGGAAATCCCGGGTTGATGTTAGGCGCCGGCGTTTACGTGCCTTTGCCCATTGCGCGCGATTGGCAGCGCAAACATCGCAATCCGATGAGCGAAGTGGCGCTGGCGCTTGCGAAGCAAAGTGGACAGCTCAACGAATCGCAAAACGAAGGCTATAACTCAGCCGTCGTGCGCGTCAGCGATCCGGTGGCGCTGACTGAAGTGCGGAAGCGAATCCAGGAGATGGGCTTTGGCAGTTTCTCGATTGTCGATCAGCTCGATCAAATCCGAACAGTTTTTCTAATTATCGATTCAGTGCTCGGATTGCTCGGTGGAATTTCTTTGCTGGTTGCTTCATTTGGCATCGCCAACACGATGATCATGTCGATCCTCGAGCGCACGCGTGAAATCGGAATTATGAAAGCTATCGGCGCCGAAGATCGCGAGATAAAACTGATCTTCTTTTTTGAAGCGGCGGTGATTGGATTGACGGGAGGAATTATCGGGTGTCTCGCCGCGTGGGGAATCGATGCGCTCGCGAATCGGTTGGCGTATAAGTTCATTTTGAAGCCGCAGGGCGCTTCATTTGTCGACTTCTTTTCTTTGCCACCATATCTGTGGTTAGGCGCGATCGCTTTCGCGTTGTTAGTTTCGATCCTCGCCGCTTTGTATCCCGCTTCACGTGCCGCGCGGATCGATCCAGTGCGGGCGCTCCGGCATGATTAACCACACGGGGCGCGAATGCTAATCCGAACAAATCTTCAATCGGATTAGCTATTCGCGCCGCATGAGAATTTATTTACTGTGGATTAGCGGCCTTTGAATCCGCTTTCGCGGGCCGTTTCCTCGGCTTGGACATTGCAGCTTCTTTAGTTTTGGGTCCCCAGAAAGCGGCGTCACGCGCGATCATCTCTTTGGGGACGTAGCTCATCTGCGGCATGAAAGCGTATACGCTTGTTTCCGTGTTAAGGATTACCTCTCCGGCGGTCTTATCGGCCTTCTTCTTCTGTTCGTCGCTCATGGCTTGGCGGACGCGAGCGCCAATCCGCAAATCGTAATCGGAGAGCGACTTCATCGGCCTGAAGAACATGTACGTCGCGCCCGCAGCGGCGGGCGATCCGGCAATGACCTGAAACGCCGCTACGTGGAGTTCAGCTTTCGCTTTTTCGCGCGCGACATTTGTCAGGTTCCGAATGGAGTCAATATATGCGTCGTCCATGCCCGGACGAATGCGCACCGTGGTGATCGCGAAATACCGCATCTTCGCGATGTCAACATCAGGGTCATAACTCATCTCAGACCGGTAGATAGCAAACAGGTCACGCATCCCCGCGTGCAGGTCCGGCGCCTCGCGGTCCAAGCGATCGAGCTCGGTCCGCGTCGCGCCGGTTGCGCCGCCCATCTTCTTGTCTGTGTCCTTTTGCATCTGCTCCATCTGGGCAAAAGTTCCAAGCGGCGTGACGTATACCACTTCGTTTTCGTTACCGGCTACGGGCACCATAGCGATCCGATAACTGGTGGTTTGCAGCCTGTCGAAAATCTTCGCGTATGCGGCCGAGTGTTTGTTGTGCGCGGGCATTTGTCCCGGCTTTATCTCTTCTCGAACGATCAAAAGTGCGGGCGGCGGGCCCATGGGACGCTCCTGCGCGACGAGTTGCGATAACCCGGCGCTTCCCATCACTAGAGTGATGACAAACAAAACTCTTTTCATTGATGTGCTCCTCCTGTTTAGAGACTAGCGTGTAAAAGTTGACGAGGTGATCCGCTCGGAATTCTTCGCAGGCTCAACGACTGAAAGAATTGGGTCCGTGAACGCGGGAAAATAAAGGTAGTACCTTGAATCGGGGCGGACGTTATCTGGAATCACTCAAGAAGTCAACGACCTTCTTTGGGTTGGTTGGGGTCGATAACTGAAGCCTTAAGATGCGAGAGCCTTGCCGCAGGAATTGCAAAAGCGCGCCGTTGCATCCTTTTGCATCGCATTACAGTGCGGACATGAAAGGCCCATGCGAAGGTTCGCAGGTTCGCGCCGCAGGTATTGAGGCGGTGTGGGTGTTATGGCATGACTACTGTCTGCTTGCGACCATGACAATTCCGACAATCACGCACACGATAATTTGAAAGGCGAAGATGCCTGTGGCCACCATGCCACAAATGCGACCTGCTTTAGTAAGGTCGTACCCGCTTCGATCCATCTCACCATCGTTCATGGCTTTGAGATCGGCGGTTCCCATGCTCCACGCGGCGATGCCGAATAGCTGGCAAAGCATTAACCCAAGGATTCCGTAAACCAGAATGATGGCAGCACGATGGGGTTTCATAAGCGAATGCTAATTGAAACGCGCCAGCGGCTGGACGGTTTCAGATTGTGAGCGACTTCCCGCACGAATTACAGAATCTCGCCGTCGCATCTTTCTGCATCGCGTTGCAATGCGGACAAGAGAGTCCCATGCGAAGGTTTGCACCACACGCCGAACAGTAAGCCGCGCCGGCAGTCGCCGCCGCGCCGCACGTTCCGCAGCGTCCCGGCAAAGGCGGCACGTAACCGCCCGCTTTGCGCGCGATGTGAGCTTCGATCTTTTGCCATGCGTCCTGTGTGAGTTTGTATTGCCAATAAGCGCCGAGTGCGGGCAGCGCCACCAACAATCCCGCTGACAACGCGAGCGCGACCGCAGCGACCGCCGCCTTGTCGAACCACTTCTGCATTCCGATTTCGACGCGCGTGCCGCCAGACTCGGGCGTTACTTTGATCGTAAGCGCGGCGGAGAGTCCGGTGATATCGCGCAACGTGCTAGACTTACGCGCTTGCAACACGGCTGTCGAAGAGACTTGCATCGTCTGAATTTCGAAATCTTCGTCGAACAGATCGCGCAGTTCGACCATGAGTTTTATCGTGTCGGCTTCGACGCCGGGGTAATAGCGGCTTTCCATTTCGCAGTTTGCTCCTCAGGTAATTCTACGTGAGGAGACGAAAGTTAGTTCAGTCTAAATCAACGAGGTATGTTCATGTCGCCAACTCGTCGCCTGTCGACTCTGCTAATCATTTCGGTCTTTATTTTTCATTCAATCGCTTTCGCTCAAAGTCAATCGCCCATTGACGGATTCAATCGCGAATCTTCAGACAATGAGCGCACCTTCGAAGAACAGTTTCGCGCCATTCCGTCGTCAGGTTCCGCCAGCAAGCATTTGCATTTACTTACTGCTGAGCCGCACATCGCTGGTTCGAAGGAGGATTACGACACGGCGATTTATGTTCGCGATCAGATGCGCTCGTACGGGCTGAATGCGGAGCTGGCTGAGTATCAAGTTTGGCTTAATTATCCAAAAACCGATCCGATCGTTGAGTTAGTTTCACCGCGACGCGAACGGCTGTCCGTTCGCGAAGCTGTCATTAAGGACGACCCAACCTCTTCGAATAAGAAAATTACTCCGCTCTTCAATGGTTACGCCGCGACCGGCGACGTGACTGCGTCGTTGGTTTACGCGAACTATGGTTTACCGCCCGATTATGAAGCGCTCGAGAAAGCCGGCGTCGACGTGAAAGGGAAAATCGTAATCGTGCGCTATGGCAATTCGTTCCGCGGAGTGAAAGCAAAGGTCGCGCAGGATCACGGCGCAGTGGGCTGCATTATCTATTCTGATCCGGCGGACGACGGTTACGCGCAGGGCGACGTCTATCCGAAAGGGCCGTGGCGACCCGTGGCTTCGGGACAGCGCGGATCGGTCCAGTTCCTGTTTCACTATCCCGGAGATCCTTTGACACCTGGAAAGCCGGCGATACCCGGCACGCCACGAATAAGTTTGGAGCAAGCTTACGAAGACATTCCGCGTATTCCGGTTCAGCCGCTGGCTTATGACGAAGCGCGCAAGTTGATCGAGCCGTTAAGAGGGCCGGTTCGGCCGAGAGGTTTTCAGGGCGCGTTTCCTTTTCCTTATCACGTCGGCGGCACGAACGACGTGCGAGTTCATTTGAAGACGGACATGGACTATGCATCGCGCAAGATTTGGGACGTGGTAGCGCGCATCGATGGCTCGGCAGAGAAAGATCGCTGGATCGTGATGGGCAATCACCGCGACGCGTGGGTCTTCGGCGCCGTCGATCCCAACAGCGGCACCGCCACCATGCTGGAGACCGCACGCGGATTCGGACAACTTCTGAAGAATGGATGGCAACCACGCCGCACGATCATTCTGTGCAGTTGGGACGCGGAAGAATACGGCCTGGAAGGTTCGACCGAATGGGCCGAAGAGCACGACGCTGAGTTGCAGCAGAAAGCGGTCGCTTACTTGAACGTCGATGTTGCCGTTAATGGGCCGAACTATAGTGCGTCGTCCGTGCCATCGCTCTGGAAATTGATTCGCAGCGCAACTCGCGAGATCAAGGATCCCAAGACAGGCAAGACCGTTTATCAGCAATGGCAAGATCGGGCACGCGAGCAGAGAAGTGAAACCGATGATGATTACGATGCGGAAGCACGCATCAGTCCGCTGGGATCGGGATCAGACTACACGCCTTTCCTGCAGCATCTCGGGATTGCCTCGACGGACATGGGATTCGGCGGTGACTATGGCGTTTACCATTCGGCGTTCGATTCGTTCACGTGGATGTCTAAGTTCAGCGATCCAGACTTCACGTATCACGTGGTGGCGGCACAACTGTGGGGCACCATGGCAATGCGACTCGCCGGCGCAGATGGTTTGCAATTCGACTATCGCGATTATGCCGATGCAATTCGGGAATACTTCAACGACGCGATGAGATTGGCCCGGCGTCGCAAGCTGGATTCGGCAATCGATCAGAATGCGATGAACGACGCGATTAAGAATTTCGGTGACGAAGCCACGCGCATCGAAAGAGAGCGGCAGCAGCTGGTGGCGCAAGGCAGCTCAGCTTCCTCGGCTAAACTGCGTCGCCTCAATGATGCGCTGATGTTAACGGAACGGGCGTTTATCGATGACCGAGGTTTGCACGGCAGACCCTGGTACAAACATGAAATCTACGCGCCGGGGATCTTCACCGGTTATGCCTCGCAGCCGCTGACCGATTTCCGGCAAGCCCTCGACGATCGGAATACCACTAACCTGAAAGAAGGTCTGCAGAGAATCGTAGCAGCCATCAATCGCGGGACTGAGGTGTTGAGGAAAGCGCGGGACTAGTTAGTTGTTCAGCGGAATAGTTGATCGAATCTGAACCGCCTTAAGGCTTGCTTTTCTTATCGTTCGTAGGCGGTGGCAGTTTGCTGCCGACTTCGATAATGTCATTGGCGTTGGTCAACGCCTGCTCAATGGCTCCCAACTCATCGTCATTTTTTGTTTGTTTACTTAAGGCCGTCAATTGCGTGACGTAGTTTGTGGCCGCGGCGGTCAGTCGACGAAGCGAACGTGCGATCAACGGGTTCTTTTCGTCGCGCCGGCTGACGTCGTCGATGTTGGTGATCGCCTCATCCAAAATTCCGGCGATGTCCCCAATCAGTTCCGCGCGCGTGCCTTTCGGCGCATCGCCCCAGTCGGGCTCGCCTTTCATCACCTTCTTCACTTTCGGATCAGCCACGCCATTGATGATCTCAAATCGACGATCGATGGCTTTGATGAAGACCTCAATTCGTTTGTCCAGTTCCTGATGAAAGCGGATCAGATCTGTTTCCGCATCGGTTAGGTGATCGCGAGTCTGCGCGGTCGCTGAACCAGCAAAAAGCGGCACGGTAATTACCGCCGCGAAGAGCAAAAGATATTTTTTGATTAGCTGAATGGGGGTGGTTTTGTTTGGCATGAGCAGTCAAGGTCGTTTGTTTTCCGGCGAAGCGATCTTCGCGTCGGTGTTCGGCGGCTCACGTAGCACCGTGTGGCCATAAAACGAGTCGAGTGCGTCGCTGCGCTTGCTGCGCACAAACTCTTCGGCGGCTTTCAGATGAATTGAGTAATCGGCTGGCGTCTCACGTCGCATCACTGCCAGTCGCGGAATCTGCGCGCGCAGAGCGATATCCAGCCGGCGGTAAAGATCGCGCGTGCTGTTCTTGTCCTGGGTCATGCCGGCGACAAAATGCATCGCGTCCTCGATCAGTCCGAGGTAATTGCCGAGTGCTTCGGAAGCCTCGGGAAAACTTTTTTCCGCGGTGAGTTGCTCAATTTTCGTGAGCCGGGCCTCCGTCAATTCGATCGTCAATCGAATTCTCGCCTTCGGGTCTTTGGTCGCAGTTAATTGATTGCGGTCTTCGGGCAGCACGAACCGCATCGGCGGCGGGGAAGCCATTTGCGGCGTTGGTGGTTGAGCGTGTGCGGTGGCGAACAGTATGAGAGTTGCGAATGTGATTGAAAGGAATGACGAAATTTGAGCCAGCCGAATTCGCATGTTTCGCCAATTTAAGACATCACGACGTTTTTCGTTTACCCTGGCCGCGCTTGATTTGATCGCGCAAGACGGGCAATCGCAAGTTCACCTTGTCGATCTCCAACTGGTTCGAAGCTGGATTGGCACGTGCCAGAAATTTTTCGTAAGCCGCAAGCGCTTCGGGATACTCCTGGAGATTATCATGCGCGATTGCGAGAAAAAAGTATGTCACCACCAGCTCCGGCCGCGCCGCGGCAATCCATTCGTATTCCAAAATCGCGCCGCGGAAGTCTTTCGATTCGAATAGTGCCAACGCGAGGTTTGTATGTGCTGTGTATTCATCAGGCGCGTGCGAAAGTACTCGCCGCAGAATCGCGATCGCTGCCGCGAATTGTCGACTCTGAATGAGCGCCGCCGCATAACCGATCGCAAACTTTGCGTTGTTCGGTTCAAGCTGTGATGCGCGATAGTAGTAGTCCTGCGACTTGAGCGGATCGATTCGACGATACGCCGCGCCGAGTCGCGCCAGCAGCGTTGCATTCTTCGGCTCGCGTTGCAACAGTTGTTCGAGCGCGGCGCGCTCTTCGGAGGTTGACCCGTCCCCGCCGGTAAGTTCTGCGCGCAGCGCAACTACTTCCGGAACTTGCCGATCTTTTTCGGTCAGCGCGTCGAGAACCCGCAAGGCATCTTCATTTCGGCCGGCCCGTTCATACATTTGGGCAAGTTCAAATGCGCCGGGAAGATTCGTGCCGTGGCCTGCCTTCTCTAAAGCTCGCAGATCATCGAGCGCGCGTGCCTTATCTCCGACATCAAGCAAGAGCTTCGCGCGTTGATCGATCGCGCCGAGATTGCTTGGCTCCAGGGTTAATGCGCGATCCAGGCTGGCCAGCGCCGCAACGCGATCGCCGGCGCCGAGTTCTATGATGGCACGCTTGCGCCAGGTCGAAGCGGTTGCCTGTTTGGACGAAGTCGCGCGCCGGCTCAACAACAAAGCTTCATTTCGATCTCCGGCGCGCGTGCGCAGATCGGCAAGTGCGACCAACGCTTCTTCGTTCTCAGGCTCAAGCTCAAGTGCCTTGCGCAGAATTGGCTCACCATCTTTGTCGTCGTTGAAATACGCCGATAATTGGGAGCCGAATCGTGCGTATGCAAACGCCCAGTCGGGCCGCAACTCGACGGCACGAGCGAATCCTTTCAGGGCGTCGTCTTTTCGATTTGAAAAGAGCAATGCCATAGCCCGCTGGAATTCGGCTTCGGGGAATTCAGGCTTCAGCCGGATGGCCGCATCATAGAACTCGATCGCGGTCTTGAAATCGCTTTTCCCGTGTGCGTCCTGCCCGCGCTCAAACAGCTTTACCGGATCATCCTGATCGACTCCGCTGGTTTGTGCCGCTGCGCTGAGAACCGAAAACGCGATCGAGCAGAGCAGGATGATCATCCGAATCAACAACCGCCGCTCCGAAAAATTGTCCATTGTGCTGAGGTGTCGCGCTCGTTTTGGGTTCGATGTTAGCACGCCGTTTCGCGTTGCGTCCTCCTTCGCGAGCGCTGGTTGCGCGGTATAACTCCATGAGTTAACATCCGCCGATTAGAACCCCTCAAGTTTTGCCGATTACTTTCTTTCTTGGAGCATCACTATGCCCAATGCCTTGGTTGACGATATCAGAGAGATCAAAGAAGCAAACCCTTTCGAATCGATGATGTCGCGGTTTGACCGCGCGGCGCAGTTGTTGCAGTTGGATCCGGACCTGTACGCGGTCATGCGAGTCCCCAATCGCGAGCTAAAGGTATACATTCCCACGCGCATGGATTCTGGGCGCATTCAGGTCTTCGAGGGGTTCCGGGTGCAGCACAACTTCGCGCGCGGTCCGGCAAAAGGCGGTATTCGTTATTCTCCAGATGTGACGATCGAGGAAGTGCGCGCGCTCGCCGCGTGGATGACCTGGAAATGTGCCGTGGTGAATGTGCCGTTCGGTGGCGCGAAGGGCGGAATCATTTGCGATCCGACGCAGATGTCGATGGGCGAGCTTGAACGCATGACGAGACGTTACGCGTCCGAGCTCCTCGACTTTATCGGTCCGGAAAAAGATGTACCAGCGCCGGACATGAATACCAACGAGCAGACGATGGCGTGGATCATGGACACCTACTCGATGCATGCGCGCCACACAGTCAACGCGGTCGTAACCGGAAAGCCGATCGACCTGGGTGGTTCGCGTGGCCGTCGAGAGGCAACCGGCCGTGGAATCCTGATCGTGGTGCAGGAAGCATGCAAACGATTCAAGATGGATCCGAGCAATACGCGCATCGTGGTGCAGGGCAGTGGCAACGTGGGCGGCATCGGTGCGCTGTTGATGCACGAAGCCGGATTCAAAGTCGTCGCGATCTCAGACGTTCATGGTGGTATTCACAACGCGAACGGTCTCGATATCCCTGCTGCGATGAAGCATTTACAAAACACGAAGTCGTTTGAAGGATTTCCTGGGGCGGAATACGTCTCGAATGCGGAATTGCTCGAGCTTGATTGTGATGTGCTGGTTCCGGCGGCGACCGAAAACCAAATCACTTCTCAGAATTGTGAGCGTCTCAAGTGCAAAATTCTTGCGGAAGGCGCGAACGGACCAACAACGGCAGCGGCTGACGAGGTCTTATACCAAAAAGGAATCTTTGTGATTCCCGACATCCTCGCAAACGCCGGCGGGGTGACTGTTTCATATTTTGAATGGGTCCAGGATCGCATGGGCTACTTTTGGCGCGAAGCCGTGGTGAACGAGCGTTTGCAGGACACGATGGTGGCGAGTTTCAACGACTTATGTCGCTACGCCGACTCGCATTCCGTGGACACCAGGACGGCGGCTTACATGCTAGCGATCGACCGCGTAGCGTACGACACGCGTATGCGCGGCATTTACGCATAGTCATCCTGCCCCAATACAGTTGCCGGCCGACTGTAGTGATTGCTTTGACATGGCCGCGCGAGAATGACACTCCAGGCACGCCCCCTCTCGTGTGCCGTTCGCGAAATAATCGGTTCCGCCGTCGACCGGGCCGCGGGACCCGCTTTTTTATGGCAGCCCAGACGCCGCTCGCGTGATTCTAAGAGGCCTTGTAACCGTAACCGTTGCGCCTCGGGGCGTGACTGAAAAAACATATTAAAATCGCCGCTAAGTCGTGAAAAACTCTTGATTTCGGGGATTGGCAATGGTAGGCTTCGACGGTATTTCTGTTAGTCAACGGCAACGCGAAAAGTTCTGAAAGTTGCAGTGGCTGTAGCTCGCGGAAATCCTAGTTGACACAGGCGCTCGGTTTCCTTATAAGTAGCGCTAGATTATTTGGTATTAACAGTTACGAGGGGTAGCGCTTTTTGCTTACGCTCTCACTTATGCTCTCAGACGCAAACGCGTCATTGAGGTTGTCACTTTAGCTAACGTTTCTCGTTGACGCTGCAGTTCGAGCGTCCGTGTTCCCTGGGTTGACTGGCGGCGTGATGCTTCGAGGAAAACAATCACTCCAGGTACTGGCCGGGCAGTCGCTCACGAAGGGTTCGGCCCCGAGAAAATTTTCACCATATGGCAGGAGGAACGCGATGAGACTCGCGAATAGAGTGCTCGTTTCTGCACTCGCAATTTTTGTATTGTCAGCTGCCGCCTCTGCGCAGAGGCTCAGGCAAGAAAATGATCCCAGGAACCTTTCGCCGGCGGTAGGAACCGGTGGCCCGGAAGGTGGCCCAACCGGGTTGTTTACGATCTACGACGGACAAACGATTCGTCGTGGGGAGTACACGTTCAGTGTTGCTTACAGCAACTATGATCGTGATCCCGGTAATGTCGACATCGTAGAAGTGCCGGTGAGCTTTAATATCGGCCTTAACGATCATGTTGAACTGTGGGTCAAGTCGACCGGTTACCGTGGCGTCAAAGTTAATAGTCCGACGCACTTGTCCAGTTTCTATCTGCCGAACTCGCAGTTGAATTTTGGTGGGTTTCTTGGCAGCGGTCCCGCGATTATTTTGGCTCCGAACAATTTGCCGGCTGGATGTGCGAGCATTACCGGAACCGCGGTGTTCAGACCGTCGTTCAGCCAGCCTTTCGTGCAGTATCCGTTTATTGGCGGCGCTGCTTCGCGCCTGAACCTGGCAACGGTCGGCGGCCCAGCCCCTATTACCGTAGGCTGCGCTTCGGCTCCGAACCCAACCATGGGTTTCACGGTTTCGCCAAATAGCGGCACCTTTGGTCCAGCGGATACGTTCCCAGGCCTTGGCTCAACGGTGGGCAGTATTCTTCCGGGAATCGTTCTGGCGACTGAGACTTTGCCGGCTACCGCGCTCACCAGCCCGATCACTGTTCCAGTGACGTTTACGATTGCGCCGAGCTACTTGCCGGATGCACCGTTCGTCAACCGGCTCTATGGTGAGTCAAGCTTTAACAACTTAGTGTTTGGCGCGAAGTGGAGATTTACCAGTCCGGGCAATCCGCTGGGCGTCGGCATCATTCCGTTCTGGCGCTGGTGGATGGACAAAGCCGATGACGCTAGCGGCTTTAATCAAATGCAGCGCGGCGCGGGACCGGGTGGCGATATCGGCGACTTTGGTTTGATCGGATTTCTCGATGCGCGCTTAAGCCGTTCCGTCAATGTCTCGGTAAATGGTGGCTACATTCTGAACAGCAATCCTAAGTTTGCGAATGGCGAAGTGATACTCGATCGGCCCGATGAATTTATCGCGGGTGTCGGTTTCGACTTCCCGGTTAACAAGCACTTCCAGCCAATTCTCGAACTGCGTTCGACCCAATATGTCGGCGGCCGTACGCCTAATGCCCTGGAAAACAGTCCGGTTGAAGGCTTGGCCGGCGCGAAATTTTATCCGCGTCGCTGGTTTGGATTCGGCCTGTGGTATCGCATGCATTTCAACCAGCAGGATCGGTCGCTCTTTAACGGCAACGATGTCAACATTCCGGTCCAGCAAATCACTAACGTGAATGTGCCTGGTCGGGGTCTCGTAGTTGTGCCAGGAACCACGCGCCCGGCAACGGCGGGCGGATTCCCGCGCGGCTTCAACTTCTCTGATGACGCGAATGGGTTCGGCGTCCAGTTCTGGGCAGGACATCGCAATGCTCGCGAACCAGACGTATTACCGAATCAGGCGCCGGTGATCAGTTCATTCGCGGCTTCAACATCGACGATTACGATGCCCTGTCCGCCGGATACGCACTCGTCTTCAGGTTCGTGCCCGACAACAGCCACAACGTCAGTAGGACTGACTACAACGGCGACGGATCCTGATGGCGACACGTTACTCTACACGTACAGCACCACCGGTGGGCGTATTACTGGTGACGGCGCGAACGTGACGTGGGACCTGAGCGGGCTTGCTCCAGGAACCTACACGGCTTCGGTGGAAGTAGATGACGGCTGTGGCTGCATCAGCTTCTCTTCGACGACCGTCACGATCGCAACTTGCAGCGATTGCGTACCGAATCTGGTTTGTCCGACCCTCGCGGTCACCTGCACGGATTCGGTCGATGAAGGCCAGCCGATTACGTTCACGGCGAACTTCACGCAGGGAACCCCAACGGTTTCGGAGACCTACAACTGGACCGTTTCGGCGGGAACGATCAGCAGCGGTCAGGGCACCAGCTCTATCACGGTTGACACCAAGGGTCTCGGCGGCCAGTCAGTGACGGCCACTGTCGAGATTGGCGGCGTTGATCCAACCTGCAACCGTACGGCGTCCTGTACTACACCGGTTAAACCGGTAGCCGTAGCGCGTAAGTTCGATGAGTACGGCAACATTCGCTTCAACGATGAGAAAGCCAGACTCGATAACTACGCGATCGCATTGCAGAACGAGCCAACTGCTCAAGGTACAATCATCGCGTACGGCACGTGTGATGAAGAGGGTCAGAAGCGGGCACAGCGCGCTAAGGATTACCTCGTCAATACTCGTGGCATCGATGCCGGCCGCATCGTGGTAGTAGATGGCGGCTGTATGCCGGAATTGAAGGTTGAGTTGTGGATCGTTCCTTCGGGCGCGACCGCACCTGCTCCGGAGACAGCCGGGGCCGTCTCACCTTGTCCGGATTGCAAGAAAGCGCCGAAAGGCCGCCGCGGACGCCGCGGTGAAGAGTAACTTGAACGTTCGCTGCTCTTAAGAGCCGCGACCTTCTTCCGAACATGGGCGATGCTCGTAAGGGCATCGCCCATTTCGCTTTTTGAATACTTCTCCCGCTGTCTCAGTGGCTTAGGCAGCCAAAATCTTCATCACGGTATCGAAAAGAGGTCCAAATGTTTATAATGCGCATCGTGAGGGCCCCCTTGCCGAAAGCCGATTTGAAAGAGTAATCATCAATGAAACGATTTACCCTCAGTTTTCTTGTGGCGGTCGCGGTCGTCGCGGTCAGCCAACTATCCCTTCAGTCCGGCGCGCACGCGGACAGTGGCGTGCCGTATACGAGCGATTGGCGTATTACCGGGCCCACCGGTGGAGACATTCGTTCGTTGGTTGTCGACCCGAGTGATCCAGACCGTTTTTACTTCGGCACACTCGATGGACAAATCTACACGTCTACTGACGGAGCGCGCAGTTGGCGATTGCTGGTTAATCTGAATCGGCCACGCTTGTTTGTTGATCACATCCTCGTCGATCCGCGCAACTCCAAAGTGCTCTACGTCGCGGCGCATCGTCACAAGGATCCAGGGGGCTTTTTCAAATCAAACGACGGCGGCCTGACATGGCGTGAATCCCCAGAGTTGCGAAATGAAGCCCTTCATTCGCTCACGCAGTCGGAAAAAGATCCTAATTTCCTGCTTGCCGGAACCTTCAATGGTATCTATCGATCGCTTGATGCGGGCGAGACCTGGACGGCACTGCCGACGCAAACTACAGCGGGCCTGGAGCACGTGGAATCACTGGCGATCGACCCGCGCGGCACGAATATTATTTACGCGGGCACCTGGTATCTGCCTTACAAATCCACAGACGGTGGCCAGACGTGGCGAGTCATTAAGAATGGCATTATCGATGACTCGGATATTTTTGCGATTAACCTCGATCCGCGTAATCCAAATCACATCATCGCGTCGGCGTGCAGTGGTATTTACGAGACAAGTGACGGTGGCGATAACTGGCACAAAGTGCAGGGTATTCCGTCGCAGTCCAGACGTACGCGCGCGATTCTCCAACATCCGACCATTCCAGGACTCGTCTTCGCCGGCACGACTGAGGGTTTCTGGCGTTCGGGCAAAGGCGGCGATAACAATTCGTGGATGGTCACGACTTCGCGACAGCTTGAGATCAATTCGATTGCTGTTCACCCCCGTACGCCAGACACCGTTTACATCGCGACGAATAATTATGGGGTGATGGTTTCTCGCGACGCCGGCAAAAACTTTGTGCCGACAAACTCGGGATTCAGCGGCCGGTTCGTGAACACTATTGTTCCCGACCGCGAACAACCGAATCGTGTGTATGCGACGACCATCAATACCACGACTGGCGGTGGATTCTTCTTCGTCAGTAATGACGGCGGCAACACCTGGCAGCCGTCTATGCGAAACATGCCGCCGCGGTTAATTGGCTACGCGCTGTTGCAGGACGAGCGCAATCCAAACACGATCTATCTCGGAACAAACCTCGGGATTTATCGCTCGCTCGATCGCGGTGCATCCTGGTCAACGCTGGTCGGAAAGAAACCGGCGCCACCCAAGCGACCCGCACGCAAGCCTGGCGCAACTGCGCGCAGTGCCACCTCGGCTCGCGGACAGCAACGACCCACCAACCCTGGTGAACGCATCATCGTTGCGCCGAAAGTCTCGGATGACGTCGTGCGCAAGGCGCAGGAAGCGCTGGACCGAGCGGGATATGAAATCGGCACACCTGACGGTCACCTGGGTCCGCGCACAGTCGCCGCGCTCAAGAGATTCCAGTCCGATAGATATCTTCCGGTTACCGGTGAAATTGATGAAGCTACAATTGGCGCGCTCGGCTTAGGCAGTGTTGCGGCTAATGCGTTGTCACATCTGCTTTCGCTTACTGAGCCGGTGAACGCACTCACCGCGTTTTCTGACGCCAACGGAAAACCGGGAATTCTTGCCGCTACGAATGCCGGCCTCTACCGTACGTTCGATCCGTCGCAAGGCTGGGACCGAGTTGATTACGGACGGGGTTTCGACGTACGCACGAACGCGATCTCCATTAGTTCGCAAAACCCTCAACTGATCTTTGTCGGCACTGCCAGTACCGGTGTTCTGGTTTCGCGAGATGGCGGGGACACCTGGCAGCAGATCGCGGGCGTGCCGGCTACCTCTCCGATAAATATCGTGGCGCAAG
>Ga0207675_100003420_pt1 | contig 15498 bp, 12 predicted proteins | sample KBSSwiS42_FD_184305 | JGI IMG/M metagenome (GOLD analysis project Ga0207675, IMG submission 184305) | Switchgrass rhizosphere microbial communities from Kellogg Biological Station, Michigan, USA - KBS Switchgrass S4-2 (SPAdes) (version 2) | ecosystem: Host-associated > Plants > Roots >... | reverse complement strand
GGTCTCGTATGCGTTATAGACGCAGCGGGTGAGCTGTGAGGCAGGCATGGCTCTCCTTTCAGGGTTCACCCCTAGTCGAGCGGCTCTGTCCAGACGAGCGCCGAGCCGTCGAGCACCACCGTGCCGGCCTGGTTGGTGATTGTGGTCCGCAGCTTCGTGAGCGGCTTGTCCTCACGGGCCTCCAGCACCTCCACCTCGGCCGTGATCTCATCGCCCGGCCGGACCGGCGCCTTGAAGCTCCAGTCCACGTGCAGGAAGACGCTGCCAGGACCGGGCAGGTCCTCCGCCACGACCGCGTTAAGGAGGCCGGTTGTGACTCCGCCCTGGACGATGATCCCGCCGAAGCGCGAGCGGGAGGCCGCCTCTTCGTCGTAGTGGAGCGGGTTCCGGTCGCCCGTCAGCTCGGTGAACAGCTCGATGTCGCGCTCGCGGACCGCCCGCGTGCGCGTCGCCTTCTCGCCGACCTGCCGCGCCACGCTCGAGTCCGTCACGTGAGCAGGCCCAGCTCGCCGGCCCTGTGGGCAGCCTCCACGCGCGAACGGCAGGAGAGCTTTCGCAGGATGTTCCGTACATGCATGTCGACTGTCCTCGGGCTGAGGAAGAGGCGGCTGGCGATCTCGCGGTTGGTGTGGCCGACCGCCACGAGCCGCATCACCTCGAGCTCGCGGCCCGAGAGGCCTCCTCCGTTCGCCTCCGCCGCGGCACGGCGGCCGAGGCGCTTCACGACAGACTCGCCGAGTGCGCCGACCTCCTGTGCCGCCTCGGCCGCGAGCGGCCGCGCGCCGAGCCGGCGTGCGGTCCGGTACGCGTCCCGCAGGCGCTCCAGGGCGAGCTCGCGCTCCCCGGCGGCCGCCAGCGCCACGCCCGCGCGCAGGCTGATCTCGGCTCGCTCATACGGAAGGTCGAGGCCGGCGTGCAGCTCCACGGCCTGGCCGAGCTGCTCCGCGGCCACCTCGGCGTCGCCGTCCGCGAGGGCTCGCTCGCCGATGGCGTGCGCCAGCGCGGCGAGCGCGTCCGGATGCCCGGTCTCGGACGAGATGCGGGTGAGAGCCTCGGCGCAGGCGTGTGCGCCGCCCCGGTCCTCGCGCCGCGCGTAGAAGACGGCCGCCCAGCGCAGGCCCTTGACCGCGTAGTGATGGTCCTCGCTCTCCTCCCAGCGAGCGAGCAGCGCGCGGCAGTGCTCGCCGGCCTCCTCGGGCCTGCCCTCGGCCGCCGCCACGCGCGCGAGCCCGGCCGTCGTGTCGACGTACATGTTGAAGTGGCGCAGCTGGGCCGCGGTGGCGTTCGAGGAGGAGAGCTGCCGCCGCGCCGTGGTCAGTCTTCCCTGGAGCGCGTGGATCATGCCGGCGAGCCCCTCTGCCACAAAGACCGCGGTGTCGGAGGCGATCAGCTCGCGTGCGAGCTTCAGCGCCTCATCCCACTCACCGCACTCCCTCAGGCAGTAGACCATGCAGCTCACGCAGGCGACCTCGGTCAGCGGGTCGTCGGTCGTTCGGCAGAGCGAGAGCGCGGTCTCGAGCGTCTCCTTGGCGCCCTGGTAGTCGGCGCCGTCGTAGAGGACCAGGCTCAGCCGCTGGTAGAGGTCGGCCGCGACCGGGGTGAGGTCGTGCTCGAGCGCGACCGCGAGCGCGCCGCGGACGATCTCGAGGCCGCGCTCGAAGTCGCCGCGCTTTGCCGTCGCGACACCCTCGAGGCCCACCGCCCGCAGCCTCAGGTCGAGCCGCCCCGCGCGCTCCGCGTCGGCGGCGGCGGCCTGGCTGAGCGCGATCGCCGCGGAGTGGCTCGCCTCGACGCGCATGTAGTTGGCCATGGCCAGCCGCTCGACCGCGGCGTCGGCCGGGCGATCGCCCTCGGCGTACGCCGCGGCGGCCACCTCGCGAGCCGCCCGCGCGGACGCGCGATCGCCACGGAGCTCGCAGACCGCCGCGAGGCGACGCTGCGCCTCGGCACACTCCAGCGGAACCCGCCGATCGGCGCGAACGGTGCAGATCTCGCGCCACGCGCGGGCCGCCTCGGCGAGCTCGCCGGCCAGCTCCGCGCTGCTCGCGTAGGACTGGAGCGCCTCGATGCGCTCCGTCTCCTGCTCCTCACCGGGCCAGAGCTCGAGCGCCTGGCGGCCGGCCCGCGCCGCATCGCGGTAGGCGTGCACGGCGAGCGACTCGTCGGCTGCGCGCAGAAGCGCCTCGCGGGCGGGCGCGTCCTCGCGCGCGCCCAGCCAGTGGGTGGCGAGCTCCATCCCTCCCGCTCCCGACTGCGCGAGCGCGGTAGCGAAGCGCCTGTGGAGCGCGCGGCGCTCCAGCCACGGGAGGTCCGCGTAGAGCGCCTCGCGCGTCAGCGCGTGCCGAAAGGCGCCCTCGCCGGGCCCGGCCTCCAGAACGACCTCGAGCTCGAGCAGCTCGCCGAGCCCGCCGGCGCTCGAGACGCTCGCGACCAGATCGAGGTCGAAAGCCTCGCCCGCCACGGCGGCCGCGTCGGCCGCGCCGCGCGCCTCGCCGGAGAGCCCCGACACGCCGATCAGCACGGCATCGCGAATGCTCTCCGGCAGCGGGACCTCGCCCGCCTCGGCCAGCTCCAGCCCGCGCCGTCCCGGGGTCAGAGCGTTCGTCATGCGGAGGGCGCGCGCGAGCTCCTCCACGAAGAACGGCAGACCGTTCGTGCGGTCGTGGACCGCACGCGTGAGAGCAGGCGCGGGTGGATCGCCGAGAAGCTCGGCGAGCAGCTCGCCGGTCTCGTCCTGGTCGAGCGGCTCGAGCGTGAGCTCCTCCAGGTGGCCGCCGCGGCGGAGGTCGTGCCGGAGCTGGCGCAGTGCGTGGTCGCGCGGGAGCCCATCGGACCTGTAGGCCGCGAGCACCACCAGCGACAGCTCCGTCAGCGGCTCGGCGAGCGCCGCAAGGAGGTCGAGCGTGGCGTCGTCGGACCACTGGAGGTCGTCGAGCACCACGACGTGCGGCGTCTCCGCGATCTGCTCGAAGGCTCGGTGGACCGCCTCGAACAGGGTCGCGCGGTCCGTGGCGGGCGCGGCATCCCCGAGCTCCGGAAGGATCAGCGCGAGATGGGCCCGCAGCGAGCCGCAGTCGTCGAGGCCCGCCGGATTCGCGCGCAGGTATGCGCGCAGCGCCGCGACGATCGGCGCGTAGGGCGCGCCGCCGGCGTGGCTCGTGCGCCCCCAGAGGGCGGTCACGCCCGTGGCGCCGGCGGCCTCCTCGGCGAGGCGGCTCTTCCCGACACCGGCCTCACCGGCGATGAGGAGCAGCGATCCGGCGCCCAGGCGAGCCTGCTCGAGCGCGGAGCCGAGGCGCTCGCGCTCGGCCTGTCTGCCGACGAGCTGGGCGCGTTGGGCCATTCGGGCGAGTCTAGGCCCGCCGGCGATCACGGGCGACCGCCGGCGGGCGCATGCTCTAGACCTCGACGGGTGCCGGGTCGGGGCGCACGATCACGGTGTCGGCCACGAGGTTGATCTCGTCGACCGCCATCGGGGTCGCCGCCGCGTGGGCGCGGATCGCCTCCGGGCTCTCGGCCTCGTAGATGCAGGCCGTGCCCAGGTCACCGTTGTCCTCGTGCACGACGTAGCTGCGAATCCAGCGCACGCCGGAGCCCTCCTTGTCGCCCTCGGCGGCCGAGCGCGCCGCGGCGGCCTCGAGCTCTTCGGCGTTTGCCCATGCGTTCCGGCGCCTGATCACGTAGAGATCCATTGCCTCTCCCTTCGGTGGTCGATTTGCAGGGAGAACGCTAGGTGCGGGCGATGCGTCGCACATCCGTTGAACTGCCGTATTTTCGGCCGCTTTCTGCCGTATCGCACCAGGACATTCACCCGATGGGGGTGATGCGGGCGAACCTGGGCGCTGATCAACTGGGGCGATGGGCGTCAGGGTCCTGGCTTTGGCTGCACTGCTCGCGGCGCTGGTCGCCGCGCCGGCTCAGGCGTCCGTCAACTACGGGCCGATCTCGCACAAGGGGCTGAAGAAGGTCGGCGCGGCGTCTACCAGCCTCAAGCTCGGCCTCCAGATCGGGCTGATCGCCAACAACTCCGGCATCCAGAGCAAGGCGAAGTCGGCGAGCAACCCGTCGTCATCGTCCTACGGCAAGTACCTCTCGCTCTCCAACCTGACGAGCAAGTACGGCGCGACCTCGTCGAAGCGCAAGGCCGTGGTGAACGCGTTCAAGTCTCAGAACGTCAGCGCCACGGTCGATGTCACGCATTTGCGCGTGAGCGCGACGATCTCGATCGGCAAGGCGCAGAAGATGTTCGGGACGAAGTGGGCCGACTACCGGACCTCCTCGGGCTCGATCGTGGCGCTGCCCGTCAACACGCCGAAGCCCCCAAAGGGGCTCAAGGGGAACGTCGACACCATCGCCGGCATGCGCCTGACCGTGAATGCGCACGGCTCCGCGGCTCGGCACCCACGCTCCGGCCCAGTGGCGCGCGCGGCCGCCGGAGGCCCCTACGACGGCGGGACGCCGACGCGCACCGGCACGGTGGCGCCGTCGTGCGTCAACACGACAGACCCGGGTGTGCTGGCGCTGGGCAACGGCCTGTACCCGAATCAGATCCTGAGCGCGTACGGGATCGCGCCGCTCCACTCGGCGGGCCTCTTCGGTCAGGGAGTCCGGCTCGCGATCGTCGGCGAGGGCCCGACGCCCACCTCGGACGTGAACCAGTACCGCAGCTGCTTCGGGTTCCAGGGGACAGCTCTGAAGATCCACAACGGCTCCGGCATCCAGCCGATCCTCGAGAGCTCGCTCGACGCAATGGTGGTGTCGATGGTGGCGCCACAGCTCGACCGCTTCGACCTCTGGGTGCATCCGATCAACGAGAACGCCGACGACGGCGACGTGCTCGGCTTCCTCAAGATGCTGGCGGCGCCCATCCAGGCGACGAGCAACGGAGCGCCGCTGCCCAACGTGGTGTCGGTGTCGTACGGCGTGTGCGAGTCGACCGTGTCCGCGTACTCGGCGTCGCGCACCCTGGTCACACGGCAGCTCGCGGCTGAAGCTGCGCTCGGGATCACGGTGGTCGTGGCCGCGGGCGACACCGGCTCGTCCGCGTGCGCGCGCGGTGTGCCGGCCAGCCAGCTGACCTCCTCGGAGAAGAAGCCGCAGGTCTCATGGCCCGCCAGCTCCGGCTGGGCGCTTGCCGTGGGCGGCACGAACCTGACCCTGAGCTCGAGCAACAGCATCGCGTCGACCGGGCCGTGGAACGACACCGCTTACCCGTCGCCCTACACGGACACGGCCGGCGGCGGAGGCGGGCAGAGCACGTTCCAGTCGAAGCCGTCGTGGCAGCCGGCCCAGTCGTTCGCGAGCTCGAAGTACCGGATGGTGCCCGACGTGTCGCTCTTCGCCGACGAGAGCCCGGGCTATCCGATCGTCTGCTCGAGCGGCGTGCAGGGCTGCCCGAAGTCGGCGCAGACGATCTCGTTCGTCGGCGGCACGAGCGCGGCGACGCCGCTCATGGCCGGGATGATCGCTCTCTGGGCACAACAGGCGAAGCAGCAGGGGCTGCCCCGCCCCGGCTTCGTGCCGCCGCTCATGTACTCGCTCGAGAAGAGCAGCCCGGGCGCGTTCATCGACATCACCCAGGGCGGCAACGCGCTGTTCGGCGGATCGTGCTGCCCGGCGCGGCCAGGCTTCGATCTGGCCAGCGGGATCGGCTCGCCGATGGCAAATGCGGTGGCTGCCGCGCTGCCGAGGGGAGGCTGATCTGTCGTACGGAAACCAACAAGGAGGTAACGATGCGAGGTACAGGTAGAGCCGTTTTCGCGGCCACGCTGCTGCTGATCGTGGGCGTGCTCAACATCATCTATGGGATCGGCGCGCTCGACGACGCGAACTACTTCGTGAACCAGACGCGCTTCATCCTCACCAACCTCAACACCCTGGGGTGGGTGTCGATCATCCTCGGCGTGATCCAGCTCACCGCCGGCTTCTCGCTGATCGCCGGCAACACCTACGGGCGCGTGATCGGGATCATCGCGGGGAGCCTCGGCGCGATCGAGGCGCTCCTGTCGGTCAGCGGCCAGAACCCGTGGTGGTCGCTCGCCATCTTCTCCCTGTGCGTCTGGGTCGTGCACGGGATCTTCGTCTACGGCGACGAGGAGCCCCTCGCGCGCACCTGATCCTCGAACCGCACTTCACCTCGGGGGTACGCTGTGCCGAGCAGCATCCCCCGAGGAGGTGCGGTGCACGTCCAGGTCCGATTCGGAGGCGGGCTCGCCACGGCGGCCGGCACCAGCCGGCTCGGCGTCGAGCTGCCGCATGACGCGACGGTCGCGACGCTGATCGAGCGCCTCGGAGAGCTCGAGCCGGCGATCGCAGCTGGGCTCGAGGCGGCACTGCCGGTCGTCCACGGCGTGCACGCGATGAGCGACCAGCGCCTCGTGGACGGCGACGAGGTCGCCCTCCTCATCCCCGTGGCCGGCGGCGCCGGCCCCATTCGACCGGCAAGGAGAAAGCCATGGCCGTAGAGCCGGCGGCGCCCCCCACGTCAGTGGGCGAGACGCATCAAACCGTATTCGTCGACACGTTCACCGACGGCCTGATCGGCCCCGATGTCGAAATGCTGGGGCCGGTCGAGGACGGCGGGCACATCGTCGTCAACACCACCCCGGGCTGCTGGGGCCCGATGATCACCCCCTCCATCCGCGGCGGCCACGAGGTCGCTCAGCCGGTGGCGGTTGCCGGCGCCGAGGTGGGCGACGCGATCGCGATCCGGATCAAGGACATCGAGGTCACCTCGATCGCCACGGCGTCCGGCAACGACGTGTCGCCTGAGGGCAGCTTCAACGGCGACCCCTACTGTGCCCCGGTGTGCCCGGGCTGCGGCACGGAGTGGCCGGAGACGCGGCTCGAGGGCATCGGCCAGGAGTCGGTGCGCTGCGCGAGCTGCGGCGCCGACGCCACGCCCTTCAAGTTCACGAACGGCTACACGATCGCCTTCGACGCGGGGCGTCAGGTGGGAGTCACGCTGCCGCGCGAGGCGGCCGAGCGGATCGCCCACGAGGCGGCGCGCTACGCCGCGCTGCCCGAGCACTCGGTGCAGAACCCGATCCTCGCGTTCGCGCCGCACGACCTGGTCGCGCTCGCGACACGCCTGCGGCCGTTCATGGGCCAGCTCGGCACCACCCCGTCGACCACGATCCCGGACTCGCACAACGCCGGCGACTTCGGCTCGTTCCTGATCGGCGCGCCGCACCGCTACGCGCTGACCGCGGACCAGCTCGCGAAGCACCGGACCGACGGCCACATGGACATCGACGCCGTGCGCGCCGGGGCGATCGTGATCTGCCCGGTGAAGGTGCCGGGCGGCGGGATCTACATGGGCGACATGCACGCGCTCCAGGGCGACGGCGAGATCGCCGGCCACACCTGCGACGTATCGGGCACCGTGACCCTGCAGGCGGAGGTCATCAAGGGGCTCGACATCGACGGGCCGCTCCTGTTCCCGCTCGAGGAGGACCTGCCCTTCCTCGCCCGGCCGCTGTCCGGCTCCGAGCGCTCGCGTGCGGAGGCGCTCGCGAGCGAGTGGGGGCTCGACGGGCTCGAGGAGTCGGCGCCGATCTCCGTGGTGGGCTCAGGGCCCGACCTGAACAGCGCCACCGACAACGGGCTGAAGCGCGCCGCGGAGCTCCTGTCGATGGAGGTGCCCGAGGTGATGAACCGGGCGACGATCAGCGGAGCGATCGAGATCGGCCGCCACCCCGGCGTCGTGCAGGTCACATTCAGGGCGCCGCTCGACAGGCTGGACGCGCGCGGCCTGCTGCCCTACGTGCGCGACCAGTACGGCGACGGGTGAAAACGGCAGCACTGAGGGGGTTAGGCGCTTTTCCTGGCCATTTCGCAAGGGAAAGCGCCGTACCCACCGGGTAGGCCGGAATGGCTGCCCTTCAATGCCCGTCGTTCGCACTAGGCCGCGGGCGAAGGGTCCGACGGGACGGCGGTCAGGTGCGGCGTCGACGGCGGTGCCTGCAGCATCGCCCTCCAGCTTGAGAGCAGCCCGTGCACGGCCGCGGCTCCGATGATGGGCTCGTCCGGAAGCGGCAGGTTCGGCGAGTGGAGGATGAACGGCCGCGTCTGCAGCCCGCCCAGGCCGCCGTGGAACGAGATCAGCTCCTCGAAAGCGCAGCCCTCGTCGAGCATCGGGTCGTAGAAGCTCCCGATCATGATGTCCGCGACGTGCTCGAAGCCGTCGGTGCGCGCGAGGTGCTGGGCCGCCGTCGGCGAGAACGGGGCCAGGGGGTCGTCGCCCTCGACGCGGCGCTCGTCGAGGTAGTTCGCGCCGGTGGCCCCCAGGACGACCGCGCCGCGCTCGGAGGAGCGGACCAGCAGCCAGCCGATGTGCGGGTGCTGGCGCAGGCTCGGCAGCAGCCCCGGATGGCGCTCGTCGAGCTCCTCCATGGTCAGGCGGCGCTTCTCCTCCATCAGGTAGACGAGCCCGAGGTTTCCCGACCCCAGCACCACGATCTGGCGATCCGAGACGTCGTTCTTCGGCCGCTTCTCCTCGGTGCGCCCGGTTGCCTCGCTCACCGCGTGCTGGACCATCGAGTTCTGCTCGTCGCCGCCCGCGAAGCCCGCCACCTCCCGGTCGGCGATCGAGCGCTCGACGAGATCGTCGAGGCCATAGCCGTTCCGCTGCTTGAAGGTCGCGCCCTGCGTCTGCCCGTGGTCAGAGAGGATCACGACCTCGTACGGGCGTGGCGCGTACCTGCGCGCACGCCAGATGCGGCCGAACTGCTGGTCGAGCTTGCGGAGGGCCTCCAGCGTGTCCGCGCGCTGGAGCCCGGAGTGGTGAGCGACCTCGTCGTAGCTCGCAAAGGTCGCGTACACGGCCGGGCGGCCGCGCATCATGTCGCCGAGGACGCCGAAGACCACCAGGTCGCGGACGATCACGCACATCGCGCCGCGCATGAGCGGATAGATGCCGCCGCGGTGGCCGCGCGGGCGCACGTCGCGCCGGCTCGCTCGCACGGCCGCGCTGATCTCGAGCAGGACCTCCCACCCGAACAGGACGAGCGCCCGCGTCACGTTGAACCCGTTGGCCAGGAAGGCGCGGTAGCCGGGGTTGGCGCGCTTCTCCGCCTCGGTCCGGCTCACCGTCAGGATGGCCTCCTCCGCGTCGCCGGACAGGAGGTTGCCGCGGCTCGCCCCGCCGTCCGCGAGCAGTCCGATGCCGGTCGAGTGGCGGCGCTCGAGCTCGGCGCAGTCCCCGGGCGAGGAGCAGGTCATCATCAGCCCGGTCTCCTTCTCCACCCAGCGGAAGGCGGGGATGTCCTCATTCGAGCCGAGCAGGATGCCCGCCTGACTCGCGCCGGTCTGCGACGACAGGTCGGTCTCCCACTCGGCCAGGCGGTGGTCGTGGTCGGCGATCAGGCTCGCCATGAACGGCGCGCTTCCGTCGCGCATCGCGTCGCGCAGCACGGGCAGCGCGAGGCCGTCGATCTCCAGGTAGATGATCCCCGGCACGTCCGTGGGAGCGATCGCGCCCTGCCGTTTCGCGATGCGCCGGGTGACCCTAAGGGTGTACTCGTCGTCGTCGTCCACGCCGAGGATCACCTGGAGCACCAGGCTGACGGCGGCGATGACGAGCGCGGCGAGGAGCGCGTCGCCGAAGGACCCGACGTGCACGTCGTCCGACAGCACGTCGCCCGCGACCTTGAGAACCAGCGCGTCGGCCGCCAGAACCAGCAGGAAGCCGGCGACAAGCATGAACGGGAGCCGGAGCGCCGCGAGCAGCGGCGGCAGGACCGCGTTCAGTACGGCGATCGCCGCGGCGACCACGAACGCCGCCCCGGTCTGCTCGAGGCCGAAGCCGGGAAGGATCCACGCGGCAACGGCCACCGCGGCGGCCGAGACGATCCAGGAGACGAGCACGGGCAGCACGCGCAGGCGCGGCGCGGCGGGCTCCCAGGTCAGCTGCTGGCCGTAGCTCGCGTCGTTCATCGCGGTTCGGGGGCTCCAGTCTCCTCGATCATGCTCCGCTGAGCCAGCGAGAACAGGAGCACGATGGCCGGGATCACCAGCACGACAGCCGCGCCGAACACGATCAGCACGCCGGTGAGCGTGGCGTCCGGTGCGGCCGCCTGGTCGATCCTCAGCGTCTCGGGCAGCAGGTACGGAAACTGGGCCACACCCCACCCCCACACCACGGCCACGACCGCGCCGACCGCCAGCGGCCTTGCACCGCGTGGCGCCCCGCGCGCGAGCAGCACCAGCGCCCCCAGGCCGCACAGGCCCGACACGATCACGAGCGGCAGCCCCTCGTGCGTGAGCCGGTCGTAGACGTATTCGGCATCGCCCTTCAGCACGAGGATCCCCGCCACGGCCAGCGCGCCTGCGACGAGCGCGGCGCCGAGCGCGCGATCCCTGAAGTAGCGCTCGAGATCGGCGGCCCGCGCCCGCCGCGCGTCGCTCACGAGGAAGACGGCGGCGATGTACGCGCAGGTGGCCACGAAGAGCAACCCGATCAGGATGGATACCCCGTTCAGCCAGCTCGTGACGGCGTCGCCCTTGGCATTGCCGACCGGCACCCGGCCCGACGCGATCGCGCCGACCACGGTACCCATGAAGAAGGGCGTGAGCAGCGAGGAGAGGCCGAAGAGGCGCTCGGCCGCGTTTCGCGCCGTCTGCGTGCGCGCGGTCCGCTGGAACGCGAACCCCGAGCCGCGCAGCACGATCCCGAGCGCGGCCAGGCTGAGCGGGATGAAGAGCGTCGAGAAGATCGAGGCGAACGCCTCGGAGAATCCCGTCCACAGCACGACCAGCACGAAGATCAGCCAGACGTGGTTCGCCTCCCAGACCGGCCCGATCGCCCAGTCGATCAACTCGCGCACGCGGTGCGCCCGCTCGCCGCGTCCGGCCGCGAGGCTCCAGAAGCCCCCGCCGAAGTCGGCCCCGCCGAACACGGTGTAGAAGGTCACGCCGACCCAGAGGACGCCCGCGACGGCGTCCGCAGTGCTCAACTCGCACCCCCGAGCGCCGGCGGTGCCTCACCCGACGGCCCGTACGGCACATCGGCCTCGTCGTCGCCGTCGGCCTCCCGCCAGCGCCGCGCCAGCGTCCTCAGGGTGATCACGGTCGCCGCCCCCAGCAGCGTGTACAGCGCGAACACGATCGCGAAGGTGACCCAGATGCCGCTCGCCCCCGTGACGGCGTCCTCGGTCCGCATGATCTCGTAGACGACCCACGGCTGGCGGCCCACCTCCGTCACTATCCAGCCGCACTCGAGCGCGACGACCGAGGCGATGCCGGAGATCGCGACGGCTCGTAGGAACCAGCGCGATCCGGGAATTTCACGCTTTCGCCACCAGCTGATCCCGAGCCAGAGGCCCAGGAGGATCAGCACAGAGCAGATGCCGACCATCGTGTCGAACGCCCAGTGCAGCATCGTGTTCGCCGGCGGCCGGTCGTCCGGCGGCACCGTGTCGAGCCCGGTCACCTCGGTGCTCGTGCTCCAGCCGACCAGGAACGAGTCGAACCCCGGGATCCCGATGCCGCCCTTGACACCGTCGCTCGTGCAGCGTCCGTAGATGTACTCGGTGACGTCTGTCGAGGTCTCCTGCACGCACTCCATCGCAGCGAACTTGATCGGCTGGTCGTTTGCGATCGAGCGCGCGGCGGTGTCGCCGACGGCGAACTGGATCGGCGTCACGATCACCGCGAGGGTGAGCGGTATCAGCAGGCCCAGGCGGTGGTAGCGATCGCGGCGCCCGCGCAGCATCCCGACCGCGTACACCGAGGCGACGAGGAAGCCCGTCACCAGATACGCCGCGAGGATCATGTGCGGCACCTCGTACGGCACCGCTGGGTTGAAGATCACCTTCAGCGGCTCGACGTCCGTGACCTCGCCGCCCTTCAGCGTGAAGCCCTGCGGCTGGTTCATCCAGCTGTTCACGGCGACCACGGAGAACGCGCCGCCGATGCCGCAGATGGCGATCGGGACGCCCGACCAGAAGTGTTTCCACGGCGAGAGGCGCTCCCAGCCGAAGATATAGATCGCCACGAAGATCGCCTCGAGGAAGAAGAAGATGCCCTCGATCGCGAACAGCACGCCGAAGACGTCGCCGAACTGACCCGTGAACTCGGGCCAGAGGAGGCCGAACTCGAACGAGAGCACGGTGCCGGTCACCGCGCCGACCGCGAAGGTGATGGCCACCACCTTCGACCAGCGGCGGGCGAGCAGCAGCGCAACGGGGTCGTTGTGGCGCAGCCCCCTGTAGTTGGCGATCAGCATCACCAGCGGGAAGCCGACCCCGAGCGAGGCAAGGATGATGTGGAAGCCCAGCGTGAACGCCATCTGGCTCCGAGCCGCCTCGAGCTCGGACGCGATCGGGATGGCGACGTCTAGCATCCCGCCGCCTGCTTCATCGAGCGGCTTCGACCCTCGGCGGCGCGCGCTCGATCGTCGAAAGCTCCCCCTCCATCACCTCGTTGCCGAGCACACCGAACCAGGTCGACACCCAGTCCGCGAGGAGCTTGAGGCGCTTGCCCTCGCCGCCCAGGTAGAAGAGGTGCACGCCGAGGTAGGTGGCGAAGGCCGGCCAGCCGGATAGCTTCACCCCGCGAATCTCGCAGATCGCGCGACCCCTTCCAATCACCGCGAGCGCGCCCTTGTCGAGATAGTGGAACGGGGTCGATGCCCCTGGCCGGCCCTCGTGTATCGCCTTGGCGACGTGCGCCGCCTGCTGGATCGCGACCGTGGCGAGGCCTGGAAGCGGCTTGCCGTTCGGCCCAGCGAGGCTCGAGACGTCGCCGATCACCGAGATCTCGGGATGGCCGCGCACCGTGAGGTCAGGGTTGATCGGGATGCGACCCGCCCGGTCCGTCTCCGCCCCGATGGCGCGCGCGAGGGCGCCGGCGACCGGCACGGCCTGAACGCCTGCCGCCCAGACGACCGTCCGGCTGTCGATGCGCTCCGTCCTCCCGTCGATCTCGATGGTGGCTCCGCGCGAGTCGATCGACGTGGCGCGGGCTCCCTGGCGCACCTGGACACCGAGCTCGGCGAGCCCCTTCGCCGCCTTGGCCGAGAGCGATTCGCTGAACGGGGACAGGATCCGGTCACCCGCATCGAGCAGGATGATCTTCACCTCCTCGGGGCGGATGCGTGCGAAGTCCTTTGCAATCGAGCGTTGCACCTGGACCGCGAGCGAGCCCGCCACCTCGACGCCGGTAGGCCCCCCGCCGATGACGGTGAAGGTCAACCAGTCCGCGCGACTCTCCGCGTCGGCCGCGCGCTCGGCGTGCTCGAATGCGCCGAAGATCCGGTCGCGCATATCCACAGCATCCGCAAGCGTCTTCAGCCCGCACGACACGTCCTTCCACTCGTCGTGCCCGAAGTAGGACGTCTCCATCCCGCAGGCGAGGATCAGGCTGTCGTAGCCGATCCGCTCGCCGCGCTCGAGGATGACCTCCCTTCGCTCGACGTCGAAGTCCACGACCTCGGCCATCAGCACCGAGGCGCGCGGGTTGCGCCTCAGCGAGACCCGGATCGGCGTCGCGCACTCGCCGGGAGCCACCGACCCGAGGGCCACCTGGTAGAGCAGCGGCTGAAACAGGTGGTGGTGCTTCCGGTCGATCACCGTCACGTCGACGTCGGCGTGCTTGAGCCGGCGCGCCGCCGCGAGGCCGCCGAACCCGCCACCGACGATCACGACCCGGCGCCGCCGGCCCGCGCCGCCGTTAGCCGACATGCGCGTACTCCGGGCGCGACTGCGACGCCCCCATCCGCTCCAGCAGGTGGTCGCCCACTCTGATCGCGTTCGCCATCGCGGTCAGCGCCGGATTCACGGCGCCGATGCTTGGGAAGAAGCTCGTGTCGACCACGTAGAGGTTGTCGAGCTCGTGCGCGCGGCAGTCCGTGTTCAGCACCGAGTCCCCCGGGTCGGTCCCGAAGCGGCAGGTCCCGGCCTGGTGGGCCACGCCCGCCACCGGGATCTCGTTCTTCAGGTACGCGTGCCTCGGGATCAGGTGGTCGGGCTCCATGCCCGCGTGGCTGAGCATCGACCTCAGCTGGTGGTACAGGCGCTTCGAGGGCTCCTGGTTGGTCGGCGTATAGCTGATCGCGATCTCGCCGTCGCGATTCAGCGTGACCCTGTTCTCGGGCCGCGGCAGGTCCTCGGTCGAGAGCCAGAAGTCGACAGCGTGGCGCGCCATGTTCTCGAGCGTCCGCGTGGGCGCAAGCTTTGTTTCGAGCGGCTTCTCCCCGCGGTACATCGGGGCCGACGACTTGCCGACCATCTGGATGTTGCCCATCGGGTAGTCGAAGTCGTCGCTGCCGAAGTAGAAGTCGTTCACCCCCAGCGTCTTCTGGAAGACGGTCGGGTTCGGGTCCTTCGAGATGGCGAGCACCGCCTGGCTTTGGTGGAAGGTGTAGTTGCGGCCCACCTGGTCGCAGCTGTTCGCAAGGCCGTTCGGGTGTTTGTCGGTCGCCGACGCGAGGAGCAGCTTCGCCGAGTTCGCCGCACCGCACGAGACGACAACGATGTCGGCGGAGAACGAGGCCGGCTCGCCGTTCAGCTCCACGTCGACCTGGGTGATCTCCGAGCCTGACGAGCTGGTGCGAAGCGCCACGGCGCGCGCGCCGGTGAGCAAAGTGACGTTGTCGTGCTCCAGCGCGGGGCGCACGGCGAGCACCTCGGCGTCGGACTTGGCATGGACCAGGCACGGGAAGCCGTCGCAGGTGGCGCAGCGCACGCACGCGCTGTAGGGCATGTTGTCCTCGATCAGCCTGATGCCGCAGGGCGCGTGGAACGGATTCAGCCCGAGGGCGGCCAGGTCGTCGGAGAGCTGCTGGATCCGCGGCTCGTGGGAGACCGCCGGGTACGGGTATGGCGCGCTCGAGGGCGGCTCAGTCGGATCCTCACCGCGCGCCCCGTGTACCTGGTAGAGCTGCTCGGCCGCCGTGTAATACGGCTCCATCTCGTCGTACGAGATCGGCCACGCGGGCGAGATCCCGTCGTGGTGGCGCAGCTCGCCGAAGTCCTCGGCGCGCAGCCGGTAGAGCGCCGCGCCGTAGAGCTTGGTCGCTCCGCCCACGAAGTAGTGCACCTGGGGCTGGAAGGACTTGCCGTCGGCGTCGAACCAGGTGTCCGGGCTGACGTAGCGGTTGTCGACGAACACGTCGCCCGCGCTCCAGTTGCCCGGCTCGCGCGGAAGCCAGTCGCCGCGCTCCAGCAGCAGGATGCGCTTTCCAGAGGGGGCCAGGTGGTTGACGAGCGTGCCGCCGCCGGCGCCGCTCCCGATCACGATCACGTCATACGAGGTCATTGCGTCAACTCCGCCAGTCGTTCGGCAAGGATGATTCGCGCCGCGGCCTCGATGAGGGCGAGGTGCGAGAAGGCCTGCGGGAAGTTGCCGAGGTGCCGGCCCGTGCTCGTGTCGAACTCCTCGGCGTAGAGGCCGAGCGGCGACGCGATGCGCAGCAGGCGCTCCATCAGGTCGCGCGAGCGCTGCAGCTCGCCGACGATCGCCAGCGCGGAGACGAGCCAGAAGGAGCAGATCAGGAAG
>Ga0207675_100003419_pt1 | contig 15499 bp, 11 predicted proteins | sample KBSSwiS42_FD_184305 | JGI IMG/M metagenome (GOLD analysis project Ga0207675, IMG submission 184305) | Switchgrass rhizosphere microbial communities from Kellogg Biological Station, Michigan, USA - KBS Switchgrass S4-2 (SPAdes) (version 2) | ecosystem: Host-associated > Plants > Roots >... | reverse complement strand
AACAGGGTGGCAAGCGGTTTCGCTTTCGACTTAGAGATGACGTTCGGTTCCACGACGGACGCAAAGTCACAGCTCGTGACGTACGTTATTCGTTAGAGCGACTCTTGTTGAATAAGGAGAACGCCGGCAGTCGCTTTACTTATGCGGCGATTCGGGGCGCCAAGGCGCTACTCAATGGTGAACTCCTGGATCTGGTTGGTTTTCGTATTCATTCGGCAGAAGAGTTTACGATTGAACTCGAGGAACCAATGTCGTTCTTTCCTGCATTGCTCTCCTATCACGCAGCAGCCGTTATTCCCGAGGGTAGCGATAAATTCGGGAATAGTTGGCAGGACGGTAGTGTGGGCACTGGCCCTTTTCGAGTTTTGAAATTCTCGCCAGGACAGCGTTTAGAACTTGAACGTAACAAGTCGTACTGGCGCCCAGGTTATCCGAAGAGTGAAGGTGTCACTTTTAACTTTGGTGTTTCCCCGGCGGACATACTTTCGCAATTCAAAGCCGGTCGCTTGTCGATAGCGGCAGACTTACTGGCGGCTGATGCTGAGGCACTACGCCGTGAACCAGATTTTGCCACTCGCTATCACGAGATCCCACGCCTGACAACCTATTACCTGACCTTCAACGTTCATAAGGGTCCGTTGAAGGACAAACGTCTTCGTCAAAAAATAGCCGGCGCTATCGACGTTTCGAATATCGTGCGCCAAACTTTGGGGCGACTTGCAATACCAGCTCAAGGTCTGATTCCACCCGGACTGCTTGGGCATGACTCAAGCTTTACAACCAAAACGTCCGATGTGATTCCAGCAGCCGCAGAGAAACAAGAGGCGGAAATAGAACTGACGGCCGTAGTCAATCCAGTCTTCTTCGGTGAGTACGCGGCGTTCGCACGCGAAATCTCGCGCGCGCTTCGTGAGCACAATATAACTGTGCGTATTACTAACAAGACGATGGAGGAATGGCTCGAGGCGGTGTCGGAGGGAACTGCCGATCTGGTTCTCGGCAGGTGGGTTGCTGATTACCCCGACGCCGATACGTTCGCGAGTATTCTCGCTACCAAAGAAGGGTTGCTTGGCCCAGTCTGTGGTCTTAGTGAAGTGGATCGACTAATCACGCGTGGACGTTCCGAGGCATCACCGGCAGCGCGACATGCCGTGTATCGTCAAATCGAAGACATCATCGTGCGCGACCGCCCGTTGCTGCCGCTTTTCCACGAACAAGCGTATCGCTTTGCGCGGCCAGAGGTCGAAGGCATGTCTCTGGCATACAGTGCGCTGACGTTGGATTATGCGAACTTGAGCGTCAAAGGATAGTAAGTAGAGTAGCCCGGTGCAGTAGCCCGACTGTCAAGGAGGGCTCATTGGAAGAGGGGAGAGCCCTCCTTGACAGTCGGGCTACTGCACCGGGCTACTTCACTGTAAACACCGCATCACCCAACACGTCCATACGCGGCTTGATTCCTAAGCCCGGTGTGGATGACGCAGCGAGTCGACCATTCACTCTTTGCGGCGCACCTTCCGCGGTACTCACAGTCACGTAGCTATTGAAATCGGTCGCCGAAAAGAGAAAGTCCGTCGGTGTGCTGTGTGCGAGTGCAGCTATCGCCGCGGTAATGATGTCGCCGCCCCAGGTGTCTTCGATAGTTAGCGCAATGCCCGAGGCAACGCACAGATCGCGAATCTGACGGGCCTTTGTGAGTCCGCCTACTTTCGAGATCTTCAAGTTGATGACGTCTGCCGCATGATCAGCAACGGTTCGCAAAACCATCGGCAAGCCATCAATCACCTCGTCCAGAACGAATGGCCGGTTGGTGTGTCGTCGAACTGTTAGGCATTCTTCATAACTCATGCAAGGCTGTTCGATGTACACATCAACGTCTTTGACAGCGTCGGCAACACGCAATGCTTCGTGCTGTTTCCATCCCGTGTTCGCATCCGCAATCAGAACGTCGCCGGTTTTAAGTTGCTTTGCGCATTGCTTAATTCGTTCTATGTCGGTGTCAGGATTCCCGCCCACCTTCAATTGAAACTTGGTGTAGCCTTCAGCGCGGTACGTTGCGATGCTCTGTGCCATTGCCTCGGGAGTGTCCTGTGAGATTGCGCGATAGAGAGCGAAGTTCTCGCCGTATCTTCCGCCCAGGAGTGTAGCTACTGACTGGCCACATGCCTGGCCGAACAGATCCCAACATGCCATGTCGATCGACGATTTAACATATGGATGACCGCGCATCGCTTGGTCCATTCGATGATTGATGACTCCAAGCTGGGTCGGGTCCATGCCAATCAAGTGTGGCGCAAGTTCCGCTATACCGGTTCTTGCGCCAGCGGCATAAGCCGGCAAGTACGCCGCACCTAATGGACAGATTTCGCCGTGGCCAAGTAGACCGACGTCGGTTTTGATCTCAACAATGGTTGAATCGAAAACTGACACGCTGTTACCACCAGACCATTTGTAACTTCCCTCGTGCAGTGGAAGTTCAACTCGATAGGCGGAGATTTCTGTTATGCGCATAGGAACGGTTATCTCTAATTTTGCCGTCGGTGTCCACTGGCCTTTATGCGGCTCTGCCGCCTCCCGTGCGGAAAGCCTCCGGCTTTCCGTCACGCCCGCAACATTCTTAGCGGCTACGCCGCCCGAGGCGAAGCCTCTCGTTTTCTATGAGGCGGACGGAAAGCCAGAGGCTTTCCGCACGGGAGGCGGCAGAGCCGCAAATCGGTTTCCGCATGGGAGGCGGCAAAGCCAATCTATTTCTAACCAACTGCGTTAGAATTCGACCGCACGTCGCTCCTCAATCCAACAAAAATTTCCGCAAACAAAATGAACCCCGAAAACGTTCAATCAATTCGAACCCTTGCACAACTTAATGAGGACAGCTTATGAAGAGCGGCGTATTCCTGATTGCTAAACTACTGGCACTCACCATTCTGTACTTCATCTTGTTTGGTGTTATCTCGGCCGCATTGATTCCTGCCTCGACTCAAGCACAAAACACCGGCAATGAGTCGAACATGTTCTTTGCGTTACTGGCAGTCAGCATCCTCAACACGCTGGTGGTAGCTTACGTCGTTCTGCGTTCGCGTCTGACGGGGTGGAAACTGGCGTTGAGCCTGTTTGTTATTCTCTTCGGTGTCGGAACGTTCATGGCGCAGATCGAAACGGCGGTCTTTGTTACTGGACTACCGCCAGGTCTATTGTCGCGAATAGTACTTTCCGGTTTTTTCATGGCGCTCACCTTCTCGCCACTTGCTGTGCTCGTGCTTGGAAGAGGCAAAAGTAAACAAGATTCGGGTGACACTCCACTACAACCTTTACCTGTCAGTCAGTGGATCATACGACTAACTCTGATTGCTTTGTGTTACGTCGTCATCTACTTCACCTTCGGCTACTTTCTCGCCTGGAAGAATCCCGCAGTGCGTGCTTACTATCACGGCACGGATCCAGGAGGTCTCCTTGCTCAAATCAAAAGTGTTGTTGTCGATACGCCGTGGCTCGTGGCGCTCCAATTCGTGCGGGGATTGTTGTGGGTCTTCATCGCTTTACCGGTTATCCGCATGATGAAGGGTGAACGGTGGGAGATAGCGCTCTCCGTGGCAGTTTGTTTTGCGGTCTTCATGAGTTCACTACTCTTACTCCCTAATCCTCTGATGCCAACCGAGGTGCGCATGGCCCACCTGGTGGAGACCGCAACGTCCAATTTTCTTTTTGGTTGTTTGCTGGTTTTTGTGTTATTGAGTCGCCGTCATACTGAGCTCAGTACCGTAAAACGGTAGTGTCGGGGTAGTTCCTTCCAAATGAGCCGTCCAGTCTTCTTTGTGATACTTGTCTCGTTGCTTGTCATCTCGTCGCGCTCGGCGTCGGCGCAATACATATCTGCCGACACTTACACTCGTTATGAACTACTTGCACCGGAAACTCACCAGTTCAAGATCTACTACGAAGTGACTGAGACGCGCGTCGGAGCGAAGTTTCATTTCAATCAGATTCGCGAGGGAAGCGAGGCAACAGATGAGTCGGTTGTCGATCTTGCGACAGGAAAGCCGTTGAAGTTTGAAGTTGTCACAGGAGCTCAGGCCAAGATTGATTCTCCAGCAGAGAATTTCGGCGCCACCGCTCATTACATCAAAGTAATTCTCGCGCATCCGGTGCCTACGAGTGGTGAATATCGTTTGGCAATTATCAAGACCTACAAAGACGATAAGAGTTACTACAGTGATGGGGACGACATCGTGTTCAAGCGTCCGCTCGGAATTCCGCGAGACAGCGTCGTATTGCCGGTTGGATATGAGATCGCATTGTGCTCGGTGGCGACTCAGGTGCTTACGGAAACGGATGGACGATTGAAGTTGGCGTTTGTAAATCCGGGTAGTGGCGGACAGTTGGAAGTGACGATTCGAGCGAAGAAGTTGCCCGTGAAGAAGAGCTAGGATCGTGTCGCCCTTTATGGACTCCGCGTCTCTGCGACCTCTGCGTTAACTTCGCCATGCCCTATTTAACGCAGAGGACACGAAGACGCAGAGGACACAGAGAAAAACAAAAGCGATATGAAAAACAAGTGTGTAATCAGGATACTAATCTGCATTGCAATGGTGGTCGTGTGGAGTTTGACTCAGAAAGCAGGCGCACAGAGTCAAAACCCGTCTCTATCCGAACGCGCTTACCAGGATCGCGAAATCCTCTACGAACTCCAGACGCCCGAGTCACACGCTTTTCGCATTACTCACGACTACACAGTTCGCAAGGTTGGCGAGCAGTATTACTTCAACGTCGTACGCGCAGGCAGTCACGTCACCGATCCAGCCAGCATCGATCTCGACTCGGGCGAGAAGCTCAAGTGGGAAATTGTTAACGGCAAGCAGGCGGCGGAAAGAAAACTCCCTGTTGGTGAAACACTCAAAGACGACAGCGAGATCGTCGTTACACATCTGGCTCGTCCCCTCGACAACGGAGCCACCAACAGGATTCGTTTGATGGAAACCTACGCCGATCCCAAAAGCTATTACATGGACGGTGAGGAGCTAGTTTGGGATCGAACTTTTGGCAGACTCCGAAATACAGTTGTCTTGCCGCCTGGTTGGTACTTAACAACTCTCGTGTCTCCGGCAACTATTCAAACCCTTCCCGATGGCCGCGTCTCAGTCTACGTGGTGAACCCTCGAAACGACGACGTTCGAGTGTACTTCCGCGCACGTCGTCGACCCTTAAAATGATCAAGTGTTGTTGAAGCCAGTACCGTAACGCGGTAGCGTCGGCTGTGTTAGGTGAATCATTTGAGCCTACGCTACCCGTTACTGTACTGACTCAATGCCTACTGAGCCGTCCTGTTACTGAAATATCTCCCGCCACTTCCGAACAGCAGTAAACCGATCAGAAGAACCAATATCAACGAGTGAATCGCCAACTCAAATGGCTTATGAAAAATGCTGAGTACGACATGAAGCGCCATCCAGATTAGAACGAGCCAGCGCGCCCAGCTAGCCGCGCGAAGCATGTATATGCCGCCCAGTAATGCGAGCAGGGCGCTCAGTAGGACCAGGGCGCTGTCCATCAATTCATGACTCGTGATGTTTCCCCCGACAAGAGGCCATACGGATTTGAACAGGTTCGCGATCCCAATTGCGATGAACAAAACGCTAACGAGTATGACTACTATTGGTCGCTTCATTTTTGTACCTGGAGTGTCGATTGGGCTCTAAGCTTTTCATACCACTTTGTAGAGATTGGCGACTCTTCGCCGCGATTGAGTGATGCGTCGGCTCTTGAAAATGCATGCAGCACATCGTCGTAGTCAGATTGGTTTGTTTGGCGCCAGGCATCTGCAAATGCTGCAATTACCTGCGGCATGTAGGAATTGATTCGCAGGAAGTCGATGATTAGATCGTGGTTGGCCGTGAACGAGTGGTGAAGATCCGGCATGTGTTCACGCATGATTTCGTCGAACTCCGGTCGCTCAAACATGAGTTTGCCTACACAGTATGACAAGCCTTGTGAGTAGGCAGTAACGCGATCGTGTTGGTCAGGATCGAAGTTTGACGTGGTGGAAATATTGAATCTCGACTGGAACGCTTCGATGACTTCGGTCACTTCATTGTTCAGTGAATGCTCGGCGCCAGAGTGAGTCGCAGTCAGCACGTTCTGGAACGTTCGCGCTTCGGGCTCAGTTTCGCGGAAGCCATTGGGGCCATACATAGGGTGTAAAAAGACTGCTGACAGCCGGGGATTTGCGACCAACTCGAGCGTGGCAGAAACTGCCCGCCAAACCCCAGCTTGAACCGATGGAATCAGCCAGAGAGTGGTTCGCTCTTTTAGATCGCGACATCGATAAACCTGTTCGCAAGCTAGTTCAGCATAGCCGGCAAGCGGCGTGGCGAGTACCACATGTCGAGCAGACTGGAGTAAGGCATTGTGTTCTTCGCGCGTCGCTTCTCGCTCAATCACCGAGACATTAAGCGACCCAAAGTGCGGAAGTATGTCGTGACGAAGAAAGCGGCCGAACTCGCCGTCGCCACCAACAATGAGGGTTTGATTCTTAGAGACCACGAGTTGGATTGTAATGCTGACTTTGAATTTCTCGCCGTTAATTATTTTGTAGGCGCCTCCGCCTACAATGTTATTTCGTCGAAGCTGTGAATCGAATCATGTTGCGATGGTAGTTCTTGTGGCGCGTTACCGGGCCGTAAACACAACGCCGTTCTCATTCCGGCTTCGGCAGCAGCATTGAGTTCAATGATCACATCAGAGACAAAGAGTATTTCAGCCGCTGGGATTGAAAGCGCTTTGGCGATGGTTTGATAACTCTCAGAATTGTTCTTCTTTCCGACACCGGTGTCGAAATAACAATCGATGAACTTCGTTAGATCTCCGGCCTCGGTATGGGCAAAGAGCAGCTTTTGAGCGAGCACGCTGCCGGAGGAAAAGATGTTTACACTGACTCCCATCTCAACCCATCGCTCGATCGTCGGTCGAACATCAGCAAAGACTGGCGAGTGTAACCGTCCATCGTTGTAGCCTTGCTCCCAGATCTTACCTTGAAGTGATTTGAGCGCCGGTGATTTGCGATCTTGATCAATCAGCCAGTAAACGTACTGCTCAATGAGTGGTGGCGGTTGATTACCAGAGTTGAGATCCTCGAGGTGTTCCTTGCGGAGAAGTCTCAGATCGTCGCTCACATCCGAGGAATCGGAATTTTCCGCCAGGTAGCTTGTGAGGTGGTTACGCGAAAACGGAAAGAGGACTTCATGCACAAATGAAATTGGGGTCGTTGTGCCTTCGATATCGAGCAGAATCGCGGTGATTTGGTGCATCGACTAGTTTGAGTGGATTCAGGTGTCAACGTCTCACCGACTAACCGCAGCCTGCGGTAGGTACGATGTTCCCAGGCACACAGGCTGATAGTTTCGATCCACTTTGCTCTCAGTATAGTTAGGCGTCCAGCCACTAACATCCTGAAACAAACGAATCGCTCGAATACGTCTATCCGAGCAGAGATTGAACCAATGCTTCGTGCCTCTTGGAACGCGAATCAAATCTCCCGCTTCTACCTCGATAGCCAACACAACTGAGTCAGCATGAATGTGAAACAGTCCATGACCGGAAATCACAAAGCGCACTTCATCTTCATCATGCCAATGTTCACGGTCAAACTTGGCAAGCATCTCTTCAAGACCGGGAGTTTGCGGCGTCACGTCGATCACATCGGCAGTCACATAGCCCCCACGAGCTTTCAACTCGTCGATCTCAGTTGCATAAGCGTCTAAGACCTCTTCCGCAGACACATCGACAGGCAGACCACGAGTCAATGGCCATCGTTCGTAGTCGATACCATATTTCTTTAGGCAGGAACGAATCGCTTCATCGTCTGTTAGCGTTTGGTTACCTGGATGTATTGTTACTAATGCCATTGTTAGAACCTCATGGTATAAGTCTCACTTATTACCCACTGTTGATTGGTGTCCATCTGCGAAAGTCTGCGCCTCAAACTTCTTTACAAGACGACAAGCTAAAGCATATCGGACAACCGCTTAGTGGTACTGACTCGCAACTCTAGCGTACGCCCCACTGCTTCAAACAAAAACTCCAAAATCTCCACATGTCGCTTCGCCTCATTCAGGTCACGGCCCCACGTATACAGTCCATGACGACGAAGGATGATCGCATGTGACTCTGGATATTTCGCAACGGTTTCAGTGATCGATTTCGCAAGCGCGAACATGTCTTGCGAATTCTCGATGATCGGAATCCACTCTCGATGCAGATGCGTTGTCACGCCGCACAACCCCTTCAGCATCTCATAGCCTTCAAGTGCTAATCCGCCATCAGCACCGTACAAATCGGAGAGTATTGTTACCCAAACTGAATGAGTGTGAACAACTGCCCCTGCGTTTTGTGCCTTGACTAGTGCGACATGCAATCGACTTTCATCTGAAGGCTTGCCTGCAATTGACTCGGCGTTACCGACTACGTCTGCTTCTTCATCAATCAACAAAATCTGCTCGCTTAACAACTCACCTTTATCGGCCCCACTCGGTGTTATCGCCAAACGAATTGGGTCTCGCTCAACTACCGCACTCAGATTCCCACTTGTGCCAAGCAGCCATCCACACGAGTGCAGGTCTTTCGCCAACGAAACAATGCCAGAAGCAAGTTGTGCAAAGTTCTCAGACATAGTTTGCCATATTGATCAGATGCGACGAGCCGGCTGTCAAGCTGTGCGTGTGGCACAGACTTCAGACGGTGTGAGCAAAAATTCCAAGGTGATAGTCTTGATTCAATGATTCTTTGGTACGCCGTCGCCCTCGATCATCCATTATCAGCACTCAGACTGAAGTCTGTGCCACACGCAATTGAAGTTTGGCCCTGTACGTGCTATTAAACAGGTATCCCCAGCGCGTCTGCGCACCTTAAATCCCCCAAAACGATCTAGTCCTAAGGTAGATCCCCCAACCGAAATTTCCCCGGGTTACATAATCGCGAACGAGTCGGCCTTCACGATGACTCTGCCGCAACGCTTTATTGCAGTACAAGCGAACCGTTCAGGAAGGGCCTTCCAGAAATGAATCAACATACAGTTTCTTTTATTCGCTTTTTTGCTTTGAGTCTTGTGCTCGTGTGTGCTTCAGGAGTTGCCAATGCTCAATTCAAAGCCAGCATCCAGGGAACCGTTTCAGACTCCACCGGAGGACTGGTTCCAGGAGTGAAGATAAAATTGACGGACCTGGGGACGGGGAAGAGTCAGGAGGTCGCCACCAACGAAGAGGGTTTCTATCGTATCGGTGGTTTGGGACCAGGTAAGTATACGGTGGTTGCTGAGAAGGAAGGATACAAACGATCCATACTCGAGAATGTTTCAGTGGAAGCTGAAAATGTTCAGGCCGTCAATGTCGTTCTTGAAACTGGTGACATCACCGCAACCGTCACCGTCACCGACGAAGCGACAGCTAAACTTGAAACTGAAAACGCCAATGTCAATCGAGGTATTACCGAACAAGAGATAAGACGGTTGCCGCAGGTTGGTCGCGACCCGTACGAATTGGCGCGACTTACGCCGGGCATCTTTGGCGATTCAGCACGCAGCGGCAACGGAAACTCGGCCGGCCTTCCTAATTCCCCCGGCCCTGGCGGATCTAACAATTCGATCTTTCAAGCTGAGAATCAACCGCAGATTTCAGCGAACGGCCAACGCATCTCCGCAAACAATTTTCAGATCGATGGTGTCAGCGTAAACAGTCTTACGCATGGTGGTGCGGCAGTAGTCACGCCAAATCAAGAATCCGTCAAAGAGATTCAGATCTCTTCGTCGACTTACTCAGCTGAAGACGGAAGAAACTCCGGCGCGCAAATAAAGGTCGTGTCGCAAAACGGAACGAACTCTTTTCACGGAAGTCTCTTCCTGAAGTACGACAGTCCGAAATTAAATGCATTCAATAAGTATCCAAACGATTTTGGTCGTGGACAGACTGAACGAGTCGAGCGGATGTTCAGGCAGTTTGGCGGCAGCGTCGGCGGTCCCCTCTACCTGCCACATTTTGGAGAAGGCGGCCCGATAACAGTTGGTGGAAAGAACAAATCGTTCTTCTTCCTTTCCTACGAAGGTCTGCGCGAGAATTCGACCAATTCCTCGGTGTCGTACGTCGAAACATCGCAATTCAGGCAAAACATTATCAATGCTCGACCCGGTGGCGTGAGCGCGCGCATTCTTGCAGACCCGCTTGTTCAACCACGCATTGGCGGAACAATACAATCGTCGTGTGTTGATGTGAATGGTCCTTGCCAGGTTGTTGGCACAGGTCTCGACGTCGGATCGCCGATTGGGGGGTTGGGCCAGTATGTGAGCCTGGGAAACATTGCGGGTGGCGGGCTCGACGGTATTCCTGACATACAGAAGGTCATCATTGCCGCGCCGGCAATCAACAGGCCGAACCAGTACAACGGCCGTTTCGACTTCACACCAAACGCGAAAGATCAAATTGCGTTTAGTACTTACCTGACGAGAAATTTTTCGATCGGCAGTGACAGCGGCGCGGGCGCTCGTCCACAGGCCGATATAACGACCACCCCACACAACACCGCGCTAACGTTTCTCTACAACCGAATAATATCGTCGACACTCCTGAACGAAGCGCGTTTCAACTTCACCCAGTTTTCCTTCAACGAAGTCGCTTCGTCCAGGGAAACAAACTTTGGTATCCCGCGAGTTGAAATCGAAAGTCTTCTAAAGAACGGTCGCATTCGCTTTGGCGCAAACCAGGCGGAAACCACTCCGGGGATCTTTTCGGAAAAGACATTTGAATTCCGCGATGTGGTGAGCAAGGTAATGGGAAACCACGCGTGGAAGTTTGGTGGTGAGTATCGAAAAGAACATAACGACGACAACCTAAACGGCGCATCGCGCCCGTTATATACGTTTGGCGGACTCTTTAACTTCGCTAACGACGCTCCGCTGTTCTACCAGATCAACGCCGATCCGAGAACTGGTGGGGTTGCGCAGGCGCAACGCCATTTCCGCTCTGGTGGGTATGGCGCTTTCATCCAGGACGATTGGAAGGTGCGATCAAACCTGACTCTTAACCTCGGACTTCGTTATGAGTATTTCAACGTCTTGAAGGAGAAGAACAACCAGGTCTCAAATTTTGTGTTTGGACCAGGTGGTGGTTTGACAGGTTCCAAGGTTGTGCCGACGGATTCGCTATACGATTCAGATCGGAACAACTTTTCGCCGCGAATTGGTTTTGCCTACAGTCCGAAGTATTACGGCTTAGACCAGAAGTTGGTTTTCCGCGGAGGATTCGGTATCAGCTATAACCGCATTCCTGAGGTCGTCTTCACAAACACTCGAGGCAATCCACCATTCTTTGCGCGTTACCAGATTTGCTGTGGAACATCTTCGCAGGATTTCGGAAGTCCATTCGCCGGTGGACAGATTCTATATGCGTTGGGCTCGAGCAGTTCACCATTCAGTTACCCGGCAAATCCGGCGCTTGCTGTTGGTATCGATCCGGCAACAGGTGCACCACTCAATCGCACGGTAGAAGTCTATGGCGCATTGCAGGACACGCCGACAGCCTACGTTTACACTTTTTCATTTGAAGGTCAGTACTCGTTACCGTGGAATCTCGTAGGCACGTTGGGCTATCAAGGTAGTTCTAGTCACAAGCTGATTCGTCTAGTGAATCAACGTCTCGTCCAACCTGTGATTCCGCCCAACTATTTCGCGTTTGCGGTCTTTATTCCAACTCCTGACGTGAATGCGAACTACAACGCGATGAACGCCAGGCTCACGCGTCGATTCTCGCAAGGGTTTCAGTTTGACGCGCTTTACAGATGGGCAAAGAGCATCGATACGCTTTCAAATGAAGGACCTGGTGCCGTAACGAATCAAACTTTTCCGCAGGACTTGAGTCAGGAGCGGGGACCTTCCGATTATGATGTGCGGCATAACTTCACCGTATCAGGACTTTGGGACCTGCCATTTTTCAGGACTACTAAAGGAGCGGCCGGCAAGATACTTGATGGTTGGCAGATCAATGGAATCGTGACTGCTCATACCGGTTTCCCATGGACGCCACACACAGGTCAATGTGTTCGCGCACCGGGTTCGCAGGACTTTATTTGTCCATCGCGTCCGCCGCGCTATTTTGGCGGGGCGCTTGACGATACAAGCAATGACGCGTTCATTCGACCAGGCGGAAATTTTCCGGGAGGCGGATTGAAATACTTTGATCCCAACAATCCAACCGGTCTTTTGATCCCGGGAATCGGACGAAACAGTTTTCGAGGTCCGAAGTACTTTGCGACGGACATGAGCCTCGCGAAGCGAACTGGCTTACCTTCGTCCCTCCATTTAGGTGAAGGAGCATTTCTGGAAATCAAAGCGACCGCCTTCAATATCTTTAACAACCTGAATCTTGAACCGTTCGGATTCTTTTCTCCACTGGTTGATAACCCGGACTTTGGTCGGGCACAACGTGCGCTTGCCGGACGAGTCATCGAGTTCCAGGGGCGGTTGAATTTCTAAGATTAGCTTCGGATCTCCATAGTGGTGTCAATTGCGGCTGTGCCGCTCTCCGTGCGGAAAGCCTCTGGCTTTCCGGCCGAGGGAAAAAGAACCTGAGGCTGCGCCTCAGAGCGGCGGAGCCGCAACGCTTTGTATAAAGGCAGATTGGAAAGCCGGAGGCTTTCCGCGCGGAATGCGGCCAAGCTGCTAAGAGTGAGGGCCAGGCCCCAAAAGTGAGGCCGAAATTTGGTAGGGCGTGCGACTATCAGCTCGTCTCTATAAGCCGTTGATCAGTCACAACTATGAAAACTACCCGCCTGGCGTTTCAAATCCTAATTCTCAGCCTCTTCCTTTTTGCTCTTGTCACAACCCCGATTTCGCATTCCAGTACTGCGCCAAACGTTGAAGCCCGCGTCAATGCTTTACTCGCAAAGATGACCCTTGCCGAAAAGTTGGGTCAACTTCAGCAACTGGACGGTGAGGGGACTGGTGACTTCCGACCCGAACATGTAGATCTGATTCGCAAAGGCCTACTCGGGTCGACGCTCAACGTGCGCGGTGCGAAGAAGACAAATCAGTTACAACGCATCGCTGTCGAAGAGTCGCGGCTAAAGATTCCAAATCTATTTGGCTATGACGTAATTCACGGTTATCGAACAATCTTTCCAATCCCACTCGCTGAGGCTAGTAGTTGGGATCCGGCTCTGGCTGAACGAACTGCAAGTATTGCGGCGGCGGAAACATATGCATCAGGTGTTCGCTGGACCTTTGCTCCCATGGTCGACATCGCGCGTGACCCACGTTGGGGAAGGATCACTGAAGGTGCCGGCGAAGATCCATTTCTGGGAGCTGCGTTTGCTCGTGCACGTGTCCTGGGATTTCAAGGGCGTGACTACAGCGCGCAAGGTAAGGTTTTAGCGTGCGCTAAGCACTGGGTCGCCTATGGAGCAGCAGAGGGAGGTCGCGACTACAACACTACCGACATGTCGGAGCAGACGTTGCGCGAGATCTACTTTCCACCCTTTCATGCGGCGATTGATGCTGGTGTTGGAACGTTGATGAGTGCGTTCAATGATCTCAACGGTGTTCCGACATCGGCGAATCCGTTCACCCTTACTAAAGTGTTGCGTGGTGAATGGAAGTTTGATGGCTTCGTTGTGAGTGACTACACGGCAGTTAAAGAGTTGATTAATCATGGTCTCGTGGCGAACGATCGTGATGCGGCCCAAGCTGCGTTGAATGCCGGTGTTGATATGGAGATGGTCAGTCGTTTGTTCAATCAAAACGGACCCGATCTTCTTAAGGACGGAAAGGTTTCGCAGGCAACAATCGACGAAGCCGTTAGACGAATTCTTCGGATCAAGTTTCGCCTCGGACTTTTTGAGCATCCGTACGCTGACGAGGCGACTGAGGCTGGCTCAATCTTGACAGCAGCAAATCGTGCGGCGGCGCGTGAAGCTGCGGGTCGTTCGATGGTGTTGTTGAAGAATCAAAATGATGCTTTGCCGCTGAACAAGAATATTGGTTCGATTGCAGTGATAGGGCCTTTAGCAGACGATCGCCGCGCCCCACTTGGTTGGTGGAGTGGCGACGGGCACGACGACGATACGGTGACGGCTCTTACCGGCATTCGCAACAAAGTATCGCCGCAAACAAAAGTTAGCTATGCGAAGGGTTGTGAAGTGCTTGGTGACTCGAGTGCGGGTTTTGAGGAGGCGGTGAATACTGCGCGCCAATCTGATGTTGCGGTTGTTTTTGTTGGTGAAGCGAAGGAGATGGTTGGCGAGGCAGCATCACGTAGTTCCCTGGATTTGCCCGGGCGCCAGATGGATCTGGTTAAAGCGATTCAAGCCACTGGCAAACCAACGATCGTCGTTCTTATCAACGGACGACCCCCGACGATTGCCTGGATAGTCGACAACGTTCCGGCTGTGCTTGAAGCATGGATGGGTGGGACCGAAGCAGGTAATGCTATTGCGGACGTGTTGTTTGGAGATGTGAACCCGGGAGGTAGACTGCCGGTCACATTTCCACGGACAGTTGGCCAGGTTCCGATTTACTACAATCACTTGAACACCGGCAGACCACCTGAAGCGAGTAGCCGATACAACTCCAAGTATCTTGATGTAGCGTGGACACCGCAGTTTCCTTTTGGCTTTGGGTTGAGTTATACGCAGTTCAAGATCTCAAACTTGCAAATGAGCGCCGCTGAGATCACTTCAAACGGAAGTCTGACAGTCAGCGTCGAAGTTATGAACACCGGCAAGCGCGCCGGTGATGAAGTAGTTCAGCTCTACATTCGCGATGTGGCTGCGAGCATGACGCGTCCAGTGAAAGAGTTGAAGGGGTTCAAACGCATCACACTCAAGCCGGGTGAAACGCAGCGTGTGGAGTTCACTCTCGGCCCCGAACAACTCGGCTTTTATAACCGCGACATGAGGTATGTTGTTGAGCCAGGAGAATTCAAAGTGATGCTCGGGTCCAACTCAGAAGATTTGATCGAGAAAAGCTTTCAAGTGCGGTGATAGCATTGGGACGCCTCAAGTAAAAGAACAAGCTGGGAAGGGGGCAAGCGGAAACTAGGACGCCTCGCTCTAGTGATTCCCAGCGCGCCCCCGCTGAGTCGCCATACGAGAATCTTAGTTTTAGCAAATGAACCTCAGCGGGGGCGCGCTCAGGGTCAATGATTGGAGGCGTCCTAATTTCCGCTTGCCGCCCTTCCCAGCTTGTTCTTCTACTTGAGGCGCCCAGTGCTGAGCTTGCCACCCTTCCCAGCCTGTCCTTCTACTTGAGGCACCCAATGCTGAGTCATGTTTAAGCCGCTACAGTCAAAGCGCCAATCGTCGTATCTAATCGCGGCCATCCTCCTGTTAGTGCTTTGTGCTGAGTACCTCTCTGCTCAATCAAAATTCTCACCGCAAGACCAAACATTCCTCGACGATCTCGAGCATCGCTCGTTCCAATACTTTTGGGACCAAGCTGATCCAATCACGGGCCTCATTCCCGATCGCG